>OHNO01001252.1_pt1 | contig 11185 bp, 7 predicted proteins | sample 1569521 | NCBI WGS metagenome assembly OHNO01 (sample SAMEA3879604, study PRJEB24766) | human gut metagenome | biome: human-associated habitat; feature: feces | place: USA | collected 1985/1987
CAAAGTTATATTTCCGATTTCATCCAGGAAAAGTGTTCCTTTGTCTGCCGCCTCGATTAGACCGGTACGATCTTCACGCGCATCTGTAAATGCTCCCTTTTTATGTCCGAAAAGTTCGCTCTCGAAAAGGGTTTCCGTCAGGGAACCTACGTCTACTTTTACAAATGGCTGATTCCGGCGAAGGGATGACTGATAGATGTAGCGGGCAACGAGATCCTTTCCTGTTCCGTTTTCTCCCAGGATCAATATGTTTGCATCGGTGGGTGCTATCTTTTGTAATTTATGGAACAAAAGCTGCATGCTTTCCGAGTTTCCGATAATCTCTATATCAGTATTTCTTTTATTTGTTTTCTCTTTACTGTCCGGAGTTGCCTGTTTCCGAAGCGTCTCCGACAGGATATTCAGCAGATGCTCGTTATGCCAGGGCTTGACGATAAAGTCGGCCGCCCCTTCTTTCAGGCTTTTGATGGCCAGGTCAATATCTGCATAGGCTGTAATCATAATGACTGACAGGGAAGGTTTCCGTTTCTTTATTTCCTTCAGCCAGAACAGACCTTCGTTGCCGGTGTTGATGGAACTTCTGAAGTTCATATCCAACAAAATAATGTCTAAGTCATTCTCTGTGATCAGTTTGTGGATGTTGTCCGGGTTTGTTTCTGTCAGTATTGTTTTCACTTCCATCTTCAGCAAAAAACGTACGGCGGTCAGAACGTCTTTGTCATCATCAACAATCAGTATATTTGCCTGGTGTAAGTTCATAATTACTCTTGTTAGTAGGTTGCAAATATATCAAGAATGAAGTGAATGCCCAAGCTGTTCCTATTTTTTGTCTGTAGGCAGACATAAGGTGTCCGTTTATGGACACTATTCAAGGACGGTCGTTTTGTTAATGGGTTAATATATTGGGGATTACTGTTTTGGCATATCAATTGTTCCGGATTTATATGTAACATGCTAAATTATTCATAAGACTATGATTAGAATAAATGATTTGAGGAAAGTCTACAGGACGGAAGAGGTGGAGACAATTGCTTTGGATAATATGTCGCTTCATGTAAAGGAACATGAGTTTGTTGCCATTATGGGACCGTCGGGATGTGGAAAATCTACATTGCTGAATATTTTGGGATTGCTTGATGACCCTGATTCGGGCTCCTATTTTTTTAATGGGAGTGAGGTTACCGGATTAAATGAAGACAAACGTTGCGATTTGCGAAGGGAGAATATCGGTTTTGTTTTCCAGAATTTCAATCTGATAGAGGAGTTAACTGTATTTGAGAATATCGAATTGCCGTTGGAAAATTGCGGAATGAAAGCCTCCCTCCGTAAAATGAAAGTAGAGAAAGCCTTGAAAAGCGTCCTTCTCAATCATCGCCGTAACTATTTCCCGTCGCAGCTTTCGGGCGGACAACAGCAGCGTGTGGCAATTGCCCGGGCAATTGTCAATGATCCGAAACTGATTCTCGCAGATGAACCAACCGGAAATCTGGATAGTCGCAACGGCTTGGAAATAATGGATCTGCTGACTACGCTCAATGATGCCGGAACCACGATCGTTATGGTAACACACAGTGAACACGATGCCCGTTACAGCCACCGGATTATTCATATGCTGGATGGGAAACCTGTTTCGGAAAATTTCCTGAAAGAATTAGCTTATACCGCAAACTAAAAAACTTACACAATGAATATAAGAAGATCTCTCCGGATTATTTTCCGGAATAAAATATATAGTTTTCTGAATATCCTGGGACTGGCAATCGGAATTACTTCGGCTGCACTTATCTTTCTCTGGGTGGAAAGTAAAGTGAATTTCAACAAGGCAATCCCTAATTCCCGAAATATATATGTCAGTGCATCTCATTATTTTCCTGTCTCGAATGAATGTATAACAAGCTTCGAATCAAATTCTATGCTGTCAAAAGTTTTGGAGGACGAATTTCCGGAAGTGAAGAGTTGTAGCAGATATAGTGCTCAGCCAGTCGTTTTTGTCCCTGAAAATACAACAGACTCTTTTGAAGAAAAGGGAGCTTATGCCGATTCCACTCTTTTTAATCTGATCGGTATGAAGTTCATAAGTGGTGATGCCTCTTCCGCTTTCGAACCGCAATATTCCATTGTCCTCAGCCGGTCGATGGCTCGAAAGATATATAACGAAGAAGATCCGATAGGAAAGGGACTGATTCATGAAGGAGTTATATATCAAGTAACGGGTGTGTTTGAGGATATGCCCGGTAATACTTCGTTCCAATTTGAATGGCTAATACCTTTTCGTGTCTTCGTAGAGGAAATGAAAAAGGTATTTAATGTAAACGAATGGGGGGCTTCCTGGCTGCAAACTTATGTCGAGTTGGAACCGGGAGTGGATCTGGGGCAGTTGAATGAGAAGCTGAAAGGACTCGTTTTTCGTAAAGCCGGGCCCGCTTGTGAGAGTATTCAGATATTCCTTTATCCTCTTAATAAAATGCTTTTATATGGTCAGTTTAAAGATGGGGTGGAAACTGGTGGCGGCTACATAAAGACTGTCTCCCTTTTCTTTCTGATCGGAGTGTTGATACTCTTGATTGCCTGTATCAATTTTATGAATCTATCGACTGCACGTTCCCAAAAACGGGCGTTGGAAGTCGGAGTGCGGAAAACCTTCGGAACTAAACGAAAACACCTGATCCGGCAATTTCTGGTAGAATCGGGGTTGATAACATCGATAGCTCTTTTGCTGTCGGTCGGATTGATCTGGCTGAGTCTTCCCTGGTTTAATGAATTTATAGGCGTTCAATTATCCTTTAGTCTGCTCGATCCGACGATTGTGACCGGACTGGTGGCGATCGGATTGTTTTGTACTTTTCTGGCCGGTAGCTATCCGGCGTTGTATCTGTCTTCTTTCAATCCGTTGACTACGCTGAAAATGCAGAAAGTGAGTAAAGGGGGAAGTGCCGCATGGATACGTCAGGGGTTGGTTATCTTTCAATTTACGATGGCATTTATCCTGATTTGTAGTACTTTCGTTATTTATCTTCAGATACAGCTGGTACAAAAACGGGATATCGGAATAAAAAAAGAAAATCTGGTAAGTTTTCCGGCTACCGAAGAATTGTGTAATGCGTCTTCGGCTGTGCGGAATGAGCTGATCAATACCGGTGTAGTAGAAAATTGCGGGTTTTCAGCCAGTCCGATTCTGAAATCGAGTATGCGTACCAATCCCTGGTATTGGAATGGAAAAGATCCGGAAGATGATGCCTATATTTCTTTTAATTTTGTGTCGGAAGGTTTGATAGATGCTGCCGGGATAAAACTGTTTGACGGAACGGATATCGATCCGGCTAAGAAAAATAATAAGGGAGGGGCAGGAATCCTTATCAATGAGACTCTGGCAAAAAGAATGGGAAGGGAAGGCCGTGTAGGAGGACAAATCGGTCAGTCGCCTGATCACAAATGGGAGATAGTTGGCATTATGAAAGATTTCGTGTTCGATGATTTTTATACGCTTGAGCCGGCGTCTGCTTTGTTTTTCTATGATCCTCAAAGAACGTATATATTGTTTGTTCGTCTGAAACCGGATATCGATACGTATGAAGCGATAGGACGGGTACAGACGGTATTGCGTTCTTTTACACCGTATCATGCGTTTGAGCCGACCTTTATGACCGACCGTTTCGATGATTTGTTTGAGGATGAACATCTGGTAGAAAAGTTGTCTGCCTTATTTGCCATGTTGGCAATTTTTATCTCCTGTTTGGGGTTACTGGGGTTAAGTGCCTTTTCTGCCGAACAGCGAACAAAGGAAATCGGTGTCCGTAAAGTATTGGGGGCTAAAATAATAGATATACTATTTTTGTTGGGAAAAGCGTATATGATACTTTTACTTATTTCTTTTGTAATAGGTATTCCTGTATCTTTATATGCCGCTAACCACTACCTGAAGGATTATGCCTACCGGATTACACTCGGTTGGGATATTTTTGCAGGAGTGGCCTTGCTGATAACCCTGATTGCTTTGCTGACGGTTAGTTTCCAATCGTTAAGAGCGGCTCTCAACAATCCGGTGAAGTCTATAAAGACGGAGTAATTCGTATCCAAGAGAAAGTATGTACAGACTTTGGATATGGTCTTTATTGTTCACTTGCCTATGTTTTTGAGGTAAAGTCCGGTCATAACGTCTATTTACGTTCGCTCCAGTCTTTTATGGATTTATCATCAGGTGATATTTCCATAAGAGTCAGGAGTGGATCGTATTCTATCGGTCAGGTTTCTACTGTTAAATCTTTTCATTCTTTTGTATCATTGTTATCGTTTTGGCAATGCGGTTGGCTTTGGTTTGTTCTGTTTTTGCAGAATTAATCCAATCTATAAATGCTTTTTTTTGACCATGCTTATATTTTTCAAATTTATCTAAGAGGCCCTCCTCATTTTCCATGCACAACAATAATTCTTCGGGTATTATTAATGGCGTATTATCTTCATACAGTGTAATATGTACGATATCAGGAGCTTGCTTTTTTATTTTTTTTCTTATTTCCGATTTTACAGCCAGACCTATATGTCCGTTTCCGATAGGCATCAGGTGTACATTGGAAAATTCATAGTTATCTATCTTTCCTTTTACTTTTAGCATTCCAAAAGGAGTCTTAGGCATTGGGATTTCCGGTATTTCGACAAATGTCCAACTTTCAATTTTATCTAATACGTAATCTTTGTCTACTAATGGCTTTTCTGTTTTCATTTTGCAATATTGATAGTAAGGTTACAAATATAGACTATTGTGGTGACAACAGTATGTCAGTAGGTGAAATAATCTTCTTTCAACTCTAAGAAAACAAATATTCAAAATGTTCTCTATTTCATAGACTTAAGTATTTGAATACAAATACAATTGTATTTAGAAACAAAAACAGTTGTATTTGCAATTAAAAACAATTGTATTTTGAGAAGGAATAAGTCAGTTGATAGATACGTTTAAACGATTGGTTGACTGTCTGGATAGCGACCGGGTTATCTGGCGCTTTGACCCGATGGTGCTGACTGACCGGATTTCTAAAGATGATTTACTGGAAAAGGTTGAGCGTATCGGAAATCAGTTAAAAGGGTATACGAAGAAGCTGGTATTCAGTTTTGCTGATATTCTGGAATATAAGAAGGTAAAAGCGAATCTGGAAAAGAATCATATTAATTACCGGCTTTTTGAGAAGGATGATATGGAGTATCTGGCGAGAGGGTTGATGGGGTTGAACAAATATACCTGTCCGCATAAATGTGAGTATTGTTATGCAAACTCTTCAAAAATGATAGCGGAAGCTAATAATAACCAGCACAAACTGAATCCTTACTTTGAATCGATCGTTGGAATGTGATGGTGTTTTCTAAAAACTTTTCGAATGGTGTTGAAAAATATGTATATTTGCATTATAAGAATCAATCCTAATAAGTATGAGATGGGGTAGATGTTGTAAAGCAAGTAAAAGAAACGGTTCATCGTATTGCTCCAACTACAGAAAGAGAATAAATAAATCATGATATATAAAAATCCTATATTCAGCCTTTGGCTGTTTTTGTTTGTACTGGTCCTGACATCCTGCGGCAGTAAGAAACGTGTGGCGCTTCCGGCTGATTTTAAAGGGCCGAAGGAATTGTCACGTTTATACGGTGTGCGTATTACGCCGGATGATAATATCTTTCTTTATAATGAAGGGGCGAAATGGCTGGGGACACCTCACCGGATGGGAGGAAGTACCAAGCGGGGCGTGGATTGTTCCGGGTTTGTGGCGATTGTGTTTCGCGAGGTTTATGGAAAACAGTTGGCACGTTCGTCGGCGGATATGCTGAAATATAATTGTAAGAAGGTCAGCCGTGGCAAATTGCAGGAAGGCGATTTGGTGTTTTTTAAAACAGGAGGAGGCAAGAAAAAGACGCCTAACCATGTAGGAATTTATCTGAAGAACGGGAAGTTTATCCATACCAGTACTTCCAGGGGAGTAATGGTCAGCAGCCTGAGCGAACCCTATTATACCCGGAGCTGGATAACGGGAGGACGGGTGAAGTGAGATATTTTTGTAAACATCTGAGCGGAAGTTGCTTTTTTATGTATCTTTGCATTTCAAAATAAATAAACATAGAGCAAGTATGTTGACGCTTAAAATGATTACGGAAGAAACAGACCGCGTGATTCGTGGTTTGGAGAAGAAACACTTTAAGGGTGCAAAAGAAAGCATCGCTAAGGTGATTGAACTGAACGATAAAAGACGTAGTACACAGAATCAATTAGATACAAACCTGGCAGAGGTAAACTCGCTGTCGAAAACAATCGGTGGCCTGATGAAAGAAGGCAAAAAAGAAGAAGCCGAAGCTGCTAAAAAGCGTGTTGCCGAAATCAAGGAACTGAGCAAGGGCATTCAGGCTGAAATGGACCAGGCTGCGGAAGAGATGCAGAACCTGCTATATACAATTCCGAATGTGCCTTACGATGAAGTGCCCGAAGGTGTTGCTGCTGAAGACAATGTGGTAGAAAAAATGGGTGGTATGGAAACAGAACTGCCGAAGGACGCACTGCCTCATTGGGAATTGGCTAAAAAATATGATTTGATAGACTTCGACCTGGGTGTGAAGATTACAGGTGCCGGTTTTCCGGTTTATAAAGGACAGGGCGCTCAGTTGCAGCGTGCTTTGATAAACTTCTTCCTGGATGAGGCACGCAAATCCGGTTATATGGAAATCATGCCGCCGACCGTGGTAAATGCCGCTTCCGGCTTCGGTACCGGTCAGCTTCCGGATAAGGAAGGACAGATGTACCATTGTGAAGTGGACGACCTTTATCTGATACCGACTGCCGAAGTGCCGGTCACCAATATCTACCGTGATGTAATTATCGATGAGAAACAGTTGCCTATCAAGAACTGTGCCTATACACAATGTTTCCGTCGCGAAGCCGGTTCTTATGGTAAAGATGTACGCGGTTTGAACCGTCTGCACGAGTTCTCTAAAGTAGAACTGGTTCGTATTGACAAACCGGAGCATTCTAAGCAGTCTCATCAGGAAATGCCGGACCATGTGGAAGGCCTGCTCCAGAAGCTGGAACTCCCTTACCGTATTCTCCGTCTCTGTGGTGGTGATATGAGTTTTACCGCTGCGCTTTGCTTTGATTTCGAAGTATATTCCGAAGCACAGAAGCGCTGGTTGGAAGTCAGCTCTGTATCCAATTTCGAGGAATTCCAGGCCAACCGCTTGAAATTACGGTTCAAAGACAAGGGAGATAAGAAAACGACAACCTGCCATACGCTGAACGGAAGTGCTTTGGCTTTGCCGCGTATCGTTGCTGCATTGCTTGAAAACAATCAGACACCTGAAGGTATCCGCATTCCGAAAGCGTTGATTCCTTATACAGGTTTCGATATGATTAAATAATTACCTTAGTTTATCTACGGACAATAAATAGAAAAACGGGACAGAAAGTAGCGAGGTTTACTTCTGTCCCGTTTTTGCTTTAAATCTAAAATAAGAATGAATAAGATTAAACAAATTATCCTGTTCGGCATAGCTGTCCTGATGTGCAGCTGCCAGAGTAAGCAGATGGAACCTTCGGCTGAGGCGGTATCGGTTCCGTTAGGCGGAAACACTTATGTGACTGCCGGAAAAGAGAGTGCGAAGGTTTCGACCGATGGTATCAAATCGTGGACGGGGACGGATGCCGTCTTGTCGGCGTGGTTTAAAACCAGCCAGCCCGGTGATTTGAATCTTTTCCTGAAAGGGAAAGCGGCAGACGGACCGTCGACTGTAAAGGTAACTTTCGGAGGTAAAAGTTTTACCGTAAAAGTGACGGAAGCAGAGGAAACGGTTATTCCGGTAGGGAAGGTATCCGTTACGGAACCGGGGTATATCCGTGTGGATTTGCAGGGAGAAGAGAAAGAAGGCGCTCAGTTTGCCAATATCTCCGAACTGCTGATAGACGGGCCGGCTGCGCAGGAGCCTCTTTATTTTGTGCGTAACTTTGAACCTTACTGGGGAATGCGTGGACCTTCCGTACATATGAAATATACATTGCCGGAAGAATCGGTCGAATATTTCTACAATGAAATAACGGTTCCGGAGGGAGAAGATAAGATTGGCAGTTATTTTATGACGAATGGTTTCGGTGAAGGTTATTGCGGTATCCAGGCGAATAGCGATACGGAACGCCGTGTCTTGTTTTCCGTATGGAGCCCGTTTGAAACGGACGACCCGAAAGCGATACCGGAAGACCACCGCATCAAGCTGCTGGCGCAGGGAAAAGATGTACATATCGGAGAGTTCGGTAACGAAGGGTCGGGGGGACAGAGTTATCTGAAATATCCCTGGAAAGCCGGACAAACTTATCGTGTCATTACCCGTGTTCATCCGGACGGTAAAGGGAATACGGCCTATTATGCCTGGTTCTTTGCTCCTGAAGAAGGCGAGTGGCGGTTGATTGCCGGTTTTTTGCGGCCGCAGACAAACGCATGGTACACCGGAGCACATTCTTTCCTTGAAAACTTTATGCCCGGCCAAGGTTATCTGGAACGTAGTGTCCATTTTGGAAACCAATGGGCCCGTACGGCTAAAGGAGAGTGGAAAGAACTTACCGAAGGCATGTTCACTTATGATGCCACCGCCCGTGCCGGTGTCCGTCAGGATTATGCCGGTGGGGTGGAAGATAATATGTTCTTCCTCCGTAACGGCGGTTTCTTCAATGATAATACAGAGTTCAAATCCGTTTTTACACGTCAGCCGAACGGAACTGCTCCGGATGTCGACGTAACGACATTGCCCCTGAAATAGAGGCCTTTATTTGTCAAGAAAAAAACATAGGACTTTTGAAATCAAAATAAGGGACTTTTGTAAGCAAAGCATATATGTTTTAAACGCAAAACATATATGCTTTTTTTATGGGGTATATATCCTTTGGAAAATAACCGGAGTGTTTAGATGAACAGGTTTACGTTTGCATCTTCCGCCCGTTCAAGATAAGTGGCTACTCCGCCAAGCGTGACGTTGTCCATCAGTTCCTCTTTTTTGACACCCATCACATCCATACTCATGGTGCAGGCTATCATTTCGACACCGTTCTCAGCGGCTTGAGCGATGAGGCTTTCCAGGCTGTCGATATGCTTTTTCTTCATAATGAGGCGCATCATCCAACTTCCGGCACCACCCATATTCATTTTCGATAGTTTCAGTTTACCGCTGTGGGCGGGAAGCATCCAGCCGAACATTTTGCCGAATATATCTTTTGAAACAGACGGTTTCTGCCGTTTCTTGATGACATTCAGTCCCCAGAAAGTGAAGAACATGGTTACTTTCTTGCCGGTCGAGGCGGCTCCGTTGGCAATAACGAAGGAGGCAAGGGCCTTATCCAGGTCGTCACTGAATACAATCAACGTCTTGTTGTCCGTACCGTTCACCATTTTACAGGAACTTTTGGGTTCACCTTTTTCGATTGTGGCATGGATGACTCCCGATTTATTCTCAACTCCGACCAGCTGTGCTCCGGTCATATTGCACCAGGCGGCTACATCTTTCCCGAATCCCTGGTCGGTGGCGGTTATCAGAAGACGGTCGCCTGTATTTATCTCAGCATAATGTTTTTTCAGCTGCATGACTGGACCGGGGCATTGAAGACCGCAGGCATCAATCCGGATAGTCTGTTGTGAGGGAGAAGAAGATGAGGCGGCGGTAGACGTTTTTGGTGTCATTGCTGTTTGGGAATTGCCTTCTGTTTGTTTGGAAGCTATTCCGGCTGTCGCTACACTCCATGTTTTGAATCCTCCCGACAGGTTCTTTACATTTTTATAACTATGCTGAACCAAAATGCGGTAAGCCAGATATCCGCGTAATCCGATGGCACAAGTCACTACGATTGGTCTGTCGGTTGGCAGTTCCGGCAGGCGGTTGCGCAGTTCGTCGACCGGGATATTGATAGCTCCCGGTATGGAACCCAGGTTATATTCGTCGGCAGTGCGTACATCGACCAACAGGGTATTACTACCCAATTGTGCTATGTCGCGCCAGTTAATGGTTTCGACCTTTTGGGTAAGGATATTCTCTGCAACATAACCAGCCATGTTGACGGGGTCTTTGGCTGACGAATAAGGAGGTGCGTAGGCCTGTTCCAGTTCGGTCAGGTCGTAGACTGTTCCTTTGCGTTGTATTACCTGGGCAAGCATTTCGATTCGTTTGTCTACTCCGTCGAATCCAACAATCTGGGCACCGTATAACTGTCCGTTGTCCGGTGAGAATACTATTTTTATAGACATCGGAACGGCTCCCGGATAATAACCGGCGTGCGAAGCCGAGTGGGTGTATGATGACTGATAGGGGATGCCTTCCCGTTTCAGTAACTTGGCATTGGCACCGGTGGCAGCGACCGTAATATCAAACACTTTGGCAATAGAAGTGCCTATCGTACCTTTATAAGTTTCGCGATTGCCGAATACGATATTATCGGCTACGATACGTCCCTGTTTGTTCGCCGGACCAGCCAGCGGGATTAAAGCCGGTTTGCCTGTTACCGGATTGAGCACTTCGACAGCATCTCCCAGGGCATAAATGTCCGGGTCGGAGGTCTGCATATAATCGTTTACGGCAATCCCTCCCAGGGTTCCGATGGCCAGTCCGGCTTCTTTGGCCAGCTTTGTTTCAGGACGTACACCGATACTGAGGATAACCAGGTCTGTCGGAATCTGTTTGCCGCTCTTCAGGTGGACGATGATACCTCCGTCCGTCTCTTCAAAACGTAATACGCCGTCTTCCAGACGTAGGTCTACCTTTTTTTCAATCAGTTGCTGATGTACGATAGCGGCCATTGAATAATCGAGCGGAGCCATTACCTGGTTAGCCATCTCGACAACGGCGATGTCAAGACCCTGGTCGTGCAGGTTTTCGGCCATTTCGAGTCCGATGAATCCGCCGCCTACAACTACTGCATGGCGGGGATGCTCCCGGTCTATATACTTTTTGATCGTATCGGTATCGGGTACGTTGCGTAGGGTGAATATCTTTTTGCTGTCGATACCTTCGATGCCGGGACGCAGAGGTTCGGCTCCCGGAGAGAGTACCAGTTTGTCATAGCTTTCGGTATAAGACTGTCCGGTGCGGAGATTCTTCACTTCTACGTTTTTTTCTTTGGGATGGATAACGGTTACTTCCTGCTCGGTCCGTATATCAATATTGAAACGGGCGG
>OHNO01001253.1_pt1 | contig 11182 bp, 16 predicted proteins | sample 1569521 | NCBI WGS metagenome assembly OHNO01 (sample SAMEA3879604, study PRJEB24766) | human gut metagenome | biome: human-associated habitat; feature: feces | place: USA | collected 1985/1987
TGATAACCATATCGTAAGCATTAGCACGTACGGCACCCGTATCGCTATCCAGCAACGGAATATCTTCCGGCTTCGGAGAGGTGAACGGATGGTGCATAGCATAGAAACGCTGATCTTCTTCGCTCCACTCGAACAGAGGGAAGTCAACCACCCACAGACAAGCAAACTTGTTCTTATCGCGCAATCCCAACTGGCTCGCCACTTCAAGACGCAATTCGCAAAGCTGTTTGCGGGTCTTCATCGCATTATCGCCTGAAAGGATCAGGATCAGGTCGCCCGGTTTTGCCCCGAAGGCTTCCTTCATCTGTTGCAATGTTTCCTGTGTATAGAATTTGTCTACGCTCGACTTCACGCTGCCATCGGCTTCTACGCGGGCATATACCATACCCTTCGCTCCTACCTGCGGACGTTTAACGAATTCAGTCAACGCATCCAGTTGTTTACGTGTATAAGTTGCTGCCCCTTCTGCACAGATACCGCCAACATAAGCAGCATCATCGAATACAGAGAAACCATGACCTTTCATGATATCCATCAATTCGACAAACTTCATGCCGAAACGCAGGTCGGGTTTGTCGCTACCATAATATTTCATTGCATCGTGCCAGGTCATGCGCTGGAACGGCTCTTTAATTTCGATGCCACGGATTACCTTGAACAGGTGCTTTGCCATACCTTCAAAGATATTCAACACATCTTCCTGCTCAACGAAACTCATTTCGCAGTCAATCTGTGTAAATTCCGGTTGACGGTCGGCACGCAGGTCTTCGTCGCGAAAACATTTCACGATCTGGAAATAACGGTCGAAACCGGAAACCATCAGCAACTGCTTCAAGGTCTGCGGTGACTGCGGTAATGCATAGAACTGTCCCGGGTTCATACGTGAAGGAACAACGAAGTCGCGTGCACCTTCGGGAGTTGAATTTACCAACACCGGAGTTTCCACTTCCAGGAATCCCTGTTTATCCAGATAGTTACGAACTTCGAAAGCCATGCGGTGGCGCAGTTCCAGATTCTTACGAACGGCATTACGACGCAAGTCCAGATAACGGTATTTCATACGCAGGTCGTCGCCGCCATCCGTTTCATCTTCGATCGTGAAAGGAGGAGTTACTGCGGCATTCAGAACATTCAGTTCCGAAACAATCAGTTCGATATCCCCTGTCGGAATATTTTTGTTCTTGCTGGAACGTTCTCTGACAGTTCCCGTTACCTGAATCACATACTCACGGCCCAGTTTGTTTGCTTTTTCACAAAGATCAGCATCTACTTCCTGATTGAATACCAGCTGGGTTATACCATAACGGTCACGAAGATCGACAAACGTCATACCGCCCATCTTACGAGTTCTCTGCACCCATCCGGCTAAAGTAACCACCAGACCTTCGTCTGCCAGGCGCAAGTTTCCACATGTTCTTGTTCTATACATCTTTTTAAAGATTTATTTGTTTTAATTCCATGAATCAAAAGTATACATACAATGTATCTGTAAAATACTATTGTACTCTACGCGCAGCCGGTCTGCAAAGATAATACTATATTCATTAACTGTAATATTTTCATTGAAATTAAAAGAAAAACAGGATAACCAAACTAAAGATACTTGTAATTACTCAACATAAAACAACTGTCATACTATCATAACACAAACCTCATCAATTGATATTCAAAGCCATGCATCGTATGATAGTTTAGATGATACGGATCGACACAACCATCATACTATCATAAACACACCTACATTTTATCACGCAGTATATTGTTTATTTTCAACAACATAACGACCCATTTACGCTGAGACCCGGGTCTGTTTTCCCTTTACACCCGGGTCTCAGCACAGTTCAAACCCGGGTGTAAAAGGTACTCAAATAGGGGTCTCAGAGAAATAATCCGCTTATTCTTCGCAAAAAAAGCCATAATATCACTAAAAAAAGAAGCATATATAATGCAAAATAGCTCACCGACAATACATTCAGGCACCTTATATTTTCGATAAACAGGAAGATATGATAGTTAAATGAGGATTATGACAGTTGCCATGATAGTTATTTCAAACAACTATCATAGACATACGCATTGAGATTCAATCAATATAAAAGAAAAAAATGAGAGTATGACAGTTTATTTGTAAAAAACTAACCAGGAAAGAAAAGTTTGGATAATATATCATATAGATTAAAAAAACAGAAAGAGAACCAACGAATTGGTTGGTTCTCTTTCTTGTCGGGGTACCAGGATTCGAACCTGGGACCCCCTGCTCCCAAAGCAAGGGAACACAGCTTGTATTTTACTAATTTCTAGCTTCTTAACGAAATCATGTACAATATCTAACAGATATTTAAAAGTTACATTGTCTTTATTCTACTATTTGATTGTATTTTTTCCAACAAAATACAACTTCAAAAGCGGAATAACAGATTTCGTATCTGAAGTATTCAATAAATTATCAAAGATCTTGAGTTTGCATTCCGGCTGCGCAACACTCTGTATAACCATTTATCTAAAAATGGTGCGCAAATATAGTTTTTTTATCTAATCCCTCAAAATATTCTTTGACTTTTTTAAATACCTTATAATACGATCACTTTCTTCTTTTTCTGCTTAAATGCAGATCGATCATCCAGTCTGCCCAGGCGTCTGTTCCGTAATCCGGAATATTAAACCACTCCCCTTCCTGAAGAGTTGAAAACAGACTAATGATGTCGTGGACCTGATCCGGATACCGGCATAACTCTTCTTCGGATATAGTAACAGAGTAATGCTTTTTATACTCTGTTACCTTCTCGAATACCTGAGACAGCCGGATTATCTCGTGAAAGGTAGGTGATTGCCCTTTATCTATCTTTAGCGTGATGCAGGACATTTCTCCCCCTTCTTTTCAAGTTGGTATACCAAAAGAGCATTTTCTTGCTCTAAAGCATTGCACCGGCTAGCAGCATCCTTCAACTGCTTCCGGAGAGTAGCGATAATTTTGTCTTTATTTTCCATGTGACTTATATTTTAGAATAAAAGCATTATGAAATATTGTTATTCTATATTTGATAAAGTAAATAAATTGAATCAATACCATTCATCATTAATTCTATTTTACATCAAAAAACAAAAGTGTATTTCTGTAAATTCTCTTTGTTTTTATTTATTGCTAAAAGGATTTGTTATTTCTGATAGATATTTAATCTACATTTTAACCAAATCTGTATACTTTCAAACAATATGTAGATATGACTCTAGAAGCAAAATGATTTATTCTATTTCAGAATAATACCACTTAAACTACTTGGTTTTATTTTTGCATCCGATGCATATAGCGAAGCTAAAGATCTCACAATTATCTCTTCAGCTCTTGAGCAAGTAGGACTAAGTGTTATTTCCATATTTGAAAAAGAATCAATATCTAAGTCATAATGATCTATAGATGGCGGGATTTTATTATATATACTTTGTATTAAATAATTAGCAATACTTGTTTCTATTTCATCTTTGTGAGTCTTTTGAGGTATTATTGTAAGAATAAATCGATATTCTTTTTGAAACTCCCAGCAAAGCCGTTTATATGTTCCGATTTTCTTTAAATCAAGAGTCATATCTGCTAGACCATTATCATGTTTGATAAGCTCCACTGCTCCTTTCATCTCTTTAGCAGGTTCATCAACATATATTACTTTTCTAAAAACATATCAGAATCATTAACAGAAGGAACTATCAGATAATTTTTATTAAACATCTTTTCCGGTGGGAATATAACTTCTTGTCCTTTATTTGCACGAATTTCAACCCCTCTATAAACGCCACTATTTATTGCATATTTTTTGAAAATATCCTGATTCTTAAATGTTAGTCTTACCCCATGCATATCTTTGCCAGCATACATTTTCCACAAAGGTATACTCTCTTCACTTTGACAAGTCCAACATGAAACAAATGTATAGTAACTTAATAAAAGTCCTTCGTTTTTTAAGTTACATTCTTCACCGTCATCGACCTTATCTAATCTGGTGAAACGAAATGTTCTATTTTTTAATATAAGAGCTAAATTCTCAATTGATGTATAATGATGTATCTCCATAACTCTTTTTCATTTAACCTAACGCCGTAGTTACATTATAGACGCAGGGGTGATTGTGTTTATCTAACTTTATATCCTTTCTTGGAATACTCTGGTTCAATCACATCTCCATTTATAGATAGAACTTTGTGATTAAAATCATCGTTAATGTATTTATATTCACTTTTATCTCCTACGAATTGCTGAAATTTTTCCATATAACAAAGAATATCGTTATTTCTTAAATCTTTGTTACAAATAAAAAAATCCTTTGAATACTGTTCAATATTTTGCTCTGTACCTGCAGGCGGTAAAATCACCAAACTGTCTTCTTGTTGAGTAGACTGCATAGAAACACTATTTATCAGATACAAGGTAAGCTTACTATTTTCTATACAACCAAATAATAAAAAAACATTTTTAAGTCCATTATTTAGTAATATTTTTTGCATTTCTTCCATAAAAGCAATTTGTCGATAATTCTCAGGTATAGAAAAGGGATACTTACTTAATATCTCAACAAACACACTACATTCAGCAGCATCTCCCGCAGTGCCAAAAATATAGTTATTATCATCTAATCCAAATGTAAATAATTTATTATACCCGTCAATAAATTCTTGTGGATCATCTATTTTTGTAAGTTTTGTATCTGCAGAAAGATAAATTTTATTATTTTTAATTATTCCTAAAATTATGCTCATAATCTACAATTTATATTAGTTATCATTTTCTTTACTTACAGGTAAAGACATTACATACTTCAAAAGTTCTGTTTTCTTTTCTGACATACAATCTGATATTATTTGGAGATATACATCGATGTCTTCCTTACTTATTGGAGATACATATAACTTTTCTGATTTTATGCCCAAAATATAACTCACAAGCCCATCTATAGGAGTTTTATCAGATGCCGTATTCAACAATTTTAAGGATTCCATAAAAAAAGCCAAAGCTTCTTTCCCATGTCCACTATTAAATTGACGAATACCTTCTAACTGTTGAAACAATGCACTTACAGTCAGATCATAATCGCTAATTTTGTCGTGAATTATATTTTCATTCTCTTTTTTCAGTTTACTAATAGTTTCATTAAAGTCTTCTATTTGTCTTTTGACTTCAAACACATTCAGTATTTGCCAACCTATTAATATTGTAACTAATAGGCTTTGTACTCCAAGCACAAAGCCCCAATAATCTTTGAAGTCGACAGGAACCACTCTATACGACAACATAAGTGCTATGATAGAGACCAGCAACGCTAATAATGAAACCCAATTATTTTTCATTTCAATTCATGCTTTATCAATTAATGCTATTAATGAAATCACCAAAGCAAAAAGAGCGATAGTTACTGATAAATAGTTGTTCAACATCGCTCTAACCTCTGTTTCAATAATTCCCGCTTTAAGTACGCAAAAACCTTCTTCTGTAATAGAGATTAAGTGCTCTTTATCATCAGTTCTTTTCAGCCATTTTTCCCTGATCAGATGCTCTTCTATAATATCTCTGTCAGTGGGATCCTTTGTAAACGATTTGATATTGTTGTAATAACGAGCTCTAACAAAATGACCAACTTTCCTATCTCTCATGGCATACTGAGTAAGTATAATATCACTCTTTGTCCGCTAGAACATAATATCATTGATATTTTTTAAGTTATCCATAATCTACAATTTATAATTTAATCAATGATAAATCCTTATCCTTGGCTAATTATTGCAAAATCAACCCGATCCATATCAAGGATACTTAGTTCTTTTTTAAACATTTCATTCAACTGGTTTGATAAGTCATTTGCATACTTCTCATTAACACCCTGGACAATCTGACGAAACTCTTTAGTTTTGGCAATCTCATCAAATAAGACTTCCTTGGCTTTCCCCTTGTCTCCAGCTACTAAATACTTATAAAAGGCGATCCTGTAATCTTGATCTACCCTACTTTGGTTCATACGAATAAGCTTCACATCTGAAACTAATTGCATAAATTTCACTATTAACACAATTAATATAATCAATTGTATTACACCTGCTAACCCTGCGAACATTGCGAATAAGTTCATAATAATACTTGTTTAAGTTGTTTTTATAATTGATTTCTTCTTAGCTTACCAGCCACCTTATAAAGAAACAAGATTTCACTCTTAGCAATATCCCGGTCTGGGAACTTACGACGACCATCCGGATTCAGCTCCATATTATATGAAACCATTGTCACATAATCATCTCCCCTTGAACTTTCATAGATGTTTTTTATATACCGGTCCTCTCTCGTAATTACTACATAGCATTGACCGAAATCAAAATCATTTCTCCCAATAATGGGACGTACAAAAATCACATCCCCCGATTTATATTTATCATACATGCTATCGCCATATACAGTAACCCCCATACATCCACTAAAGCTAGGGATGGAAACCCATTCAGTTATTTTATTCTCATTTCCTTCTAAACCTATTCCATTTCCAGCACAAACGCGGATATCAAGTATCGGTTGCATATGACTTTTACAATCTCCGTCTATAATAGAAAAATTTTCACTCTCTCCCTTTCTAGTCTGGATTCCTTTTTCAAAATAATCTACTATAGTATTAGCATTAGCTAAGGTAGGCCTTGATTTCCCCTTTTTATAATTACCTATAGCCATGCGTGATATGCTAGTTGCATTAGCTATCTTATACGGAGTTTGGTCAGTATTAATAATATACTGAACAGCTTTGTCAATAATGTCATTTCTATCCATGTTTTTACTATTTGGTAAATTATTTTACTATATTTACAAAGTATTTAATACTTACCGTTATGATAAAAAAAATTATATCCATTTACATTCGATACAAATTTGTAAAAATGTTTTTGAAAGGCATTTCATATAGCAACTTCTCTGAAGATGCTATACTTATACAGTGCTTGGTAATCTTTATCTTGACTGGAAAATACCAGTATGAAAATAAGAAAGAGTCAAATACTTAGCGACTATGAGCCACCTTGCGTATTTCAAATTCTTCGTTATCTATAGATGGTAATATGACGGGTACCGAAAATCGGATACTTGTCATAGCCCTGTTTTTGTCCTCTTGTTTATTGGATAATTCACCTCCTATGCCTATGTTAGACAATAATACTGCAATTTTACCTTTGCCGGACATGTTAGACTCTTCTTTTGACTCTTGACCCAGCATAGCTTCAAATTCAACAATTTGCACATGGTGTAGTTTACCTTTTACATTTACTCTACACCCTTGCTGACCTGCATCTCTTGGGCTAATCATAACCCCTTCTGCACTACATACATCTTGGGCCTCTTTCACTCCCTGGACTATATCCAAAAGCGTATCTCGAACAAAATCCTTTAATTCCATATTTCTTAAATAATACTAAATAAGCAATTAATTTTACTATTTACGTATATACGGTAAATCATTTTACTATATTTGCACCTGTAATAATTAATACACTGTCAAAGGTAAAGAATTTAGAATATATATAATAATATAAGGAGGTAAAAATGGATAAATTGACCCCACAGTATCATGAAGCAGGTGCACTATCTTTTAAAGATAGATATGAAGCGCTTGATGAAATCCCCACTCCTAAACAGGAGTTTGTCAGACGAATTGCAAATGCAACAGAACGCTCAGAGCAAACAGTCTACAACTGGCTTAGAGGAGTTTTCAAACCCGACAAGCTATGTAAAAAGGCTATATCTCATGAACTTGGAGCACCTGTAGAAATTCTTTTTCCGGAGGGATAGCCATGCTAGCAATAGAATTCTATACCACTCCAGAAGGAGAAGTAACGATCCGCGAGCAGGGAATGCCAGAACGCCAGCTGAAAGAATCGGATACTGATTTCATTCAACGGTTTCTAGAAGTTCTCGAAGAGTTCTACCCAAATGCTTATGCGGCATTAAGGGAAATATACTCTAGATACGAAGGCAATCGCATATATCGGGATTTTCTTGCAGTAAGAAGATTTGTGAAATGCAATTTTGGTTTGTATGACAATGCAATTGATGTCGATGAGAACTGGAATTTTCACTTTGAATTCGTCGGATGCCCTTTAAGAGGAGAGTGTAAATACTTCAATGTTATTTGCAATCCAAAATTCAACAGTACTCTATCTGATAGTCAATTAAGGGTAATGAAGCTCTGTTACCGAGGAAAAAGTGATGAAGAAATTGCTGATGAGCTATTCCTTTCTACCCATACAGTAAAGAACCATCGGAAGAACGTGTTCCGGAAACTCTCTATTCACTCCATGGCTGAGTTCATGAGATATGCAAACGATAAGAAACTATTCAAAAACGAATAACTAGAATTAATAAGCAAGGCGTCCCAGGTAAAGCGTTACAGGGAGTTTACAACATAAAATCCGACTCGAAATCTCTACAACCCAAAGTATTAATCGTAAACAGCATTGCTTAAAATGGAAGAAATAAACTTACAAAAAATCGTAGCCGCCAGTATTAAAATAGGCACAATTGCGACACTGAAAGGTTTAGGCCTCCTTTCTGAAATAGTAATTGCCGCTGATGCTGAACGGGAATACTCAAAGAAACTGGTCGATGAATGGAGGGCAAAAGGCAGAATAACCGGCTACCCAACAGGAAACTCTCAACGCGGAAAGTATTACTTTAAACGCTCCGAACTGGAAACCGCAAGCGCAATGGACGCATTGGGCAACGCACTTCCGGCAAACAAAATTTTCAAAAACATATTTTGATGAAAATCGACTTATTGAAACTCGGGAATTTCCTGAGGGTGGGAACGTCTGTCCTTTTTGCAGTCTTTGCTGTGATCTGTTTTATTGGCGTTTTGAAAGGTAACTACCTGCATATTATATCAATAGCAGGATTCTTAAGTATGGCATACTGCCTTTTGAATAAATGGTAACAAAAATACAAACAAATGAAAATTATTAATCAACTAAAATCATAATCATTATGTCAAATCAAATTCAGTTAAAGGTAGAGGAGATTAGCAAACTTCAGCCTCTACAAATCGCAGAATACAGTCCTGTAGAACAAAAGTTTATAACTATGTACAACGCCATCTGGGGCACCACGGTTGGAATACAGGTATATGAAAAGGAAAAATTCAACTTTAACAAGATTCTTCAAGAGAATCCTTCATTACAGCAATGTACTCCTGTATCGTTATTCGGTTGTTTCCTCGACATGGCCGTTAACGGTTTATCTCTTGATCCTACAGGCCGCCCTCACTGCTACATATTACCAAGAAAGGTAAAAACCGGCTACAAAGATGAACGCGGATATGACATCTATGAAAACCGAGCAAGCGTCAACATAACCGGTTACGGAGAGTTGACTATGCGTATGCGTGCCGGACAAATAAAATATGTAGATAACCCGGTTATCGTTTATGAAGGAGATACATTCTCTCCATGCCTTGACAATGGAGTAAAGAGAATCAAATATGCAGCGGCTTGCCCTAGAACATCAACCAAAGTAATCGCAGCCTTTATTCGTATCGTACGTAATGACGGCTCAGAGGACTATCAATGGATGATGGAAGGTGATATCGAGCGTTTGAAACACTACAGTGAAAAAGCAAATTCGCGATACGACCAACAGGCCAGAAAACGCGTACTTGGTGATGCTAATGCTTTATATACGTCCAACGGAGGAGGCATTGATCCCGGATTTTTGGAAAACAAAATGATCAAACATGCTTTCGATGCCTATCCCAAAGTCCGGACCGGAAAGTTTACTGTATTCGAAACACAGGAAGAACCTCAGGAGATCGATTACGGATTTAATGTAGAAGAGATTCCAACTGAACCACAGCCAGCGGCCATACAAACACAGGCGGCCAACCCTGTGCAAGACTTCATGAATCAGTCGCAGGTAGCCCCGGAGCCAGTAACAATACAGGCTTCCGGAGTAACTGTAGAAGTTAGCCAGGAAGACAATTATTCTGGATTTTAAAATAGTAATCAACATTTAAAGATAATCAAAATGGATACGCAAAATAACAATCTGCCTTTCAAAGCGAATAAAGTAGTCAATATATTGCAAGCGGCTCCCGGTATACTCACTGACAACGAAACACGGGTTACAAGGTGCAGTAACGCGGGTAAATCTCTGTTGGATACAATTAACGCAACAAATGGCATCAATTCGGACGAGGTAGACGGACAGGTGCAAAAGTTCATTGAGGCTTCTAAGCAAACGCTTAAACGTATCAATGGTAGCAGAACACCGATAACTCAAATGCTTACCGCTATATCAAAAAGGTTCACTTCCTTAGAGAGTGAAATCGATGTCAAGACATCAGGGACTATCCCCTATAAACTGCAACAGGCTCGCAATGAATATGCAGCAAAAAAGCTGGAAGAACAGAAAAAACGTGAAGCAGAAGCTCGTAGAATCCAGTTAGCTGAAAATGAGAAGGCTCAATATAAAGCGGATATCACTCTATTGCTAGACACTACTTATGCCAATTATGTAAGCAGGCATATCAAAGCCCTGAGTGGAATGTATGATCATGCAACGTTAGCATCTTACAATGACGTTTGCAGACAAATCAAAGAAGCTAATGTGACTTTCAATTGGACCGATTTCGCCAATAACGTAAAAGATACTTTCCAAACCTTTTACATGGACGCGGCCACCCGAACAGGCATAAAAAACGAATTAGCATCCATTAAAAAAGTTGAATACACAAAGCGTTATTCTTTCGAATTGGAGGATTTGAAACAGTCCCTGATCGATCGCCTTCCCTCTCTTCGAAAACAGTTGGAAGAACAGGAAGAATTGCGCCGAACAAATGCGGTAGAAGCTGCTCGTCAGGAAGAGCAACGCAGGAAAGAACAACAGGAACAACTCCGTAAACAGGAAGAAGAACGCAAGCGCCGAGAGGCAGAAGCCAAAGCAAAGGCTGAAGCAGAAAAAGAGGCAGCCGAAATACAGGCTGCATTTGATTTCTCTGCTGCCAGCATGCCTTCTACTCCGACAAAGGCAAAAGTTAAAAAGAAAATACAGATTACCAACCCGCAGGGTTTCCTTCAGGTATACCAGATGTGGTTCACTCGCGAAGGTATTAACATGTCGATGGAGGACCTAGAGAAGGTACATAAGACGATGATCACCTACTGTGAGAAAGTT
>OHNO01001258.1_pt1 | contig 11158 bp, 7 predicted proteins | sample 1569521 | NCBI WGS metagenome assembly OHNO01 (sample SAMEA3879604, study PRJEB24766) | human gut metagenome | biome: human-associated habitat; feature: feces | place: USA | collected 1985/1987
CAATCGGTTCGCCTTTGTAAAGCAGGAAGTGACACGGATCGTTTTCCATCAGGAAATATACGTTCCGGCCGAGGAATTCCGCACTTACATGCAATTCTTCATAGGTTTCAGCGTTACTGAAAACGTGCCGATCCCTTCCAGATGTACGCTCTGGCTATTACTGAGACAGAAGTACAACCGATCGCTGATTGCCTTGATTGCCCCTTTGATATCGGCCGTCGTGAAAGTGCTCATGCTCTCGATCATCCGCGCCAGTTCGTTGGTATTGACGGTCTGGATATTGATAGCTCTGGCATGTAACGTCGGCTTCTCTTCCCCATTTCTGGGGGGATTGGCAAATAAGTCGTATTCAATACTCATATTCCTCCTGATATTTAAGGTTTAACGTCATGACTATTAAGGATTTTTCTCCCTAATCTTATTTATGAAACAATTTCTTTCCATAAATGTAAGGTTAGGAATACAAATATGTAAGGAATGCTTTACATTTATGTAATGTGTACCTTGCATATTTAAAAATCCGTACCAAAGGTAATAAATCTCCTGATATAAAGAATTAATTATTCGGTACTTTTTCTTAGTTCTAGTAGGATTATTGGGTATGTGTTGTAAAGTGCTGAAAGAAAAGCTATATAGTTATATATTAATGTACGCCCGTACATTAATATTATTGAATGTAAAATGTGTGAAAAAACAGCGTGTAATTGATTGAAGAATAGGGGAATGGTAGATAAAATGCTGTGACGAAAAAAAACGTTCCTTTTTTCTCGTCAACAAAAGTAAGAATTAGTTTCATACCAACCATTCTTTTTAAGATATTTTTTATCTGTCTATATGCTTTCTTATCAATCGAATAGCAAACAATGTACAAAACAGGGCCTTTCACAAACGAAAGGAAAGGCCCCCCAAAAAAATGGCGAGATTAAAGGAACGTTTAAACTCGCCATTTTTTTGGGGAGTGGAACGTTTCTATTGTGAATTGGACTTATTACACTTTAGTATTAATATTAAATTTTAAATTATGAACAAAAAGTTTTCTACTCTTTTGGCAGGTGTAGCATTGTTAGGTGCAACATCTGTTTTTGCAGCAGACAACACAGTTACTTCTTTAGTTGAAGGAACCAATAGCGGTTTATATCAACTGAAAACAGACGGCGGTCAGTTCTTGTCGATTAATGAAGACGGAAAGTTAAGTGTTGTTGATGCTATTGAAGCTGACAATGTGGCAAGTACTTTGTGGTGTGTCACTGTTACAGAAGAAAATAAGGGAAAAGCTCCTTATTTTGATTTTGTAAACAAAGGCGCTGAAGCATTGTTGTCTATTACAATGGAAGAATTTGCTGCTGGTGCTACAGCAACAACTGTTGCTCCTGAAGTTGGTGGTGAGGTCAGTGGTTGGGCATTTTCTCCTACTTATGAAACTTTGGTAAATGAAAAGCCTCTGTATTCTTATTTTACAACAGACTCTGTAGTAGGATTCGTTGTTGATAATGGTACTGTAGTTTTAAAGAAAGACTTAGCAAGTAATGCAGCTACAACTTTTACTACTACTTTCTCTTTGGTTGAAGCTGATGCTGTTACTTTGAATGCAGAGCAGATCAACACTAAACTGGGTATTCAGAAAAAAGATGCTGGCGTTAAGCTGACATTTACTCCGGATGCAAGCAACACAAGTTTGAAAAACCCGTTCAGCCAGGAATTATTCTTAGCTGCTCAGGTAGAAGGTGAAGACTTTGTTTACATTACAAGAAAAGAAGATGCTAAAGCTTTGTTTGTTGATACTGCTTATATCAACACAACAGGTTCTATGTTCCTCGCATTTAATTATATGGAGGATCTGGATGAGTTGAAAGATAGCGATTTGGAAGGACATGGTCAGTTCTTGTTCACTTATTTCCCGACAAATGACTCTTTGGTTATTCAGGTAAAGAGTATCATTAAAGAACCGACTGCTGGTAGCTGGGCTGCTACGACTGCTACATCTATCACTGATAATGATGATGATTTCAACTATGTAACAGTTCAGGATTTGGTAAAAGAAGATCAAATTCGTGTCGTAACAATTGGTGAAAAGAAAGAAACTGATATCGTATTAGGTTTCACTTCTTGTAAAGAAAGCGATACAGACAGAGTATCTTTGGAAGACGGTGTATATTTCATCCGCAATGCTAAGACTAATAAATATTACGCATCTCCGATTCATATCGATGGCGCAAAAGAAGAATGGGTGAGCGTTGACGCTGACGAACAGAATGTTGACCACATGCCGGCTTACCAGTGGGTTGTTCTGAAAACTAAAACATCTGAATATTTCGCTGCTACTTCTCCGGTGGAAGTTGCAAACCGTGAATATGCAAGCTTGAATGGAACTTATCAGTTTACTCAGGCTATCGGTTCTTCTAAATATTTCTGTGCAGATCTTGCAGCTGACTCTTTGGTTATTACAAAGATTACAGATGCAAATATCTTAGGAGATGCATATCTTGGTTATAAATATCTGACTGAGGATGAGTTGATGATCACTAACTATGCATTCAACTACTTCAACCCTTACACAATGGAAAAATACATTGCTCAGGTGGCTGGTAGCAACAAATTGAATGTATTGCAGGATACTCCTACTTATTTCGAAATCAAACCGGTTAATGGTAACGTAGCAGCTGATTATGGTTATAAAGTAACAGCAGACGTTAAGAAGAGAATTAAAGGTTTGGCTCAGTTGAAGAGAGAGTCTTATACAATCCACACTAAGAATGCTGTTATTGCATTAGGTGAAGAAAATAACTTCGTGATCACAGATAAAGTTGCTGCAAGCGAATTCTTCTTCAAAGAAAACAACCAATTGGATGCTACTTGCTATTATGCATTTGTAGATGCTGAAGATGTGAACGCAGATGGTTCATTCAACTTCAAAGCCGGTGTTGCTGACCAGAGTTTGACTGCCCTGTTGCAACAGCAGGTTATCAATGAAGTTAGAACATCTGCTTTCTCTATCGGTTTAACTGACCAACCTCTGTATCGTCGTTTCAACAATGTTAAATTGGATGGCGCTGTAGAAGGTAATGAAGATGCAACTAAGCTCTTGAAGTTCAAAGAAGCATACGTAAACGACTACTTGATGGACGAAACTAACGCTACTTAGGTATCGGTGCTGCTAATATTGCTGAAGCTGGTCTGTCATTCAATGTTCGTCCGTACAACATTGGTAAATCTGCACAGTATAATATCAAACCGCAATACTTAATCTATGTAAGCGAAACTGTAAACGAAGGTTCTGAAAACATTCCTTGTGATGCAACTAACCACAAACACATGAATGCTGATGGCGAAGAATGTGGACCGGAAGATTGTATCCACGCAACTCCGGCTGTAGAAGGCTTCAACCGTTACAAACTGTTGGTTAGCTTCGCTGACTCTACAGATACACAAGTTGTTACAGAAAAACAACTTTACAAGTTCGGTAAATATGTTCGTGTAGGTTTTGTAGATGCTGTAGAACAGGATAGCGTAATCTATATCTTGGGCAATACATTTGCAACTGTTGCAACTAAAGATCTGAGCATGGATGATGTTAAGAAAGCTCTTGAAGCTAAGAAGATCTCTTCTATTAACATGAAAGCTACTGTTAAGGAAGACAAACATCACAACTACACTTGGTCATTCCGTTATATCGACCCGACTAAGGCTGCTAACGAAGTAGAAGAAGATCGCGCATTCTTGATCGAATCAAATGCTGTAGCTCCTATAGCTCCGAAGAATGCAGCATGGATCAAGAACCAGAATAACTGCTTGGTATTGTCTGCTATGGATGCTTCTTTCGATGATGCTAAGACTGGTGGTGATGCTGCTTTGATCTTCAACATCGAAAAGGGTGCTGCTGACGATATGGCAACAGACAATGAAAGCATCAGCGCTTCTGAAGTATCAGTAGTTGCAACTAACGGTGCCGTTATCATTAAGGGTGCTGAAGGTAAGACTGTTGCTATCAGCAATGTTCTTGGTCAGACAATTGCTAACACTGTAATCACTTCTAGCGAAGCTACAATCTCTGTTCCTGCAGGTGTAGTTGTAGTAGCTGTTGAAGGTGAAGCTGCTGTTAAGGCAATCGTAAAATAAGATAATTTATAATCAAAAATAAATTCTAAAATTTCCACGAGTTGGAGTCTAGGTGTTGCATGCAACGCCTAGACTATCCATCAATTATCCTGTGATAGGCGAACAAGTGGTTATTAATATTAAGTAATAAAATAAAGTTCTTACTGTAATTTCTCCCGTGAGGAAGGAATACAGAAAAAAACAGCCTCTGCGATCTTGTGTCGTAGAGGCTTTGTTGGTTGCAGTTGTTTTGCATGATAAAATAGGTTGAAAATGAAAAAATGTAATTAATTTAGCTGCCAGGAAATAGTGTTAATACTTGAAATCGATATGGGAAAACTGGATAAACAACAAGAGTACTTTGTTTTGTCTGCTTTGAAGCAAGACAGCAAAGAGGCTTTCTCATTATTGTTTCAGACCTATTATACCGATCTTGTATTGTTCTGCGGGAATTTTATAAAAGACAAAGATTCTTGTGAAGACATTGTTCAATCAATCTTTTTAAAACTTTGGAACGAGAGGAAAAACATACAGATTGAAACTTCTTTGAAATCTTATTTGTTGAAGGCTGTCCGTAACAGTTGTTTTGATGAATTTCGTCATCTTGAAATTGTCCGTCAGTATGAGACGGAGTATGAAAATACAGTACTTGATTCTTACGATACGGAAAATTATGTCTTGTATTCAGATTTGCATGACCATTTGCGTCATGCCTTGGAACAGGTGCCGGAGTTGTATAGGGAAGCTTTTGAGCTGAATCGCTTTGAAGGATTGAAATACAGGGAAATAGCAGAAAAGCTGAATGTATCGGAGCGGACTGTTGAAGTCCGTGTCAGTAAGACTTTGGAATTATTACGGAAATATTTGAAAGATTTCTTCATGCTATTGCTTTCAATAGGTATTCCCTAAAAAAAGTTATAAACCATGTGGGAAATGATTCCCCGGACGTCTTAAATACTATAAAAGAGAAAAAATGACAGACAAAGATCAAATACAACCTATTATCACAGCTTATCTATCCGGTAAAGCAACGGCAGAAGAACGCCGTAAACTGGATGATTGGGTGAAGCAATCTCCTGATAATGACCGATATTATCAGGAAATGCGTAATATATGGCAGGTGATGCACCCCGCTTTTACCCCCTCTGAGATTCATGTATTTGAAGCCGAGAAAAAAGTTTTAGCAAATATCGCAACCACAAGGAGGAATATCGCCCGTACATTAATTATCTATTGGCAACGTATGGCTGCTGTCCTTGTCATCCCTTTGTTGATCATCTGTACTTATTTATTTTTAGAGAAGGATAATGGGGTGTATGATGAGATAGAGTATCAGGAAGTGAAATCACCTCACGGTACTTTCTCTGAAGTCCGTCTGCCGGATGGAACGAATGTCTGGCTGAATGGTGGAAGTACCCTGAAATATCCCTTAACTTTCCGGAAAGGCGAGCGGGATGTTTTCTTGAGTGGCGAAGGATATTTTGAAGTGCATTCGGATAAAGAAAATCCTTTTATCGTAAAAACCGATCAGATAACTCTCCGGGCTACCGGTACGGCTTTTAATGTGGAGGCCTATGGAAGTGATTCTATTACTGCTGTTACTATGGTTAACGGAAAGATAGATGTCGCTTTCGGAAACTCTTCACCTGTTGCTATGGTTCCGGGAGAACGAGCTTCCTTTAATAATCTCACGAAACAATGTCTTATTGCAAAGACTGATCCTTATAAGTGGTATGCCTGGAAAGACGGACTGATGATATTCAGGGATGACCCATTATCGTATGTCTTTAAGCGCCTGGGATTAACTTTTAATGTGAATATAGAATTAAAAGATCCTTCTTTAGCTAATGCACCTTATCGTGCTACTTTTGAATATGAATCGTTGGATGAAATATTGCGTTTACTTGAAATGAGTGCTCCTCTGCATTTCAAGCAGAATAAGAGGGTGAAGGACCGGAATAATGCATATGAGAAGCAAACAATAGAAGTGTATAAAAGAAAAAGGTGATGAAAAATATCACCTTTTTATCTTCCGAATAAAGAAAATCTGATTTTAAATAAAAAAAATGACTTTTCAGTTGTGGTAAAAAACAGCTGAGACGTCTTAGTTATGTATGAAAAGATAATTATTATTTGTTCACTATAAAAATCTGATGCCTATGAAGTAGTCAATTATTAAGATCAATGAGTAAGCAGCTTTAAATAAAAAGGAAAGGTGTGCGAGACCTTTCCTTTGATTGTTTAGCTGTTTAAAAGTTTTTAGTCAACCTTATTTTTCTAACTAAACAAACAAATGTATGAATTCCATTTCGGATAAAAAAATCGAAAGGCTAAGTTTTGCCATTAAAATTTTTCGAGTTATGAGATTATGCTTGTTATTTATAGCTTTAAGTCTAACGCAAGTTTTTGCCTCGGTATCTTATTCTCAATCAACTTCATTGACGCTCAAAATGAAAAATGTTTCTATTGAAGATGTATTGAATAAGATAGAGGAAAAAACAGAATTCCGCTTTTTGTATAATAAAGACGTTGTAAACGTGGGACAAAGAGTGAATGTTTCTGTTAATGAAAGTAGCATTTCGGATATTCTGAATAATATACTGAAAAATACAGATATACATTATACTATTAGCGATCGTCAGATTGTATTAAGTAAAAGTGGATTATTCGCTTTGGTTAGTAATGAACGGATTGTGACCGGGATAGTGACTGATGAGAATGGAGAACCAATCATTGGTGCTAATATTATAGTAAAGAATGATCCGACACTAGGAGGGATTACTGATGTCAATGGTAAATTTAGTATAACAGTTCCTGAAAAGGCAACATTGGTTATTTCTTATATAGGATATGAATCCAAAGAAATAGCTGTGACTAATCAATCTGCAATACAGGTCGTTTTAAAAGAAAGCCACAGTCAATTGGATGAAGTGATCGTTGTTGGTTATGGCTCGACATCAACCAGAAAAACGGTAAGTTCAGTAACTAGTGTAAAAACAGATAAGATAGACGAACTGCCATATACAAGTACATCTGCTGCGTTGCAGGGACGTGCTGCCGGTGTAATTGTTCAGCAAACAGGAGGAGAACCTGGTGGAACAGTTCCTACAATTTCTATCCGCGGTGGTGGTACTCCTCTTTATATCATTGATGGTATTATTCGTGAACCATTGGACTTTAATGCTTTGACTTCTTCTGATATTGAATCAATATCAGTATTGAAAGATGCGAGTGCAACAGCTGTATATGGTGCTCAGGCTGGTAACGGTATCGTTCTTGTCACTACTAAGAGAGGAAATAGTGAAAAGATCAATATTGATTATACTGCAGGTTTTGATTGGAGCAGACCGACCATTATTCCGGACCGGGTCAATGCTGTTGAATATGTAACGGCAGCCAATAAAGCGGCTGAATATGATGGTCGTGGAGCTTATGCCATGTACTCGGAAGATGTGGTCAATAAAGTGTTGAACCATTCTGATCCGGCTAATTATCCGGATAATGACTGGCTGAAAATGGCAATCAATAATTTTGCACCTCAGATGCGGCATAACCTGTCTATGTCGGGTAAATCTAAAAATGGTGTGAAATATTATACTTCTCTGGGTTATTTAAATCAGGAATCTTTATTTAAGCAGTCCCATAACAATACTTTTAAACGCTATAATATCAGAAGTAATGTTTCTTCCTCTTTTGATAATATCGGTTTGGAAGTGGGGCTGAATCTGGATGCAATTTTGGAAAAGAGAAATCCGAATCCATATGGTCAGTCACAGATTTGGAGAAACTTATTGGCGTATAACAAACCAATAGACGTGGCTTACAATCCTGACGGGACTTACAGTGCTTTCTCTGTTCATCCATTGGCCTGGCTGGATAAAGAATCGGGATATGACCGGGTTTCGGATAATATATTAAACACACAACTTTATGCAACCTGGACGTTACCTTGGGATAAAGGGTTAAAGTTTAAAATTTTGGCTAACTCCCGCTATTCTAATTATAATGAAAAGTATTTTAAATCCAGTGCTCCCCAATATTCTCCTTCCGGGGTATTGAAGGAGGCTGCCCCATCTGAAATGTCACTGACAAATAGCTGGTGGCGTAATAATACATTGGAGGCTAGTGTGGAATATAGTCGTGCTTTTGATCGACACTTCCTCGAAGTCCAGGGAGTGTATAGCTATTATAATACGACAAATGAAGAATTCAGTACATCGAGAAATGGCTTTATTTCAAATGATTTCGACCAGTTGTTTGCCGGAGACGCATCTACACAGCAGAACACCGGAACGGCTCAGGAGGGAGCACGTATTGGGTATGTGGGACGTTTGAGATATAATTATGCTGATAAGTACCTGTTGGAGGGAAACTTCCGTTATGATGGTTCTGATAATTTCGCAAGAGATCAGCGTTGGGGATTTTTCCCATCAGGTGCTGTTGCATGGGTTGTTTCGGAAGAAGGCTTTATGAAGACATTGAAGGATAAGCAGATTATTGATTTCTTTAAAATCAGAGCTTCTTATGGACAAGTGGGGTTGGAAACCGGAGTTGCTCGTTTTGGTTATATTCCTACTTATTCATATAACTCTCAATCTGCCGTTGTAGGAGGTGAGTTTGTTCCAGGTTTTACAGAAGGGAATCTGGTGTCGAATGCTTTGAGTTGGTATACAAAAGATGTATTTGATATTGGTTTTGATATGGCGTTCCTGAACAATCATTTGAATTTTACTTTCGATTATTATTATTATAAGACGAAAGGATACTTGATCTCTCCTCAGAATCGTTATACAACTACATTGGGAAAAGATCTTCCACAAGTAAAATCGAATAGTATCCATCGGCGGGCTGGTTATGAAGCAATGGTAAGATATAAGAATAAAGTCGGTCATTTGAATTATGATCTGGGTTTCAATTTTACGACTTATGATGAGTTGTGGGAAGTAAATGAAAGTGAATCGGAAGCCACTTTGAAAAACCCTAAAAAGCGTTCAACCCATCAAAAGAATTATTATGGAAATGCGTATCAGTCAAGTGGTATCTATCAAAGTACAGCAGATGTCCTTGATAATCCTCGTTTCCTGAGTGCTACGGAATTGAAACCGGGTGATCTGGCTTATATTGATGTAAATGGTGATGGTAAAATTGATTCGGAAGACCAAGTGAGAATCGGTAAACCGTTCTTCCCGTCATTTAACTATGGCTTTGATTTCAATTTGGATTACAAAGGCTTTTTCTTGTATGGACTATTTCAGGGTACAGGACCGCGTTATGTTGAATTAAGCGGTTTGATGAAAGGTGGTAATACTATGGAGATGAATTATAAGTATCAGCTGGATTTCTGGACTCCGGAAAATGTGGATGCGGCTTATCCCCGTGCTTCTTCTTATCAGAATATTAATAGTTCGAACAATACGCAGTCTTCTGATTTCTGGATTAAAAATGCAAGTTATTTCCGTTTGAAGAGTCTGCAGTTCGGATACGATTTCAAGAATATATTGTTGAGGAATGTGAATGCGATTAGTAAATTGAAATTATCGGTAATGGGGACCAATCTCTTTACTATCTCTGGTGTGAAAGATTATTTCGATCCTGAAGTTGTGGATGGTAGCGGACAGGGATATCCTGTTCAACAGACATTCTCAGTTGCATTAAATGTTGGATTTTAAAAAGAAACAAATATGAAATATATAGCAATTTTATCGACTTTTATTCTTTTGTTTGCCTCATGTGCAGATGATCTGGATAAATCTCCATTGGATAAATTTTCAGAAGATAAGGTGTGGAGATCTGCAGAAGGAGCACAGACTTTTATTAACGGGACTTTATATGTATCCAAGTTGCTGACGGAGAATGCAGATGACTGGAGTGATAATTCAGTTGTCAACACAGAGATGAGCGCTGCTGTCAGAACAGTTCGCGAGTTGATGACGAATGCCAATGATTATGGTTGGAACAAATTCGGTGAAATCCGCCGGTGCAATCTGATTATAGAGAAGGTTACTGCTTCCGAAGATATAAAAGAAGCGGATAAGGAACCTCTGATCGCACAGGCTAAAATGCTCCGTAGTATTGTTTATTATACTCGTGCCAGATTGTTTGGACGCTTGATGATCGTTGATCGCGTACTGACTCCGGATGACGACCTTATGTTTCCTCGTTCGAAAACGATAAAAGAAACTTATGATTTTATTATTAATGATCTGACTGAAGCTGCGGAAGGATTGCCGACAACTGCTTCTGCGGGTGCTTTGACAAAAGGTGCAGCGTATGCTTTAAAAGCAGCTGTTTGTTTGCAGGGAGCAGCTTTTTTAACAGATTCTAATGAGAAAAGGGATTATTATCAGCAAGCAAAAAAAGCATGTGAAGACTTGTTTACATTGGGTATTTATTCTTTGGAAAGCGATTATGGAAAATTGTTCAATGATTATTCTACCGGGTTAAGTTCGAAAGAGGTGATTCTGGCCACTTATTATTTATCAGAGACGACAAAGATGTCAGGAACATGGATGCAATCTATTGTCCCTAACCAGGGAGCTGGAAAAATACCGGAAGAGGTGGCTGCTGTATGGCCTGTGGAAAACTTTGAGGGGTGGCATGATAAATCTCCGTCTCAGGATTTGGTTGACGCTTATGAGGTGGTTGATGCCGACGGGAATGCTAAAACATGGGATGAAACATCTTACTATAAGAATTTCAAACCGAATGTCGATTATGTAAGTAATGCAATCTATAGGAACCGCGATGCCCGCTTTTATTCAACGATAGCTTACGACTCAGTCAAATATTTTAATTCAATCATTACAACACGTGTTGGTGGAAACTTGTATTATTTGAATAATAAGGAGAAAGACCGTCATATGACAAAAACAGGTTATTTATATATTAAGAACCTCTATCAGGATAAATCGGTCATTGCTGGCGTGCCGACAGACTGGCATTTGATTCATTTGCGTCTGGGACGTTCGTATCTAGACTATGCGGAAGCTTTGTTGAGACTGGGGGAAACAACTACAGCAATTGAATATATAAATAAGGTTAGAATGACTCATGGAAAGTTACC
>OHNO01001259.1_pt1 | contig 11155 bp, 9 predicted proteins | sample 1569521 | NCBI WGS metagenome assembly OHNO01 (sample SAMEA3879604, study PRJEB24766) | human gut metagenome | biome: human-associated habitat; feature: feces | place: USA | collected 1985/1987
ATGGCTAACCTGTGGAACAGCCCCGAACAGGCACAGTGGAAAGCCGGAGCCTTGGCTATCGGTTCTTCCGAAGCATGTATGTTGGGTGGTGTTGCCGCCTGGTTGCGTTGGCGCGAAAGAAGAATAGCACAGGGCAAACCGACCGACAAACCTAACTTCGTTATCTCTGCCGGATTCCAGGTAGTATGGGAAAAATTCGCCCAGCTGTGGCAGATCGAAATGCGCCAGGTGCCATTGACACAAGAACATATCACACTCGACCCGCAGGAAGCCCTGAAGTATTGTGATGAAAACACCATCTGTATCGTCCCCATCCAGGGTGTTACCTGGACAGGTCTGAACGACGATGTGGAAGCCTTGGACGCTGCACTCGACGCATACAATGCAAAGACAGGCTACGATATTCCTATCCATGTGGATGCCGCTTCCGGTGGTTTCATCCTGCCGTTCCTGAAACCGGAACTGAAATGGGACTTCCGCCTGAAATGGGTACTTTCCATCAGTACTTCCGGCCATAAATTCGGTCTGGTATATCCGGGTCTGGGTTGGGTTGTCTGGAAAGATAAAAAATACCTGCCGGGCTCCATGTCTTTCAGTGTAAATTATTTAGGTGCAAACATCACTCAGGTCGGTTTGAACTTCTCTCGTCCTGCCGCTCAGATTCTGGGACAATACTATCAGTTCATCCGTCTCGGATTCCAGGGTTACAAGGAAGTACAGCAGAACAGTATGGCTGTAGCCGACTACCTGCATGCTGAAATCGGCAAGATGGCTCCGTTCCAGAACTACAGCAAAGATGTTGTGAACCCATTGTTCATCTGGTATCTGAAACCGGATTATGCTAAATCAGCTAAATGGACACTGTACGATTTGCAGGATAAACTGAAACAGAGCGGATGGATGGTTCCGGCTTATACATTGCCTGAAAACCTCGAAAACTGGGTCGTTATGCGTATCGTTGTCCGTCAGGGCTTCAGCCGCGACATGGCAGACCAGTTACTGGGCGACATCAGCAATGCGATCACCGACCTGGAAAAACTGGAATATCCGACCCCGACCCGTATCGCACAGGACAGACAACAGGCTGTAAAAGGCTCTGTCTTCACTCATACCGGCTGTCCTAAATCAACTAAATAATTTGTTTGGTTATGGATAAAAAGATTTCCGTTTCACAAATAAAAGAAGTGGCCCAGGAAGCCTATGAAATGTTCAAGACGAACACAGGCGGTAAGAATGCCGATTACATTCCTTATCTGGCAAATATAGATAAGAACTTGTTCGGTATCAGTATCTGCCTGATGGACGGGACACTCATCCAGTTGGGCGATTCCGAATATCGTTTCGGTATAGAATCCGTCTCAAAGGTACATACCGCCGTGTTGGCATTGCGCCAGTACGGTGCACAGAAATTGTTGGAAATGATTGGTGCCGATGCAACCGGACTGCCTTTTAACTCCATCATGGCTATCCTGTTGGAGAAAGACCATCCGTCTACTCCGTTGGTCAATGCTGGTGCAATTACTGCCTGTAGCATGGTTCAGCCGATAGGCGACTCAGCTAAGAAATGGGACGCCATCGTTGCCAATATTACCGACCTTTGCGGCAGTGCGCCTCAGCTGATCGACGAATTGTACAAATCGGAATCGGCTACCAATTTCAACAACCGCTCCATTGCCTGGTTATTGAAGAACTACAACCGTATCTACGATGACCCGGATATGTCGCTCGACCTGTATACCCGTCAGTGTTCGCTGGGAATCACAGCTGCCCAATTGTCTGTCTGCGGGGCAACGATTGCCAACGACGGCCTGAACCCGGTATCCAAAAAGCAGATATTCGACGGTTCATTGTCACCGAAGATTACTTCGCTGATTGCCACCGTAGGTTTCTACGAACATACCGGCGACTGGTTGTACACCTCTGGTATTCCTGCAAAAACAGGTGTAGGCGGTGGTGTGATGGGAGTGATGCCCGGCCTGTTCGGTATCTCAGCCTTTGCCCCTCCAATTGACAGCGCGGGTAATTCTGTAAAAGCACAATTGGCCATCAAATATATAATGAATAAACTGGGTCTGTCCATTTTCAATGGCGACCGGGTAACAATAACTGAATAACAAACAGTTTATTCTTTTAATTGGCAAGCCTCTTCGCCTCTCGTTCAGAGGGCGGGAGGCTTGTTTGGTTATTGTTTAGGTTTAACAAATCCTATCGGGTTACGAGGCTTATTAAATAGCTTCTTCTGTATTTGCAACTCAGCCAATGTTTTATTTATTAATTCCAGTTGTATACGGGTATCTTCGTTAATGTCGTTGTAATCGGTAAAGACATCTTCTATATATTCTTTCAACTGTCTGACGTCGTTTTGTAACTCCTGCAACTCATCCTTTGGAGGAGTGAATGCAATATGACGAATTGTTACAAAAGCACGCATGATACTCATGTTTATTTGTATAGCCGTTTTAGAGTTAAGAACGCTACTGAGCATTGCAACTCCCAATTCTGTAAAAGCATATGGATTTCGTCTAACACCCATCTTTATGGAATTGGTGGTCACAATTTGTGACTTCCAATTTTGAGTTTCTTCGTTTGTTAATTGAAACATGAAGTCTTCGGGGAAGCGGTCTGGATTACGTTTTACTGCTTGATTTAGAACTTTTGTCAACACTCCATACATTTCAGCTAAATCACGATCCAGCATGACTTTTTGTCCTCTGATCTCGTATATCTTACTCTGTATCACCAATAATTCATCTTTGTCTTTCATAATTAATCTGTTTTGATTGTTAATATGGAAACAAAGGTATTAAAAGCAATTGATATGTAATAGAAGTTGATTCTCTTTTTAATAATTAGCTCTCAGTATTCTCATTTATGCAAGTATGTATTTATTATTATGCTTATGACAACAACCTTCTTCACCTACGCCGATGCGTTGGTGAAACGTAAACGCAAGGCGGGTAAATATTCGACCGCCGATCTTTACCGCGCTTCCTCCAACTGGTTGCTGCGGTTTTGGGGGACCGACGAACTTTCGTTTGACGCGATAACCCCTGGTATGATAGACCGGTTCTATGACTGGCTTCTGGCACTGGGACATCTGAAAACAAATTCGGTGAACAGTTACCTCAGTAATTTCCGGGCCATCTATCACACTGCTGTCCGTGAGGAACTGGCGCCGGCCGACCGCCTCTCGCCTTTTGCACACCTCAACTTGCGACAGGAGGAAACGGCTAAACGCGCCCTTCGTATTCAGACAATGGAAGAGATTGCCCGGATGGACCTCTCTGCCGAGCCGGAGTTGCAGGCAGCGAAGGACTTCGCTCTTTTCTCCTTCCTTGCCTGCGGGATGCCGTTCATCGATTTGGCGCATCTTACCCGCGACAATATCGTCGATAATGAACTGGTCTACAACCGTTGCAAGACGGGGGTCCTGGTGCGTGTCGGTATTACTCCCGGCATGCAACGGCTATTCGATAAATATGCATTGTCCGACAGCCGCTATCTTTTTCCTGTTTTGCCCGAAAAGGCGGAAGGCGAACGGTTACATGAGGCCTATAAACAGGCTCTGCACCATTACAACGGTTGTCTGGTGGAGATTGGATCGCGCCTTTCCGTCCCGGTCTGCCTCACCTCGTACGTCTTTCGGCATACCTGGGCGACGGCAGCTTTACATAATAATATACCGGTAGCTATTATTAGCCAGGCACTTGGGCATACATCGGAACGTACGACACGTCACTATCTGGCTGCACTCGATCAATCAAGGCTCAATTCAGCCAATGAGATTATTATAAAAGGGTTGGATGGCCTGGTAGGAGTGGGTGCGTAACCTTATTTGTGAAATAAGGGTGTTTTGCTCCGTTTTATGCAGGTTGTGAAATGCAAAGCCTGTACTAGTGTGGAACGGGGGCAAATATAAAGAAATTATCGGAAAACAAAATAAACTTTTCTACTTATTATTGGGTGGGTAGGGGTTTTATATCGTATTTGCTTGTTTTTAGATGGTTTTGGGGTATAGGGGGGCGGAGGGTAACTATTCCCCTCTTGAGAGGGGCTAGGGGTGTGTTATAATCCCGCTCTTTGGCAAGCGTTTACACACCCCTTCCCCCTCTCGAGAGGGGAGTCAGTTACTCTCAGTCGCTAAAATCCCCGAATATAAACACCCTTATTTCACAAATAAGGTTTACCAGAAAAACAGGGAACGCTCTGTCTAACCAGCGAGCACAAACAAATTCAAGTATGGCAAAGAAAACCATTCTAACCGCCGATCTCTACGACAACGCCGTCACCGAGAAGAAAGGTGACTATACGGCAAAAGCCACCATCACCGGCACTGTGCGTAACGAAGATCTAGCCGATCGTATCGTTGATAAACGTACCGAGTATCGCAAAGAAACAATTATCAACATTCTGACACTTGCGGACGAAGAGAAAGCCATCGCCCTTTCTGAGAATAAAAGTGTTATCGACGGAGTAGGGCAATATTGGCTTAATATCATCGGTGCCTTCGATGGCGAAAATGCACCGTTCGATCCTTCCAAACACAAACTCTCTGTCGCCTATGCGATGAGCAAAGCGCTCCGCAACAGGCTATCCACGGTTGAAGTACAAACTCGACCAGTCAAGACAGGCCCCTTTATCAATCTGTTTACCGACTCGACCAGCGGAGAGGTGAACGGCCCGATCACATCAGGCAGTCCAGCCGTTATCGACGGCGTAAATATCAAGGTAGCAGGCGACGATCCTGCCGTAGGCGTATTCTTCACTAAAGAAGGCGGTTCGCCCGTGAAGTGCCCGCTTCTGATCCACAACAATCCTTCGCAACTGACTGTGATGGCGCCCGCCCTCGAAGATGGCGAATATACGTTGAGCATCACTACCCAGTCGGGTGCAGGTAACAAACTGGTAAAGGAGTCACGTACATATACCTTCCCTGTACTGCTTTATGTAGGTAATAAACCAGGCGGTGGCAATAACGATCGTCCGGAGATTGAATAAATCTTTCTCCGGTTCTCTTACCTAACCCTCTGGGGTTAGTATAACTAACTGCCGTTGGTTAACCCATCTAACCAACGGCAGAGACACCGGCTAACCGGGGGCATTTAGATGGCCTGACCAACGTTGGTTAGATGGTGCGCCTAAAATATGTTAAATGAATTATAGCACTTCCCTAGGTGTTTAATTTTAATTACTGCTATATTAGGGAATAGCAGCATAATTTTTAGAGTTTAGAGATATGAAAAAGTATTTATTTTCATTCGTAGCATTCTTTGTAATGTGTATGGCCTCTTTGGCTATGGTTTCTTGTAGTGATGATGACAAAGACGATTCTCAGGTGGAAAAGTCGGCATTAGTTGGCAAATGGGTTCTGACCAATCTTATTTACGAAGATGCAAGTGAAACCGATTCTGAAACTTTCAATGTGTCGGAAGAGGCAGACGTTGTTCTTTTAAATGAAGATGGCAGTTGCCGCAATTACAGCAAAGTGGGTGATTTGTATGATTGGGACGATAAAGGTAATTGGAGTTTGTCGGATGACACGACTTTGAAACTATTGTTCTATGGCGAAGGACAGCAAACGGTGAAAGTCCTTAAAATGACAGCTACTACCTTGTCTTTCGAATGTTCTTTAGAAGATGAAGGAGATACTTACAAATATACAGCGACATACCAGAAAGTCAATTGATATATCTTTGAAATACCTTTTCCTTCAAATTTGCAGGCACGAATTAATATCGTTTGAACGTGTTAATCCGTGCCTGAATTGTGTTTGTACTTTTACTGTTGTGATTAAGTATCTCTCTTATCTGAGGCTAGTTTAACAGATTTCCCTTTCTCAGTAAGGTAATATCTCTGTTTGGGATGATTAGACTGTGGATATTTAGGTGCAATTAGTTCGGCTTGCAATGCTGGATTCAGATAATGTTTACGGAAATAAGTGCGATGATTAAGTGAAAGCCTTTCCATTATTTCAGTAACCAATAATGTTTCTTGACCAATAATGGATAATAGTGATTTAACTTGGTCACTAACTTGGTCACTAACTTGGTTTGCATACCGGAATATAACCCATACGAAATTACCGTTTGTGTGAAATTTCGGTTCTGGAAGTTCTACTCTTTTGCATTCGTTTATCATTAGTCCGATGCCACGTCCCCAACTTTCCAGTACTTTTCTTTTATATAGAACATCTGCTATCAATGGATTTTGGGGTTCAGAACGATGTTCGGATTTTAGATTCTCTATGCTTATATCTGTAGGGAAAGTACCTATGTTTTCTATTTCTATACGGTCATCATAAATAGCAATTCCGACAGATCCGCCCGGAGAATGGTATTGCCTGTGACAAAGAGCGTTGATAATACCTTCTCTTAAGGCTTTCACCGGGACATTTAATTCTTCTACCCGTTCTACACTATTTATCTTTCCGGATAAAGATAAATGTTTGAAAAAGAATGTCATTGCAGCATCTAGTAGTTTGAAAATATTACCGTATATGCGTTGATTGTCAATAAATACCTCTTTGTTTATACCTCTAAATCGAGCCATTCTCAATAGGCATTGTGGATAGTTGGAGGTATCATCAGCAAACAACACTGCAGCAGCGTTTTTTAGTTGTCCGTTTTTAGACAGTTTTAATTTCTCCAAAATAATAGATATATCTGTAAGTGCTGTAGATTCCGGTAATCGACCACTTTCAATACCTAATCGTACGGTTTTTAAAATCTCGTCTTTATCAAGATCTTCTTGTTTTCTATGATGTTATTTTTCCCCTTCCGCAGGTTTCGATGCCGTCTGTTTTGCTGCTTCCGGTTGCGGCGTATTATCTTCATTATATAATTCATTCTTCCGTTTATTCGCGTTCTGTACGAGACTGGTTACATAAACGGTGAAGATCGGGAACATCATCATTCCCAGTGCAGCCAGCAGAACCGATAGTATCCGTCCTGTCGGTGTGACGGCGTAAATATTTGAGCCAACTGTCGTAACGTCCATAAAGGCCCACCAAAGAGCATCATCATAGCCGGTGACCTGCGGATTTACCTTATGTTCGATCACGAAGAATATCAGGCTGGAGAAATAAACCGTTGCCAGCAACATGGTCAGGTAGGATACGAATAGTCCTGAAGCCTTGTTTGAAGATAGCCATCCTACTACGATAGCCAGTGCATATCCGCTGCGTGCCAACGGGATAAAACGCAGGAAATAGGTGATTTCCGGGGAGAATTCAATTCCGTAATAACTGATAATATTAAGATAAGGAATAGATACGATTAAGAAAATAAAGTGGGTTTGCAGATAATATAATTTACGTTTTGATAAGAAAAACTCCAAAACGAAATCGGCAATAAAGAACATGCAGATCCAGAACTGTATCTTCAGATAGGAACCCTGTGTCATGAAAGGGATATTCTTAAATGTATCGACTGAGATGACTACAATAAGGAAAAGGGAGAGTAGCAAAATGATAACATGCAAGACTCCGTATATTCCTCTTTTTTCGTAAATAATGTCATTGAAAGCAGACTTCATTGCGTTTAATTATTAGGCGTTTAGATAGAAATATTTTAGGTTATCTAACAAAGGATACCGTGATTTTGTTTTTAACACTATTCTGTTAATTAACCTAGTTTGACATCTTGTTGACAAACTAACACAATAACGATTTGTTTTACTGACATATTTAAAGCGAAACTAAACAATACAAAATTCACATTTAAACAGTAAAATTCATGGCAAATGTAGGAAAAGCAGTAAAACTTGGAGTTTTTACTCTTGCAATTATGAATGTTACGGCGGTAGTGTCTCTCCGCGGACTACCTGCCGAGGCTGTATACGGATTAAGTTCAGCCTTTTATTACTTATTCGCGGCAATCGTATTTTTGATCCCTACGTCGCTGGTGGCAGCCGAGTTGGCAGCTATGTTCCAGGATAAACAAGGTGGGGTTTTCCGATGGGTAGGGGAAGCCTACGGGAAAAAATGGGGTTTTCTCGCTATCTGGGTACAATGGATTGAAAGTACGATCTGGTATCCTACCGTGTTGACCTTCGGTGCTGTTTCCATCGCCTTTATCGGGATGAATGATGCGCATGATATGACACTGGCTTCAAACAAAATGTACACGCTGGCTGTGGTGCTGATCATTTACTGGCTGGCTACTTTTATTTCGTTGAAGGGGTTGAGTTGGGTTGGTAAGGTTGCTAAAGTGGGCGGTATTGTTGGTACGATCCTTCCGGCTGCCCTGTTGATTATCCTTGGAATCGTTTATCTGTCTATGGGTGGTCATTCAAACATGGACTTCCATGGTGATTTCTTCCCTGATTTCTCTAAGTTCGACAACCTGGTGCTGGCCTCCAGTATCTTCCTGTTTTATGCAGGTATGGAGATGGGAGGTATCCACGTAAAGGATGTGGAAAATCCCTCTAAGAACTATCCGAAAGCCGTATTTATCGGTGCGTTGATCACTGTTCTTATCTTCGTATTAGGTACTTTCTCTCTGGGTGTTATTATTCCTCAGAAAGATATCAACCTGACACAGAGTCTGCTGGTCGGTTTCGACAATTACTTTAAATTTATCCATGCTTCCTGGTTATCTCCGATCATTGCCGTAGCTTTGGCATTCGGTGTGCTGGCAGGTGTATTGACATGGGTTGCCGGTCCGTCAAAAGGTATCTTTACCGTGGGTAAAGCAGGTTATCTGCCTCCTTTCTTCCAGAAAACAAATAAGATCGGTGTTCAGAAAAACATTCTGTTGGTACAGGGATGTGCGGTTACTTTATTGAGCCTGCTGTTCGTGGTAATGCCTTCCGTACAGAGTTTCTATCAGATTCTGTCACAGTTGACAGTAGTTCTTTACCTTATCATGTATATGTTGATGTTTACAGGAGCTATCGTATTGCGTTACAAGATGAAGAAGTTGAACCGTCCGTTCCGTATCGGTAAGGGTGGTAACGGATTGATGTGGTTCATCGGCGGACTTGGTTTCTGTGGTTCTCTGTTGGCATTCATCCTGAGCTTTATCCCGCCCAGTCAGATTTCAACGGGTAGCAATACAGTTTGGTTCTCCGTATTGATTATCGGTGCCATTGTTGTAGTGGCAGCTCCGTTCATCATTTACGCTTGCAAGAAACCGACTTGGGTTGATCCGAACACTAACTTTGAGCCCTTCCATTGGGAAGAACAACCAAAAGTTGCAGCAAGCGCAGCAACAACCACTGCAACAGCAGCAGGCACAACAAGCACAGCTACGGCAACACCAACTGCAAATCCTACCGTAAATCCAACTAGTACAACAAATAATTCCGGTACACCTAAATCATAGGGTCGCAATCGGAAAACATGAAAATGGGACTGTACAGATTGACGTACAGTCCCATTTTTTATTTTGGATGGTAAGAAAGCGGTTTGTTTGGGACGAATTTCATTCCCTCTATTCAAAAAATTCGTCCCATATAGCTAAATTCTTATTCCTTTAGCGCATTCCACGCTCTTCTATATCCTTCCGTCAGTTCCTGCATGACCTCAGCAACCGTCTCTATCTGTTTACCGTAAAGTAGTGCAGAAGCCTGGCCAATCTCCAGTTCTCCCTCTTCCAGATCTCCATAGAAAATACCTTTCTTGGCACGTCCATGAGCCAGAAGAATACGAAGTTCATCTTGTGTAGCCCCCACGGCTTCGGCTGCCTCTACAGCGTCACGGAAATTATTCCGCACCAAACGTACCGGAGCAAGCTTCTTCAACAATAACCGGGTATCCCCCTCCTGCAAACGCAGACAATATTCCTTGAAATATTCATGAGCTGAACTTTCCTGAGTCAATGCAAAACGTGTACCTATTTGTACTCCTTCTGCTCCCAGCACACGGGCAGCAAGCATAGCCTCACCCGTAGCAATTCCTCCGGCAGCAATCAATGGTAAGGTAGTAGCGGCACGCACGGCAGGTATCAGGCACAAAGTGGTAGTCTCTTCCCTTCCGTTATGCCCACCGGCCTCGAAGCCCTCAGCAACAACAGCATCCACACCCGCCTCTTCGGCCTTCATCGCAAAGCGGGAAGAACTGACCACATGCACCACTGTCACTCCCCGCTCTTTCAGCCATCCCGTCCATTTGGCAGGGCTTCCGGCGGAAGTGAAAACTATATTGACTCCTTCCTCTACCACTATCTGCATGATTTCTTCAATCTGTGGATACATCAATGGAATATTGACTCCAAAAGGATTATGTGTAGCAGCATGGCATTTACGGATATGCTCACGTAACGTTTCAGGATGCATGGAACCTGCTCCAAGCAAGCCCAGTCCACCCGCATTACTTACTGCCGACGCTAAGCGCCAGCCACTGCACCAAACCATACCACCTTGGATTATTGGATATCGAATTCCGAAAAGGGAAGTAATTCTGTTCATAGTCTCCTACATTTAGGTATTATTAAGGAAGAAACAAGAAAAAAGGGCGAAAGGTTCGGAAGAAAAGGCGATATGTCATAAAAACTGCACCCGGAAATACGAATATACAATATACACAGAACCGGGTGCACAAATTATACAAATGAAGATTTAGACAATTATCCCTATCACAAATCTTTTCCTTAATTTTTAATCGCCTTGACAGGCTCTTTAATCAACACTGTAGTCGAGTCCCCGTATGCACGGAGCACTTCTAGAGTACGGGCACGGCGCTTACGTCCTTTGACATTCCAGAATTCTTTTGTAAAAGGTGTCATAAAATCACCGGAGAATCCCGAACCGCCACTGGCACCCTGCCAGCTACCCACGGCCATATTATTTGCACGTTCCGTCACTCGATAACGCAATCCGGTTGCTTCTATCTCATCTATGCTTTTACGGATACCCTTTTCTAAAGGAGTCTTCGCCCAATCAGAATAAACACGAAGCATTTTAAGTTCGTAAAAAGGATCTCCTCTCCACGTGTTCTTATCTATTTTAATTTTCTTCTGATACACCGGATCCCAGTTATACTTCGTATTTGCTGTATATGGACGCAAGGTAAGAATAACTTTCTTCTTCGGTGTATTTGGTATTTCGGGAAGTGTTGTATTGAAATCCAGCCATTGTCTTTCCAGCGACATCTGTTGTTTGCCCAGAGGCTCCTGTACTCCCATTTCTTTCAGTACTTCCGGATTCAGCTTAATCT
>OHNO01001260.1_pt1 | contig 11154 bp, 7 predicted proteins | sample 1569521 | NCBI WGS metagenome assembly OHNO01 (sample SAMEA3879604, study PRJEB24766) | human gut metagenome | biome: human-associated habitat; feature: feces | place: USA | collected 1985/1987
CTGTATATCCTCTCCAGGGAAAGGCATCTGGTGATGATTGTTACCCACCAAGCAAGCAGGTTGCAGACCATGTATCAACGCATACTGTTCCGGCAACTGCCAGTCGAAATCAGGATTAGCATCCTGGTCCCACCAGCCATCGAACCAGATAGCACCTATCGGACCATAGTTCGTCAGCAACTCCGTCAACTGGTTGTTCATAAAGGTATAATAGCTTTTCCAGTCTCCCTTCGGATTAGGACGTCCGGTTCCACGCCCTGTGCGTCCCCACGGTGCGTCTTCACGATGCCAGTCGATATGGGAATAATAAAAATGTAATCGAATCCCCTGCTTATGACATTCATCTGCCAGTTCTTTCACGATATCCCGTTTGAAAGGAGTGGCATCCACAATATTATAATCAGAATATTTAGTATGGAACATAGAAAAGCCCTCATGATGACGACTTGTAAAGCAGATATACTTGGCTCCGGATGCCTTAATAGCACTTACCCATTCAGCCGCACTAAACTTGGAGGGATAGAAACCTCCGGCTAGTTTGGCATATTCTTTATAGTTCAAATCTTTATTGGTCATTGTCCACTCACCGGTAGCCAACATACAGTATAGTCCCCAGTGCAGAAATATTCCAAACTTATTGTCTTGAAACTCCTGACGGGCTTTCAGATTCTCGGCAGACGGTTGATAAGTCTGCGCCTTTGCAGGTAAAAAGGATGCTGCAAACAAAAGGAATAAAAGAAGTTGTGTTTTCATCATAAGTATGCGGATGGGTTAATAAAAAAATGAGATTACATCAGCATGTATACTGATGTAATCTCATTATAATATAATTAGGTTTACTCTTCTGTATAACGTTCAATTGTCTGTCCACGGTCAGGACCTACGGAAACAATCTTGATGGGCACACCAAGTTGTTCTTCCAGGAATGTCAGGTAAGCATTGAATTCTTCCGGGAATTCATCTTCGCTCTGCATTCTCGTCATGTCAGTTTCCCAACCGGGCAACTCAACATAAACCGGCTCAAGACCTTCGCTGATGTCATACGGGAAATAATCGATTTCTTCACCGTTTACTTTATAAGCTACACAGGCTTTGATTGTTTCAAATGAATCGAGTACATCGCTCTTCATCATGATCAATTTGGTAACACCGTCTACCATAATGGCATACTTCAACGCCACCAAGTCAATCCAACCGCAACGACGCTTACGACCTGTTACCGAACCGAACTCATGTCCCAGTGTACAAATCTGATCGCCTGTCTTATCAAACAGTTCCGTCGGGAACGGACCTGCACCTACACGTGTACAGTATGCTTTGAAGATACCATAGACTTCACCAATCTTATTAGGAGCCACACCCAAACCGGTACATGCACCTGCACAAATAGTATTGGAAGAAGTAACGAACGGATAAGAACCAAAGTCGATATCCAACATCGTACCTTGAGCACCTTCACAAAGTACTGACTTATTATCGTTCAGCAGGTTATTGATCTCATGTTCGCTATCTACCAACGGGAATTGCTTCAGGTACTCAATACCTTCCATCCAGGCCTTTTCAATTTCTGCCAGGTCATATTCATAGTTCAAACCTTTCAGAATTTGCTCATGACGAGCTTTGGCTTCAGCATATTTCTGTTCGAAGTTATGCAGGATATCACCTACACGCAGACCGTTACGGCTAATCTTATCGGTATAAGTCGGACCGATACCTTTACCCGTCGTGCCTACTTTAGCATCACCTTTCGCAGCTTCGTAAGCAGCGTCCAATATGCGGTGGGTCGGCAAGATAAGATGCGCCTTCTTAGAGATATGCAAGCGCGCTTTCAGGTTATGACCGGATGCTTCCAATGCTTCAGCCTCTGCTTTGAAAAGAGCCGGATCAAGCACTACGCCATTACCAATGATATTCACCTTGTCACCTTGGAAAATTCCCGAGGGAATAGAACGGAGCACATACTTCTGCCCTTCGAACTCGAGTGTATGTCCGGCATTCGGTCCGCCTTGGAAGCGAGCCACGACATCGTATCTCGGAGTTAATACGTCAACGACTTTGCCTTTGCCTTCGTCGCCCCATTGTAATCCTAATAGAACATCTACTTTCATTTTTCTTTCTTATGGTTATTACTTTTCTTCTTACGTTTGTTAGCGCGATCGCACTTACTGCACAATCCATACAGATAAAGTGAATAATGCGACAGACTGAACCTACTCAATTTAGTATTCCCAATCGCCTGCTGTAACTCTTCGTTCTGAAACTCAGTCACCTTGCCACACTGCGTGCAGATTTGATGGTGATGCGTATCACGATTATAGCTCTTTTCGTATTGGGAGGAATTTCCGAACTGATGTTTAATAACCAGTCGTGCATTGATGAGAAGGATAATAGTATTGTAAAGAGTCGCACGGCTCACACGGAAATTCTCCTGATCAGCCATCAGCGAATAAAGCGTATCGATGTCAAAATGACCATCAATGGAATAGATAGTATCGAGTATGGCATAGCGTTCGGGAGTCTTGCGATGCCCGTTCGCGTTGAGATATTCAGTGAATATCTGCTTTACCGTATCTTTCACATTCTGACTTTCCATTTTGGCGGCGCAGTTTTTTTACAGCCAACAAAGTTAAGCCTTTTTTGCGGAAAGCAAATGAGAAAGGGGAAAAAAAACAAAAAAAGAGTGATAGAGTAATCACCCTATCACTTTATTCTATTTCTTCTCTTACAAGATTATATAGCAACTGTTCGGCTTCCGATTCGGAATGTTCCATCTCTTCCACCCGACGGCACACTTGGAAAGCATGTCCTTCACTATGCTGCATAAAGCGGCGAATGGCCGCCATAGCTGCATTGCGCACGTGGTAGGAACCGGAAATGAAAGCGCAAACTGCCTGGTCGAGAAATTCGTTCGCAGTACGTTCATTCATATCCCCCTTCTTCATCAGCAAGCGGGCAATGGTGAGAAAACCGCACGTCTGTACATACTCCCGCTCATCGGCAATCCATTGAAAAGACTTTGCAGGAGCATAAGGAAGATGCTGGAACAGATTCATAGAAGTAAGTTCCGCTATTTCAATATTCTGAATATTTTCCACCCAGATATCAGCAATCTCCGGAAAGAAGCTGTCTACCGGCTGCAACAGCCCTGCCAGAATCTTACATTCACGGATATCCTCTTTCCATAAGGCTTGCGCCAATGAGTGATCTTTTTCATATTCTCCGGCAATTGCCTTGATACGGGGAAGTTCTACACCGAAATTCAACTTGTAGACCAGTCCCTTTTCACGCATACTTTGAGACACAGCCCCGTTCATAGAGAGGCGGAGCTGTGTCTTTATTTCTTTCAGTTGTTCATGTAGATCCACAAAACAATGATTTATAGTTAATTGTTGATAGAAGGCAGATTAGAATAATCCTTACTGTAACGCAACATTTGTTCCGCATAACCTTCGTCATAAGTCACCTTTACATCGGTTATCTTACCGGCTGCATCTACCACTGCTTCATATTTCGGATTTACAAATCCCTTGTACGGAGCCAGATTCAGTTTCTTATAACGTTCCAGAACTTCAGCATGCAAAGCCGGATCTACCTTCACTGCATAGTTTTCCACCAAATCATGTGCACCTTGATAGTCGCCTGTTGATTTGATACGTTGGATTTCGGACAGTAATTCACCGAAGAGTTCACGCAATTTTTCGTAATCGTTCACCACCACATAAGTCTTGCCATCTTTCTTCACCAATTCTACTACTTTATCCGTCGCACCTTTCTCAAACACCCAGCGGGCAATGAGCTGACGATTACGCATGTGGGCTTCTTCCACATTATTACCCGGTTCAATGCGAACCAACTGTGTCATCAGGCCGTTCATCAGATAAGTATAATATTCTGCTTTGTAAGCATCTGCATTGGGTGTCAGTCCCAATTCTACCAACTTAGGATCAGCTACATAATACAAACCGAATAAGTCCGCGCGCGCTTCCTCGATCGTAGAGCCATAGGCTTTCAAAGCATCCGGATCAACTCCCGGAAGCAACTTTCCGGAACCATGTCCCAGACATTCATGCAAGTCCGTATGAAGTTCACCAGTCAGATCGGCATATTTATCTATCAACTGCAATTCGGCATCACTATATACAAACTCTTCATTGAATCCGTTACCATGAGCCGCCTTATTATATGCATCTGTAATATTACCGATAGTCACAGATTTAGAACCATGATGGCTACGTATCCAGTTGGAGTTAGGCAAATTGATACCAATAGCCGTTGCCGGATAAAGGTCACCGGCCAGAATAGCAGCAGTAATCACCTTGGCGGAAACACCTTTCACTTCATCTTTTTTGAATTGTTTATCTACCGGAGAGTGATCTTCAAACCATTGCGCATTGCCACTGATAATCTCAGTACGATGCGTAGCTTCCATATCCTTAAAGTTTACCAATGATTCCCAGCTTGCCTTCATACCCAACGGATCACCATAGCTTTCAGTAAATCCATTCACAAAGTCCACAAGAGAATTCAAATCTTTCACCCAAAGGATAGCATATTCATCAAAAGTCTTCAGATCACCGGTCTCATAAAACTTTATCAATTCGGCAATCACAGCCTTCTGTTCCGGATTTTCAGCTACGTCTTCCGCTTTCTTCAGCCAGTATACAATCTTATCGATAGCCTGTCCATACAGACCACCCACTTTCCAAATCTTTTCCTGAATCTTGCCGTTCTCTTTCACCAGACGACTGTTCAGACCGTAAGAAACAGGCGTTTCATCTTTCGGATCTTTCATTGCATTATAGAAGTCTTCAGCTTCTTTCTGCGTCACACCGTCATAATAGTTGCAAGCAGAAGTCAGCACTAAGTCCTCTCCTGCTGCCTGGTTCACGCGTTTCGGCATCACAGCCGGATCAAAAATAACCGGAAATAACTCATCGCATAATTGCTCCGCGGTTTGTCCTTCAGCCAGCGGCAATGTAGAAGTATCTACGCTCAGCACAGCCTCTTTGAAAAATTCGGGAGCAAAACCCGGAACGAACTTCTCAGAACCATAATGGTGATGAATGCCATTAGAGAACCACACACGTTTAAGGTACACTTCCATCGCCTTAAAATCAGGCGTATTTTTGTCACCTTTATATCTTGTATAAACAGCTTCCAACGTTCTCCGAATGCGCAGGTTATATTTTCCATTCTGATCGAAGAGAATGTCACGGCCCTGCAAAGCAGCTTCCGTAAGGTAATACACCAGCTCTTTCTGTTGGAGCGACAAGTTCTCGAAACCGGGAACCCGGTAACGTAATATCTGTAAGTCTGCAAATTGTTCCACTGTATAATCAAATTTATCTGCCTCGGCAGTTGTTGTCTTTGAGCCGCTACAAGCTGTCAGCAATGCAAAAGCGGCACATGCCATTAGTTGTTTCTTCATGTGTCGGGAGATATGTGAGTTGGTATTTAGAAAAGACGAAAAGGAAGTATTCCGAAACAAACGCTCCGGAATATTCCCTTTTTATACATTGTTCTAAGCAGAATTACTGCTTTTTATCTGCGTGTTTTTTACGATATCCGTTAGGAGTTTCACCTACATTTTTGTAAAATGCAGCGTAAAAAGACTGACGGTTGGCAAAACCTACCATCGTGCTGATTTCTTCTACATTCTTGTCGGCATATCTCTTGTCCGTCAATAAATGCTTAGCATCTTTTACTCTGTACTCATTCAATAGGCATGAATAGTTCATACCAAAACGAGAATTTACTACAGCGGACAGATAGCGAGTGTTGGTTTTCAACTCTTTCGCCAAGTCTTTAGCCGAGTAGTCGGGATCTTTGTACTTCTTCTGCACAACTACGATATTCAATATCTTGTCATACAACTCATCTGCCAATTCCGGACGAATCAACGAGCGGTAAGCAGCATTCTTCTCTTTTTTCTCTCTCAGGTTATAGGGGCGCTTCTTAGTAGCCGCTTCCTGATTCTTGTTTTCTAAATCACTCATTTGAATTAACTGGTTAGGGTTTGTTAAAAAATGAAAGCCCGAAGGATTTTCCTTTAGACTTTACAAAAGTCTGACATTTTTTTCTAATACGCAACTTTTCTCGTACATATTTTTGACCTATAAACAACGAAAAAGGTTGAAAAGTAGTATTTAAGCCGATTTAATAAGAAACTTTAACTTTTGCAAAAGAGGTTATGATATAAAATGAATACGTTTACCAGCTTGTTTTATATACAATAATTAATGTACCTTTGCAGGATAAAACTTTATCAGCTAAAATGATACAAACGCTTAAACGATATTTTGGTTACGATAGTTTCCGACCTTTACAGGAAGAGATTATCCGCACATTACTGGCCGGAAAAGATTCCTTGGTATTGATGCCTACCGGAGGTGGAAAGTCCATTTGTTACCAGCTTCCGGCCCTGTTGTGCGAAGGAACTGCCGTAGTAGTTTCCCCTTTAATTTCCCTGATGAAAGATCAGGTGGAATCACTTTGTGCCAACGGTGTAGCCGCAGGCGCACTGAACAGCAGTAACGATGAGACGGAAAATGCCGCCCTACGCCGTTCTTGCATGGAAGGAAAGCTGAAATTACTCTACATTTCGCCTGAGAAATTAATAGCCGAAGCCAACTATCTTTTAAGAGATATGCATATCTCATTATTTGCCATCGATGAAGCACATTGCATTTCACAATGGGGACATGATTTTCGTCCGGAATATGCACAAATGGGATTCATACGCGAGATGTTTCCCAATATTCCGGTCATAGCTCTTACAGCTACAGCAGATAAAATTACACGTGAGGATATTGTACGGCAGTTACACCTCAACCAGCCGAAGGTTTTTATCTCTTCTTTCGACCGTCCCAACCTGAGCCTTACCGTAAAACGAGGATACCAACAGAAAGAAAAAAGTAAAGCCATACTGGATTTCATTGGTCGCCATCGCGGTGAAAGCGGCATCATCTATTGCATGAGTCGCAACAAAACAGAGACAGTGGCACAGATGCTGCAAAAACAAGGGTTACATGTGGCAGTTTATCATGCCGGATTATCTTCCGCACGGAGGGATGAAGCACAGGATGACTTCATCAACGACCGTGTACAAATAGTTTGTGCCACGATTGCTTTCGGTATGGGGATTGACAAAAGCAATGTGCGTTGGATCATCCATTACAATCTGCCTAAAAGTATAGAGAGTTTTTACCAGGAGATTGGGCGTGCCGGACGAGATGGGTTGCCAAGTGATACTCTCTTATTTTATTCTCTGGCCGACCTCATTCTATTAACCAAGTTTGCGACGGAAAGCGGTCAACAAGGTATCAACCTGGAGAAATTACAACGTATGCAACAATATGCTGAAGCTGATGTTTGCCGGCGTCGCATCCTGTTGAGTTATTTCGGAGAAGCCACTACAGAGGATTGCGGGAACTGTGATGTCTGCAAAAATCCACCCCAACGTTTTGACGGCACTGTGATTGTACAAAAAGCTCTAAGTGCTATCGTCCGTACGGAACAGCAGATCGGCACGAGTATTCTTGTAGATATCTTACGCGGAAATAATACTCCGGATGTATCGGAGAAAGGATATCAGCAACTGAAAACGTTCGGTGCCGGACGTGAAGTTCCTGCCCGTGACTGGCAGGACTACTTGCTGCAAATGTTACAATTGGGGTATTTTGAAATAGCATACAACGAAAACAACCATCTGAAAATAACAAGCAGCGGTAGTGATGTCCTCTTCGGACGGGCACAAGCACGGTTGGCAGTAATCCGGCGTGAAGAGTCCGCACCCGCCAAAGGGAGAAAGAAAAAATCAACGATTCCGGTCAGAGAGCTACCATTGGGGTTACCGAACACGGAAAGCGAAGAACTTTTCGAAGCTCTGCGTGCATTACGGAAACGGCTTGCAGACCAGGAAGCGCTACCAGCTTATATTGTACTGTCCGACAAGGTATTGCATTTACTCAGCACCGCCCGCCCTACTACAATGGAAGCATTCGGCAATATCAGCGGAATCGGTGAATATAAAAAGAAGAAATACGGGAAGGATTTTGTCGAGTTAATTAAGAAATACGTTTAATAACCCATTAGCGGGATTTCTTATGGCATAAATAATAATTCATTTTTCATCCGCAGATAACACGCATTACACGTTTTTTTATTTATCAAGATCATAGTACCGCCTTTTAAAGCTGCGTCATCTGTATTATCTGCGGATGAAAAATAATATACTAAAGATGTTAAACCACTTATCACTTGCATTGCTGTAGCAATCCCCTGAGATCCGCCTGCGGCACTCCAAGAGACATTGCTTTCTCAAAATCCTGCTTTGCCAATTTTTTCTTCTTCTGGGACAGGTAGATCTGTCCGCGCATCAGATAGGCTTCCGTCTGCGAAGGATTCAGTTTTAGAGCTTCTTCCAGATCAATCATTGCCAGATCGACATGCTGCATGTCCTGTTCTATCCCCGCACGTGCTACGTATAAGGCTGCATCCTGCGGATCTTCTACCAACATCTTATTCAATATCTCCAAGGCCTTCTGTAAGTTTCCATCTTTTTGCTCCAGAGTGGCGAGTCCTAAACGGGCATTATAATTCTGAGGATCGAGCTTCAGTAATCGCTCATAATCTGCCCGGGCAAACTTGAGATCGCGCTGAGTCACATAAATATAGGCACGCATCAGGAGTGCTTCCCGGTTATCCTTTTCCAGATCCAGCACTAAAGAATAGTCTACACGTGCCTGCTCATTCCGTCCCATTTCAAGATTCAGTGCGGCACGATTCAAGAGAATGGGAACAGCCCGTGGAGCAATGTTCAAGGCATACGTGTAGGATTCTAAAGCCTGATCATAATCCCGTTGCCGACGTTGTATAGTACCGAGATTAGAAAACAATAAGGCATTATGCGGATTAGCAGGTTCCAGTTTCAAAGCCTGGCGGATATAATTTTCCGCCTGTGCCAGACTATCCTGTTCCGTACAAGCAATGGCACGGTCCGAAAGTTCCTGGTAAGTTTGGGCACACACAGGAGATATACCTATTATATATATAAGGAAAGAAAGAATAGCCTTCTTCATATTTCTATATTATTTAAAGATTATGTCAAAGTAGGGAACCGTTAGTTTCATTGCTTGAAACTCTTGGTTTCAAGCAATGAAACACTTTGTTCCCTAATACGCAACGAAACGTTTAATAAGGCTAACTAATCCAGCGGATAAGTCTCGAATGCAAACAGCTCTGTCGACAGATAACGCTCTCCCGTATCAGGCAGAAGAACTACAATCTTCTTATCCGCAAAATCCGGACGTTGTGCCAGCAAGCGCGCTGCATATACAGCCGCACCGGAAGATATGCCCGCCAGTAATCCTTCGGTAGACGCCAACTCGCGTCCGCCACGAATTGCTTCATCATCGGGCACAGGAAGCACTTCATCTACAACAGAGGCATCATAAATAGCAGGAACAAAATTGGCTCCGATTCCCTGAATACGATGCGACCCTGCCACTCCGCCTTCCAGAACAGGAGAAGATTCCGGTTCTACAGCAACAATATACACATCCGGATTATGTTTTTTCAAGGCACGTGCCACTCCGCAGATGGTTCCGCCTGTTCCCACTCCGGCAACAAAGACATCCACTTTTCCGTCTGTATCCGTCCAGATTTCTTCACCTGTAGTAAGCGTATGAATCTGTGCGTTAGAAGGATTTTCAAATTGTTGAAGGATGATTGAACCGGGAATAGACGCCCTCAACTCCTGCGCCTTTGCAATGGAGCCTGCCATACCGGTCAATCCATCTGTCAGTACAATTTCAGCACCCAGCGCTTTCAGCAGATTACGACGCTCTATACTCATGGTTTCGGGCATCGTGAGCATCAGGTGATATCCTTTGATTGTAGCAACCATCGCCAGTCCCACACCGGTATTTCCACTGGTAGGCTCTATAATCGTCGCACCGAGCTTCAGTGCTCCGCGCGCTTCTGCATCTTCAATCATGGCAAGCGCCACACGATCCTTCACACTCCCAGCCGGATTGAATGCTTCCAACTTTGCGATAATATTCTGTTTCAGTCCATATTTACGACTGTATTCCACTAATTCCATAAGCGGAGTACGACCGATAAGTTCCGTCAGGTTCTTTGCTATTTTTGCCATAACAATCTAATTATTAAATATCCTCACTTGCAGGTATCTTCGTACAAAGATAATGCAAACCGAAAGCAGAATAAAATGAACTCATTCATTTTTTATGCAGAGGCGCAGCTTATCTTCGTTTCTAAGCAAAGATAGATAAAAAACTATTTCACCGTTCAAGTGTTACATTTCTATCACGTAAATTTGCATAATAAAATTTATATAACTCTTATACCTTACTAAATATATGTCTCACGAACATTCACATCAGCATAGCCATACCATCAACGCAGAGTCGCTAAACAAGGCATTTATTATAGGCATTGTTCTCAATTTAGCCTTTGTCGTCATAGAGTTCGCAGCCGGTTTCTGGTTCGACTCCCTCGCGCTGCTTTCCGATGCAGGACACAATCTAAGCGATGTAGTTAGTCTCGTGCTGGCATTGCTGGCTTTCCGCCTGGCCAAAATCAAAGCCAATGAACACTATACGTATGGTTATAAAAAAAGTACGATCCTGGTATCCCTGCTCAATGCAGTCATTTTGCTGGTAGCCGTAGGCGCCATTGTCATCGAAAGTATTCATAAGCTAAGTAATCCGGCAGTTGTTCCCGGTGGAGCCATTGCTTGGGTAGCGGGTGTGGGTGTACTGATCAATGCATTCACGGCTTTCCTCTTTATGAAAGATAAGGAAAAAGACCTGAACGTAAAAGGAGCTTATCTGCATATGGCGGCAGATGCTTTGGTATCAGTGGGAGTATTAGTGGCAGGTATCGTTATCAGCCGGACCGGCTGGTATATTATCGACCCGATTATCGGTCTGATTGTGGCTGTTGTTATTCTCATCTCTACGTGGGATTTACTGCATGACAGTCTTCGGCTGACGCTGGATGGCGTACCCGCAAGTATAGATAGTCAGAAAGTAGTAGAAGCCATCCGTGTCCTTCCCGGCGTTGACGACGTTCACCATATACATATATGGGCCATCAGCACCACAGAGAATGCACTGCCAGCCCATATTG
>OHNO01001261.1_pt1 | contig 11142 bp, 9 predicted proteins | sample 1569521 | NCBI WGS metagenome assembly OHNO01 (sample SAMEA3879604, study PRJEB24766) | human gut metagenome | biome: human-associated habitat; feature: feces | place: USA | collected 1985/1987
GTTCCCCTGCCAGAATAAACGAATAGGGTCGGGAACGATGTCATTCCGCCCTACCTGAATTTGCGGGTGTGACGGCTGCGAACGTACTGTCCGAGATACCTATCCCTAAAAAGACAACATTCCCCCATTAACAGTATTCTGTGTGTTTTGCGCAATATACGGCAAATTCTGTCATATTATTGACGAAAATACCATTATTCTGTTATAATTTGCCGAGAGAGAAAGCATTATGTTCGGAGAAAAACTCAGGCAGTTGCGGACGTCCGCAGGAATGACGCAGGTGCGTCTGGCAAAGGAAATAGGCGTGTCGCAGGGCACCGTTTACTTCTGGGAAAAGGGCATCAACGAGCCGACCGCCGTATATATCGCCGCCGTTGCGGAATTCTTCGGCGTGAGCGCGGACGAACTGCTCGGCATCACTCCGCCCCGTTCAGCCGCGCTCCGTTCGGAGGACGAAAGCGCGCTGCTGCGCGTCTACCGTTCTCTGCCCGCAGAAAAGCGGCGCACCGCGGTCGCGCTGCTGGAAGCTCTGCGCGACGGCTGACCGCGATAAACCCGCGGCGAAGGAAGGTGTGCGGATTTCCGTTTTTGCCCGTCCTCACTCTCCGCCCCGCGCCTGCCTTAAAGCGAACAAAAAAAAAGCGCACGCTTTCACGCGTGCGCTTTCTTTCGGACGGAAAGCGTCATTCTTCCGTGATTTCCGCTTCGGCAAAGAGCGCGTTTTCGGGCGCGCTTTCGCAGACGGCGGGCGCGTCCGCCGCGGGTTGCTCTTCCGCCGCAGGCGCGGCAGCGTCCGAGGTCTGCCCACGCTGCGCATTCTCGTGTGCGGCAATCTTGTCTATGACGCGCAGCACGATGTCGAGCCCGAGCCCCACGGTTTCCTTTTCGAAACGCTCGGGAACGTCGTAGAAGGTGTGATAGTAGTGCGTGAGGATGGGGTTCTGCGCCGCGAAAGTGACGCTCCTGACCCCCGCTTTCGTGAAGGGGGTGGAGTCGCATCCGCCGACGGGATTGGCAATGTCGCCGGGTTTCTCGATGCCCGCTTCCTTTATGGCGTCGTAAAGCATACCGCACAGCGTTTCGTCAAAGCGGGTGAACTGCCAGGTGTCGCCGTGAACGACCTGGAAATGGTCCTTGTCGGCGATGGAGTCGACGTTTATGTTCCAGCAGTTTTTGAGGATGTCCTCTCCCTTGTGACTGCGCGTGAAGGCAATCGAACCGCGGAGTCCCGCCTCTTCCGAACCGCAGTTGAAATCGATAATGCGGCAGTTCGCGGGCATTTTGTCGGGGTTTTCCTTATAGTATTTCGTCACCGCATACGCAATGCCTATGCCCGTTGCATTGTCCATCGCGCCGGGAGATGCGGTGCGGGGATTTTTGTCCGCCCACAGAGTGATGAAGAAACATCCGGGAATGACGAACAAGGGGATGAGAATGTAAAGCGCAACCGAGAAGTCGGGCAAGGTTTCGACCACTCCGAGCAGGGTTTCGAGCTGCGACAGCGTCATAGACTCCGCCGTAAGCATACACAGCTCCGTGATGAACACCGTCGCCGCCGACATAAAGATGAAGAGGAACGCGACTACGCCTATGCCCATCTTGACGAATGCGGACACGGGACCGCCGGGCATATGTTTCGTGACGGCGGAATGTTTCCAGTTCCAGCTGGTGTCGGTGTGCCCCGAAACGATGACCGTATAGTCGTATTTTCCGCTCGGCGGCAGCACTTCGCCGTAGACGTTCTGGGACACTTCCTGTTTGAACGCGAAGTCGAACCACGTCTTGTAAAGGAATACGCTGCAAACCAGCCACACCAGAGTGGCGAGGCAGGCGAAAAACGCAAGCCCGTGGAAGCCTACTCCCCAATCCGTGCCCGCGGGGATGAGCATAAGCACGCCCGCGGCGATGCCGACCCAACCCGCATAGGGAATGCCGCCTATGCTGGCGCGCGGCGCGACGAGAAACTTCTCTTTGACGGGGGTGACGCCGATTTCTTTCAGCTTCTCCGCCATATGGTCGGCGAGTTTCTTCTCGTTTTCCGACCCGGGCAAGCGCGGGCCTATTTCGTTTGCGGCGGTTTCGACGACGGAAAACGCCTCGTCTGCATAAGGTCTGAGTTCTTCTCTCATATATCCTCCCTCTTCCGCAGATGCGGAATCCGATATTTTGAGGCGCGTGCGCCTATTTACCTATATATTCGCGGCCGCCCAGCCACTTGCGGAGCACTTCGGGCACGGTGACCGTGCCGTCTTCGTTCTGGAACTGCTCCACTATTGCGGGGATGAGCCTGCTGGTGGCGAGGCCGCTGCCGTTGAGGGTGTGCAAGTAAGCGGGTTTGCCCGTCTTGGAATCGCGGTAACGCGTGTTGTTGCGGCGCGCCTGATAGTCGTTGGCGTTGGACACGGAACTGCACTCCTTGTATATGCCCATACTCGGTATCCACAGCTCCACGTCGTAAGTCCTTGCCATAGACGCGGAACAATCCCCCGCCGCAAGTTTGGAAACCCTGAAATGCAGCCCCAGTTTTTCGACCAGCGACGCCGCCTTGTCGACGAGCTCCTCAAACGCTTCCATACTGTGTTCGGGATGCGCGTACTGCACCATTTCCACCTTGTTGAACTGGTGTCCGCGTATCATTCCGCGCTCCTCCGCCCTCGCGCTGCCCGCTTCCTTGCGGTAGCACGGCGTATAGGCGAAGAATTTCATCGGCAGTTTGCTTTCGTCGATTATCTCGCCTGCGTACATATTGACGAGTGCGGTCTCTGCCGTGGGCAGCATAAAGCGGTTGCGGTGCCTGTCCTCGTCGAGGTCCAGCCAATACACCTCGTCGCTGAATTTCGGGAACTGACCCGCCCCGTATCCGCAGTCGTAGTTGAGCTGATGAGGGGGCAGGATGAACTCGTAGCCGTCTTTCAGGTGTTCCTCGACGAAGTAATTGAGCAGTGCCCATTCCAGCTGCGCGCCCAGTCCGCGGTAAATCCAGAAACCGTTGCCGCCGAGCTTGACTCCCCTTTCGTAGTCGATGAGTCCGAGAGAGGTGCAGAGGTCGACGTGGTTTTTGACGGGGAAAGAAAACTCAGGCTTCTCACCCACAATCCTGACGACCTGATTGTTTTCCTTTTCGCCGGGGAGCAGGTCGTCGTCGGGGAGGTTGGGAAGACGGGACAAGAAGTCCGTTATCCTCTCCACAAGCGCGTTGATGTCCGCGTCGCGGTCGGCAATCTCGTCGCCTATCTCGCGCATTTCCTTAAAGATATGCTCGACGGGCTTCCCTTCCTTTTTGAGCTTCGGTATCTCTGCCGAAACCTTGTTGCGGCGGGCTTTGAGCTGTTCGACGCCGCTGATTGCCGCCTTGCGCTCGTTGTCCCACGCGATGACGGGGGAAAGGTCGGTATCACAGCCTTTCTTTGCGAGTGCCGCCGCGATTTTTTCGGGATTTTCCTTGATTTTGTTTATATCCAGCATATGAGCCTCCTCGGGTCAGACGATGAGATTTACGAGCCTGCCCGGTACGATTATGATTTTCTTGGGTTCCGCCCCGCCGAGCTGCGCTTTGACCGCTTCGCGCGCCGCGGACTCTATCTCGCCGCGCTCCGCGCCCGCGGGGACGGTGATGCGTGCGCGCAGTTTGGAGTTGACCTGCACCGCAAGTTCGACTTCGTCGCGGACGAGTGCCTTTTCGTCCGCCAAGGGATAGCGCTGATTGAACACGGAATAAGGCTGTCCCAGCATCTCCCAAAGCTCCTCCGAAAAGTGGGGGGCAAAGGGCGCGAGCAACAGCACGAGGTCCTTGACGCAGTCCTTGAAGAGCGCGCTCTTCTTGCTCACAGCCGCGTCGTAGGCGTATATCGCGTTGACGAATTCCATTATCCTCGCCAGCGCCGTGTTGAACGAGAACGTTTCGATGTCGGCAGAAACCGCCTTTATGGTGGCGTTTCTGACATAATTAAGTTCCTTTTCCGCTTTTTCGGGCGCTCTGTCCTCGAATTCGACTTCGTAGCATTTCTTGACCGCTCTCTCCACGCGGTCGAAGAACCTGCCTATGCTGTCCAGCCCGTTTTCGTTCCACGGACCGCCCTCCACATAGCTGAACCCGAACATCAGATACACCCTGAAAACGTCCGCGCCGTACTTGGCTATGCTGTCGTCGGGGGACACGACGTTCCCGCGGGACTTGGACATCTTGTTGCCGTCCGAGCCGAGTATCGTGCCCTGATGCACGAGGGAGAGGAAGGGCTCGTCGAAATCGAGATAACCCATATCGCGCAGAGCCTTCGTGAAGAAGCGCGCGTAAAGCAGGTGCATACACGCGTGCTCCGCGCCGCCGATGTATTTGTCGACGGGGAGCATCTTGTCTATCCATTTGCGGTCGAAGGCTTCCTTGTCGTTCTTGTTGTCGGGATAGCGCAGATAATACCAGCTGGAACACACGAACGTGTCGAGGGTGTCGGGGTCGCGGCGGGCGGGACGTCCGCACACGGGACACTTCACGTTCATAAACTCCTCGCACTTTGCAAGCGGGCTGACGCCGTCGGGAGTGAAATCCACGTTGTAAGGAAGCCTGACGGGCAGGTCCTCTTCGGGGACGGGGACGACTCCGCAGTGCTCGCAGTGTATCATCGGTATGGGCGCTCCCCAATAGCGCTGACGGCTGACCAGCCAGTCGCGCAGGCGGTAGTTGGTTTTGAGCGCGCCTTTGCCCTCTTTTTCCAGCTTCTTTATGACCGCAATCTTGCCCTCTTCCGAGCTCATACCGTCGAACTCGCCGGAGTTGACCATCACGCCGTAATCGGTGTAAGGCAGCCCGTCGGGAGAACCGTCCGCGCTCTTCACCACTCTTTCTATGGGCAGACCGAGTTTTTTGGCGAAGACGTAGTCGCGCTCGTCGTGCGCGGCGACGCCCATAACCGCGCCCGTGCCGTAGCTTGCGAGCACATAGTCCGCAACGAGTATGGGCACTTCCCTGCCGTTGACGGGGTTAATCGCATACGCGCCCGTCATAACGCCCGTCTTTTCGCGGTTGCTGGCAAGGCGGTCAATCTCCGTGACCTTGGAAGCGTTGTATTTGTATTCTTCCACCGCCGCTTTGCATTCGGGGGTGGTGATGACGTCCACGAGAGGATTTTCGGGCGCGAGCACGACGTACGTCACGCCGAAAGCGGTGTCCGCACGCGTGGTGAAAACGCGGAACTTTTCCTCTCTGCCCTTCACCGCAAACTCGATTTCCCCGCCGTACGACTTGCCTATCCAGTTCTTCTGCATAAGTTTGGTCTTTTCGGGCCAGTCGAGCTTGTCCAGCCCTTCGAGCAGCTCGTCGGCGTAATCCGTGATTTTGAAGAACCACTGCGTCAGGTTCTTGCGCACCACCGTGGAACCGCAGCGTTCGCACTCGCCCTGAATGACCTGCTCGTTTGCGAGCACCGTGTTGCAGGAAGGACACCAGTTGACGGGCGCGGCTTTGCGGTAAGCGAGCCCGTGCTTGTAAAGCTGCAAAAACAGCCACTGCGTCCACTTGTAATATTCGGGAAGACAGGTGCACACCTCGTAATCCCAGTCATACATCGCGCCTATCTTTTTGAGCTGTTCCTCCATTGTCGCGATGTTCTTCATCGTGCTGTCGTGGGGATGGATGCCCGTCTTTATCGCATAGTTTTCCGCAGGCAGACCGAATGCGTCAAACCCCATTGGCTGAAACACTTCGTAGCCCTGCATCCTCTTGAAACGCGCGTAGGAGTCCGCGGGTCCGTAATTGTACCAGTGCCCCGCGTGCAGCTTCGCGCCCGAAGGATAGGAAAACATTTCAAGGACGTACCATTTTTTATCAACTCTGTCGCGGTTGAACTTGTAAAGCCCGGTGTCCGCCCAGATTTTCTGCCACTTGCTCTCTACTTGTCTGAGGTCCATACTTTCTCCTTAAAAAATCCTTTTCAGTTTAATACGTAAACGAAGTTTAGTCAAACGAATGCGCGCATAAAGCGCGCGTACGCCCTGCGCGCGTCCACGCAGGCAGGCTCTCCGCGGGTGCGCCCCGCAAAAAAACCGACGCCCTGGAATCGGGGCGTCGGCAAAACACGATTCTGCGTGACGTCGGGTCGGTCAGGCGAGTATCTGGTAGCCGCCCTCCGGCTCTCCCTCCGCAAAGGGCGCGGTGGCGGCCTCCGTCACGACGGCGGCGAACTCTTCGTAAAGCGCGAATTTCTCTCCCGTGCCGTAAGAGGACCACACGGCGAGGATGTCTTCGTAAGAGTCCGTCGCGGGGTCTGCTTTCACGGCGTTTTCGACGGTGTTGTAAAGTCCCCATCCCGACGGCCTTCCGTCCCCCGTCACTTTATACGTCCACGTCGTCCAATGCCAGCCTTCGCCGTTGTAGAATTCCAGCACTCCCGCATACGCTTCGTTGTCCGTCTGCGAGGAATCGCCCTTCGTCCTGCCGTCGTCCCCCCAGACGTTGAACTCGCCCACGAGCGCGGGCACTCCCGTCCGTGCGCCGAGACGCTGTTTGAGCCCGTAAAAGCTCTTGTTGGACTGATTGTTTCCTTCCCAGTTGTAGTGGTGATATTCGTACACCACGTTCGTCCAGTCGTACTGCGAAGGAGAAGGCAGGTCGAATCCCTCCCAGACCGCTTCGATGAAAATCATATGGTCGGGGTCGGCTGCCCGCACCGCGTCGTACAGCACGTCGTAATAGTCCCACTGCGTGCTTCCTTTCGCTCCGTCGGGCTCGTTGAGCAGGTCGTAGCCCGCCACGTTCGTGTTCCCCGCAAAGTGTTCCGCCACAAGCCCCCACAGCTCCGCCGTCTTTGCGCGGTACGCCTCTCCGAGCGCGCTGTCCTCGTAAAGGTCTGTCAGCTGCGTGTCGCCGCTGTGGTCGTTGCCGTTCTGCGACCCGACCGCACCGTGCAGGTCGAGTATGGCGTACAACCCGTACTTTTCGCACATTTCAAGCGCCCAGTCCAACCTGCCGAAAGCGTCCTCGCGCAGCGTGAAGTCGTCGGGATGCAGCAGTTCGACGTCGTATGTCCCGTCGCCGTTGTCCTCTGCGGAAAGATATCCAGCATAAAACAAGGTTGCTTTTTCGATGAATTCGCTCTTGCTTAAACTCTGCCTGCTGGTCTGGGTCGTCACTGTCCATTACCGCTATAATTTTATCCTGTATCTGCTCACGGACTTCTGAAACAGAAAGCCCGTACAGACGAGCCATTTCTTTAATCATTTTCTTGCTGTCCCTTTTACTAAATTTCATCATATCTTTAATGCACCTCTTTTCTAAGATGTATATTCTATCAAAATCAAATAAAACTATAACTGTTGGAATGGATACCTTTATCAGTCCTTTATAAAGCATTTTTGCAAAGGTTACAATGTATAAGAATAGATTTTTTGAAAGGAGTGTGTCAGTTACATGGAGCTTGACTATAAAGCTATCGGCAAGAGAATTAAGATTGCCAGAATTATTGTTAAAAAAGAATATATACTCATAGGAAGTGTGTTGACTTGTGAAGTGGTTTCAATGTTTCTTATCGCTTATCTATATCAAATTTTAGATTCACATTTAATAAAGATAATAATTCAAAATGTTGCGAATGTTTTATCGATATGTGTAACTTTATTGGCGATTAAGGTGAGTAAAAAGTCATTGCGAGATTTTGGTTTGTCTACAGATCATTTATTTAAACAAATTTTAATTGGCTTGGTTGTTGGTTTTATTTTGGTAGTGCTCTTGCAGGGTCTATCTTTTTTAGAAGCTTCACCAAATTTATATGATATCTTTAGTATGATGTTAGTTGGCTTTTCAGAAGAATTATTATTTAGAGGTTTTCTGTTTACGATGATTTACGAGCTCAGTGGTTCAAGATTAAAGGCAGTATTCATACCTTCTATAGTTTTTGGAATTTGGCATTTTCCAGTTGGACAAAGTATTGATCAGGTGATTGGCACTACGATAATAGGGCTTATTTATTCAGGAATGCGTTCTTTATACTTTAGAACAGATAAAGAAATTGGGATTATTCCTTTATCGATTTTTCACTGGATGCATAATATTTTTATCTTATAAGATTTTTTAATTCATTGAACAAGCCCAAAGTATCCTCTTTATCAAATAAATTGAAGATTTCTATACTGAAAACAAAGGGAGATAGAGGTACATATTGTTGACTCTGACATAATTCAACTTTACGCTTATATTGGATGAAAACAGTACTTTCCAGATATTGAAAAGCGACCAATCATAAAGACTGACCGCTTTGTATAATACTGGATATGAAATTGTTAAATTAGGATTTTCAAACCATCTTACTCATTATTAAAGCAATAATTAAAGCAATTATTGCAAATCCAACTATGGTTCCCAGCCATTTAACTATTTTCATTTTTGTAGGAATATAAGGTTTTAATTCTTCTGTATTGGGTATATCCCACGCTTTTGTATGTTCTACCCAATACCAGTCAACAAAAAATCTATCAAATAGTCCCATTATATACATTATTAATAAACTTTGAATAAAAATATCTCCAAACTCTCTTGCACCATTTATATAGCAAACCATCAATGGCACAAGAATAAAACAAGGCAAGTATAAAACTATAATTGATATAATGGTTTGTTTCTTTATTTCTTTTTGAGTAGTATATCCTAATTTTATTGCTTTTTCTTGAACATTCTTTTCGTAAAACACAGTAAATTTTTCAGGACCATTTGCTATACCAATAACACAAAACATTAAAAGTATAAAACATAATACTATACCTTCCATTAGAATTAACATTGAAATCAACTCACTTTCAAATTCCAATTTATTGGACATAATCATTTACTATTCTCTTATTCTCAAATGATAACAGGATACTAAATATTATTTCTATCAGTATCATCATTATTGCAAGAGTATAATTAGCAAAATTTAAACCAACTATCAAAGATAATATTGGAATAATTATTGACAATACCATATATGTTTTTGAATTATATAACCAACTGTATGGCAATAAATGTGCTCCGAATATCATAGCAATAACCATTAGCATTTTATCTGGCAATGTAGGATAAATCCACATTGCTATTAAAAGGTATATCATTTGATTTGCAGAAAATAGTATTCCTAAGTAGTTTAATGGATTACTTTTATCTTGAAATTGTATTTTTAATATTTTAGAAATTAAAAAAGCTATAGGTAATAATGGTGCAGTGCAACAAAATGTTAATAGATTTTTTGTTAATATAGGTAAATCTGTTAATTGTACGATTAAAACCATAATCCATATTACTACTGATGCAATGATAAAATGAATACCTTTCTTTTGCTTTTGGGCACAATCTTTTTTTAAATCTTTCAAGTTCATTTTTTATCTCTCCTCAATAAATTAGGATTTAGCGATTTAATGAAAATAAAAGATTTTATAGATTATGAACAGCCAACTGATTATATTGTCGAATCGGATAGATATAGTGACGAATATAGAACACCTGTTTTAACTGCAGGACAATCCTTTATTTTAGGATATACAAATGAAAAAGAAGGAATCTATAATAAATGTCCTTGTATCATCTTTGATGACTTTACTACATCGGTTCATTATGTTGATTTCCCTTTTAAAGTTAAATCGTCGGCAATGAAAATATTGACTTCAAAGCATAATGCAAATTTAAAATATTGTTATTATCTATTGTTAAGTTTATCAAAAATGCCTCCCAACCATAAACGTCAGTGGATATCAACTACTTCAGAAAAGAAACATTTTCTACCTTCAATAGATAATCAAGTATCTATTGTAAAGCAATTAGATTTAGTATCAGATATTATTTCTCACTATACAATGCAGATTAATTATCTTGATAATCTTATCAAAGCCCGATTTGTCGAGATGTTTGGGAATCCATTTGAAAACCCTTATGAATTACCTGAAGCAACATTACCTGACTTAGGTGAGTTCGGTCGTGGTGTATCTAAACACAGGCCGAGAAATGATCCTAAATTATTAGGTGGTGATTATCCATTGATTCAGACAGGCGATGTGGCAAATGCAGATTTATATATATCGTCGTATAATGCAACTTATTCAGACCTTGGTTTAGAGCAGAGTAAAATGTGGGATAAAGGAACTCTTTGTATTACAATTGCAGCTAATATTGCTAAGACAGCTATATTGGAATTTGATGCTTGTTTTCCAGATAGCGTCGTTGGTTTTGTTGCCAATGATAAGACTAGCAATATATTTATTCATTATTGGTTCTCATTCTTTCAGGGAATACTTGAATCGCAGGCTCCAGAGTCAGCACAAAAGAATATTAATCTGAAAATACTTAGTGAATTAAAAGTTATTGTTCCACCGATAGAACTTCAAAATGAATTTGTTTTCTTTGTTAAACAAATCGACAAATCAAAATTAGCAGTACAGAAGTCGTTAGAGAAAACACAACAACTATTTGATAGCTTAATGCAAGAATATTTTGGATAAAGAATAATGGATGTAGGGATGTTGGTAACGGAGGTTACTAACATGAAAACAGAAATTATTACTGAAATTGAACAGTCTTTATTGAATTATTTGGACAATGCACAAATGGAAGTGTTGCATAAAGTCTTAAATCGTTGTCTTGATGGTGTTGAAATCTATTCGAAAGAGAATGTTGGAATTTGTGAATTTACAAATGAGGAATTGATTAAAAAATTCATTTCAGCTAAAGAAATAGAGGGCTGTAGCAGTAGAACTACTAAATATTATGAGGCCACATTAATAAAAATGAATTCTAAAATGAATAAAGGAATTACACATATGACAACAGATGATTTAAGAACGTATTTGACGGATTATCAGAAAATCAATAATTGTTCTAAAGCAAGTGTTGATAACATTAGACGTAATTTAAGTAGTTTCTTTTCTTGGTTAGAAGAAGAAAATTATATATTAAAAAGTCCTATGAAAAGAATTCATAAGATTAAAACGGACAAGGTTATTAAAGATACATACTCTGATGAAACGTTAGAACTGCTAAGAGATAATTGTAGTTGTTTAAGGGATTTGGCGATTATTGATTTATTAGCTTCCACTGGTATGAGAGTTGGAGAACTTGTAAAGTTAAATATTAATGATATTGATTTTGAAAATAGGGAATGTGTCGTATTTGGTAAAGGGAACAAA
>OHNO01001275.1_pt1 | contig 11082 bp, 7 predicted proteins | sample 1569521 | NCBI WGS metagenome assembly OHNO01 (sample SAMEA3879604, study PRJEB24766) | human gut metagenome | biome: human-associated habitat; feature: feces | place: USA | collected 1985/1987
AAGAAGCCGGATTCCATCTGGATGTCGGTGTATTAGGGGCAAAAGCAATCCTGAATGCATTGAGCGAAAACGGATATCCGGAGACAGCTTATAAGGTAGCTGCACAGGATACCTATCCGTCATGGGGTTGGTGGATCGTCAATGGGGCTACGACTTTATTGGAAAACTGGGATTTGAAGGCTGAACGTGATATTTCGGATAATCATATGATGTTCGGAGAGATAGGCGGATGGTTCTATAAAGGTCTGGGAGGTATTTTTCCCGATCCTGAACAGCCTGGTTTCAAACATATTATATTGCGTCCGAATTTTGTAAAGGAATTGAAGCATTTCGAAGCAAAACATGATTCTCCTTACGGACAGATCATCTCCAAATGGGAGTGGAACAGAAAGAAGATCAATTATGAAGTGGTTGTTCCGGCAAACAGTACGGCTACGCTTTATTTACCTGACTATGTCAAAGGAGATAAAGTGATCAAACTGGAGGCTGGCAAACACAATCTTAATTTCTTTATTTTATAGGGGGCAGCAAAAAGTTTGTCATCGCTGATTATTAATGTGTTATAGCAAATATGGCTTACAACCGGGGTAAAAAAGTACCTACTTTCGACCTCGAGTTTGTCATAGTTAACATTTGTTGGGTTTTTCTCCCGGTTGTAATAAAAACATAGAAAACGGATTCGGCGGTAGGATCGGGATGTTTATGAATTGTCATGTTCTCAGAAAAATAAAGAGGATGGAATTCTTTATTTCATTGAAGAATACTTATCTTTGCATATCAACTTAAAAGAATTAACTATGAAGTATTTAAATCCGAGAGCAGATCTTACGTTTAAACGTATTTTTGGCGAACATCCCGATCTGGTGATCAGTTTACTCAATGCCTTGTTGCCCCTGAAAGCGGGTGAGGAGATTAGAGAGATCGAATACCTCCCTTCCGAGATGGTGCCGGACAATCCCTTGCGTAAATTCAGTATTGTAGACGTTCGTTGCTGCGATGTGAAAGGGCGTCAGTTTTTGGTAGAGATGCAGATGCTTTGGTCGCCGGAGTTTCGCGAGCGAGTTCTTTTCAATGCCTCAAAAGCTTATGTGCGTCAGTTAGATGCAGGCGAAGGCTACGAATTGTTGCAGCCGGTTTATTCGCTCAACCTGGTGAACGAGGTTTTCGAACCGGCTCTGGATGGTTATTACCATCATTATGCAATGGTGCATGTGGAGCATACGGATCATATCATCGACGGTTTGCAATTGATTTTTGTCGAGCTGCCTAAGTTTACTCCCCATACCTATAGTGAGAAACGTATGCATGTCCTTTGGCTCCGTTTTCTGACTGAGATAGGTGAATCGACGCGTGTCGTCCCTCATGAATTACTGGAAGCCCCTGAAATATCGAAAGCTCTGACAGTGCTGGAAGAATCAGCCTTTACAGACGAGGAGTTAGCCGGTTACGAGCATTTCTGGGATGGTATCAGTGTTGAAAAAACTCTTTATAATAGTGCAAGACGTGAAGGGCTTGCCGAAGGAAGGGCTGAAGGTATTGTCAAAGGAAAAGCTGAAGGTATTGCTGAAGGAAGAGCCGAAGGTCTTGCCGAAGGAGAAGCGAAGGGTAAACGCCTTATTGCTGCCAACATGAAAAAGTCAGGTATTGATCCACTTATCATTGTACAATGTATCGGTTTGTCAATAGAAGAGATTGAACGACTTTAAGAGTTACTGGATAGATGCGAACATGATTTATGTCTTAATAGTTCGCATTAAAATATGATCCCGATGATATTCGGATACCATCCCGGTGATGATGAAACGTCACCGGGGTGGTATGATGCAAAAGCTATAGCTTTCGAGATTAGAAGCTATAGCTTTTGTCCTTAAAGTAAGTAGCCTTTGAGCTTAGTTGTTATTCACTTCTTAAAACTTTGACAGGGTTGCCCGATGCCGCTTTGTAAGTATGCCAGCTGACGGTGAGCAGTGTTATAAAAAGTACACTGAGTCCGCCGAGCAGAAAGTGGAAAACGGATATTTCCGTATGATAGACAAAATGTTCCAGCCATTGGTTGAGGAAAAGCCATGAGACAGGAACGGCAATGACAAAGGCTATCCCGATCCAGCTGACAAACTGTTTATTCAGTAGAAACATAATCCCTAATGTGCTGGAACCGTTTACTTTCCGGATGCCAATTTCTTTGGTGCGTTGTTCCGTAGCATACAAAGCCATACCGAACAGCCCGAAACAAGTCAGGAAAATACTGATCAGCGAGTACATGATCATTAATTCCGCCAGTTCGGTTGTCCTGCTGTTGCGTTGCATGAACTCTTTATAAACATCCTGGAAAGTAAAATATTTACCAGGATTCATCCTTTCCCATACTTCTTTAATAGCAGCTATTGTTTGCTGACGTTCTTTGCCCACTTTGATCTCTGCAAAAGCATATCGTTTATCATCATCCTGGCCGATGTAAATGATACTGGGAAAAACATCTTCTTCGAGTGAATTGGCAAACATGTTCTCGACAATACCTGCAACGACCACTTTAGGGTTGTTGCTGTCCTTTTCATATTCTTTAAAGTCTTTGTCGTATTTACTCAGTTGCTGGCCGAACGGATTTTCTCCCGGCGGAATCAGTAGGTCCGCATATTTCCGGGTGATATAGGCCGGACTTTGGAATTGTTCGAGCGCCTTATCCGGCTCAACTCCCTGTATGATGTCGATTTTTAATGTTCTCAGGAAATCACGTCCTCCCATGTATTGCGCTTTCATATAATGGCTTTCACTTCCATCCTGGTTTTTGATATTCACGGGAGCTATCCCCATGTTTAGTAAAGGACCACCTGTAAGTGTTACATTTTCTACGCCGGGTATTTTTCTTATTTCACGTGCAAAAGCCGGTAAGTAGGAATTGTCTGCTCCCCAATTGCCCACCTCGATTAATCCGTGATATCCTTCCGCTTTGTTTTGTATAAAATGAAGTTGGTTGTTTACTGTAAGTGTTGCGATGATCAGCCCGATAGAGACTGTATATTGGGCAATCGAAAGAGCTGTTACGATCCTTCTTTTCTTGTTTCCGGTGAAAAACTCGCGGTAGCCGGAGGCCGATAGTTTGGATATTTTCCGGCTGATATAAACAGAAGGAATGATCGATAACAGGAGTATGAACACTGTAATAACCGGTAATGCCTGTCTGTTAAAGAAAAAAGAAGTCTCTATCTTTCCGGAAGTGATCGAATTGAATATCGGGATCAGATCGTGTGTTATCAGCAAAGATAACAGGAAGGCTACAATGACGGTCAGGAATGTATCGATAAATAGCTGGTGGTTTATATTGTTTTTTGTCGCCCCCATCAATTTTTCCGTATGGATCATCCGCACTTGTTGCAACAGGCGGGAGAAGTTGAGATTGATATAATTGAAACAGGCAATTAGCAGGATAAGAATGGCAGAGATCAGCCCGACGTAAAGTAATGTCTTTTGACGGCTGTTCATGAAGAAGTAACTTTCCTGTGTGTATTTTTTGAAATAACTCTCTTGTAGAGTGTACAGACGGTATTTTCCGTCAGGAACAAAGGTTTGTATGCCGTCTTTATGGATTTGTTCGGCAAACTTTTTCGTATCGATCGGGCGGTTGGTCATAAACAGACATACTCCTCCGGGGATTGGCCCGTCATTTCCGATTACGGCATCGAAGTCGATATAAGATTGTTTACGCGATTTCAGCACAGCGGCAATCTGATAGGTGGTTTCATTCTTTCCCTCTTCAATCGTACCATCCTCCCGTACACGGTTCGTTACATTATTTTCACCGGTTATGATTGTTTGGCCGATCGGATTCTCTTTGCCGAAATACTTTTGGGCACATTTTTCCGATAAGGCGATCTTGTTCGGTTGTGTCAGCACTTCATTCAAATCTCCATACAATACCTTATAAGGGAAGAAATGAGGAAACGAAGCTTCTGTTGTCATTATAATGATGGGGTCGAAACGGGTATTGTTTACTTTTATGTAATCCATTCCGATATTATTAAGGCATACATGATCTATAATCTCCGGGTATTTTTCTTTAATCTCGGCTGCAATACCACCGGCAGTGAAACAAACCCGTTCACCCGGTTGGATCGGCGAATCCTGGTCCATCATATAAATAGTCTCCCGGTTCGGGTTATCCGCCTCCAGGTTATACTCATGGATAACGAAAATAGCCAGCAAGTTCGTGCAGGCAATGCCGATTGCCAGGCTGATGATCGATATGATGGAGAACGTCTTGTTCCGCCACCAACTTCGCAGGACGAGTTTAAATGCGATTGCTTTCATATTGTAATAGGTTTATTCACTTCTTAATACGTTGACTGGATTGCCGGAAGCCGCTTTGTAGCTGTGCCAGCAGACTGTGAGCAGGGTGATAAGCAGGACAAACAGTCCGCTTGCCAGATAGATGCCGATACTCATATCCGTGTGGTAGACAAAGTTTTCCAGCCAACGGTTGAGCAATAGCCAGGTGATAGGGATGGCTATGATAAAGGAAATGCCTATCCAGGATATGAACTGGCTGTTGAGCAGTAACATGATTTGGGGGCTGGTCGCTCCGTTCACTTTCCGGATACCTATTTCCTTGGTGCGTTGTTCGGTTGCATAGAGTGCCATTCCGAACAGGCCGCAGCAAGTCAGGAAGAGGCTGATCAATGAATACATAAACAGCAGCCGGGAGAGTTCGGTTGTTTTCTCGTTCCGTTGCAGGAACTTTTGGTAAACATCCTGGTACGTGAAATAGTTACCCGGGTTTACCTTATTCCATGCTTCCCGTACGGCGGCGATACTCTTTTCCCTGTCATCGCCGAGGCGTATATAAATGTAATTGAACGAATTTTGAGGACTGTTGTTGATCTGGATGGTAAAAGGATAAACCTCACTTTCCAACGTATGTGTGTATAAGTTATCGACGATACCGGCAATTGTCGTGACCGGTGCATTTGACGGATCATTACCTGTATTCCCTTCGTCGAACTCTTTATCGATCGCATTAATCGGCTTACCGATCGGGTTTTCTCCTTTTCCGACCAGTATCTCTGCATATTTCTCATTGATATATACCGGACGGGCATATTTTTCGACGGCCTGTTCGGGAGGAAGGCCTTTTAACAGCTTCAGTTGTAAGGCATCCAGGAAGTCTGGTTCGCCGAAATAGTTGATTTGTGCCGTATAGTTTTCACTGCCGTCTTCATTTTTCAGAACGATTTGCATTATCCAACTGTCCAAGATAGAGCTTCCGGCAAGGGATACGTGTTTTATCTCCGGGTGTTTTTTTAGTTCCCGGGCAAAGGGGCGGACATAAGAACCGTCTTCTTGCCAATCCCCTATTTCAATCAGGTTTTTATAATTATCTCCTCCTTGGCGGATGAAATGAAGTTGGTCGTTAACCGTCAGCGTGGCAATGACCAGGCCGATGGAAATAACATATTGGGCGATGGATAATGAGGTGACTATCTTCCTCTTTTTATTTCCGGTGAAAAACTCGCGGTAGCCGGAGCTGGAAAGCCTGGATATCTTTTGTCCCATATAGGCTGCCGGAATTATGGATAACAGCAGGATAAAACAACAGATGACTGGCAATGATTGTCCGTTGAAAAAGAAAGAGGAATGCAATTGCCCGTTTACGATTGAGTTGAACAGGGGAAGCAGGTCATGGGTAATCAGCAACGAGCAGAGAAAGGCAATGATTACCGTCAGGAAGGTATCCAGAAAAAGTTGCAGGTTGATTTCTTTCCGGCTGGCTCCCATCAGTTTCTGTGTATGAATCATCCGTACCTGTTGAAGGAGACGTGAGAAGTTGAGGTTGATATAATTGAAACAGGCTATCAGCAGAATCAGGATGGCGGAGATTAATCCTACATAGAGCAATGTAGGCTGCCGGAAATTCAGATAGTACGATTTCTGTCCTTCGGGCGCGTAGAAGTAGCTTTCCTGTAAAGTATCCAGATAATAATTCCCCACGTCACCCTGTAAAGTAGGGATTTTGTCTTTTTTCAATTGTGCTTCAAATGCTTTCCGGTCGATTGGCTTGTTCATCAGTAACAGGCTGGTACCGCCATAGAAGGGATCTGAAATGGCTGTTACTGCCTCCAGGTTTAAAAAGGATTGTTCCCGGTCGGCTATGATAGCGGCAACCTGGTAAGCATGTTCGTTGTTAGTACTGCCTTTGGTACTCATCTCTTCATCGGGAAGGTTGAAATGTATTATTTTGCCGATCGGATTGGTTTTTCCGAAAAGTTTTCGGGCAGTTTGTTCGGTAAGGGCCAGTTTGTCGGGTTGTGTCAGGGCCTCTTTCAGGTTTCCGGAGAGTACTTTATAAGGGAAAAACTCAGACAAAGACGGATCGGCGGAGACGAGACGAATCGGTGCGTGTTTTACATTATTGATAGAAATGTATTTGACGGTTTCTCCGCTTATCCGGAGATAGTTCTCAACTTCGCTGTATTTCTCTTTCAGCATTGCCGGGATATCGCCTCCTGCATAGATAGTCTTTTCTCCGGTTTTCATCGGCCAGTCCTGGCTAAGTATCCAGATACGTTCTTTGTTCGGATTTCCTTTCTCTATTCCATATTCATGAATAGTGAATACGGCCAGCAGGTTTGTGCAGGCAATGCCGATCGCCAGGCTGACGATGGAGATTATTGAGAATGTCTTGTTTCTCCACCAGCTGCGGAATACAAGTTTTAGAGCGACTACTTTCATAAATTCGATATTAGGCTTTTCGTACCGTTCTTTTTCGAATGGCATTTCAAATCTATCCTCTTTCTTTTGTAGAGACAAAGAATAAGTAAAAATAATTGAAGGATACAGTCAAATTGTCTAAATATTAGACAATGGGAGTTGGGAGAAAAAAGAATCCGTATATCTTTGCTTTTGTTATGAGAAATGGAAAGATTATAGTAGTGGACGATAATGAGGCGGTGCTTAAAACATTGCGGATGATTCTTTCGCGTGAATTTAAGACGGTGGTTTGTGCTTCGGTGCCGACTTTGCTGCCTGCTTTGCTTCGGGAAGACGATGTGGATGTTGTCCTGTTGGATATGAATTTCGGAACCGGGAAGCAGAGCGGGGGAGAGGGACTTTTCTGGCTGGACCGTATCCGTGAACGTCCGAATCCGCCGGAAGTCGTGTTGATAACTGCTTTTGGCGATATCGAACTGGCTGTCTCTTCCCTGAAAAAGGGAGCGGCGGATTTTATCGTGAAACCCTGGGATAATGATAAACTCTTGTCGACTGTTATCGCTGCCTGGGAATCCCGTTCCGGGAGAAAACAAAATTCCTCTCGGAAGGAATCGGAATTTCTTTCGGAAGAAACAGATTCTGTCGTTACATTGCTTGTCAACTCCCTGCTCCGGAAATATGCAACGGCTTATGGGAAACCTTTTCCCGGAATTACTCCCGATGCATTGCATAAGTTGTCGGACAGGATGCTCAATGGTGACCTTAGTCTTTTGCAGCAGACCATAGAGCGTGCCGTGCTTCTTTCAAATTCATCCGTGCTCGATAGTGATGACTTTTATATGGACGCTCCTCCTGTAACTGTTTCCCATCCGGTTACTTTGGAAGAGATGGAGAAACAGTTTATCAGTGAAGTGCTGGCAGAGAAAAAAGGAAATCTGACACTTTGTGCCCAGCAATTGAATATCAGTAGGCAGACGCTCTATAATAAGATGAAGAAATATGATTTATAGAAATATCGAACATCTTATTTATCTTACCACAATCATCACATACTGATTTTCCTGTATTCTCTTGTTGTCAAGGAGATCCAGCAGTTTTTGCTGTTTAGGCGAGCCGGTTCGTTCTACGTTCATACGCATTTCTGTCAGTGTACGGATCATATAAAGATAACCGTCTGTTTGTCCGTCCGGCCAGAAAGTGAGTCCGCCGTCCAGGTCATTGACAAATCCCTGTCCTCTACGTGGAAGGACATACGTTTTACCTTCATCTTTCATATAAACAGCCTGATAACTCAGTGTCGGTTTGTACTCATATTCAAATCCCAGCCAGTTTACGAGCTTTGGACCTTTCTTTTGATACAGGCCCATGAATAAACCTTTTGAGTTTTCATATAAAGTACGCAACCATATCTTCTCATCCGTAACTTCTTGTTTTTCTGCATAGTCAGTCAAGATGCCGTATTTCCCGAGATTCAGATTGTACAAGGGGGTAACTGTTTGCGGATCACGCATCTGGAATACGGTATCACAGAACGGTATCATAAAAGTCATTTGATCCTGTGCCTCATTCCAATAGGATGTCTGGAAGAATGGGATATTATCCGTTTGCGATTTGGAAAGCGTCGATTTATCCTTTAAGGTGAACTTTCCGAGCGTTTCGCCAGCCAGGTTAAAAGTCAGCATGCAGTTCGGAACACCGCTTGTGTCTTCATAGTGGCTCAACATATATCCGTCGGATGAGAATCCCAGTAGTTTATCTTTTCCCAGGTTGATTGTGTATTTCTTTTCTATCATTTCCGGAAAAATATACCGGTTGATTGTCAACATCGTGTCTAATGGGGGCAGTTCGACAATCTGCGGATCGAAATACTCCTCGCTTCCTCTGGTTTCCACATCTTTACCGCTCATGGCACAATACATGCGGGTCGTCTTTTTGTCATAAAACAGATTATGCCCGTTCATTTCATTATTCCATTTATAGGCCAGTGCCTTGAAACCGTATCGTTTGCTTGGCCTTCCTATTTTCCGGTAATAAAGCCGCGGGTTGTTGAACGTGATGAAAGCATTGCTGTCAGGTATGGAAATAGCTTGCTTTACCGTAAAGTTACCGTCTCCGACAATATAATAATCTATTTCCGAAGCGATCTGGCTTAACTTCAGTGGTTGCTTTTCGCCATCGAGGGCACTTTCCAAATCTATATGGGTAGGAGCAACAGAATAATCGACTTTCCCTTCATATTTAGGGGGAGTGATTGGACGGGTGCTCTTTCCTTCTTTTTGTTTACAGCCGCTTAGTGTACCGAGACATACAGCACAGGTGGCAATCAGAATATATAATGTTTTCATGATACCGGTTTATTTAATTGATTGCCTCAAAAATAGGTATTATTTATTGATTTGTATTCATTAAATACGATTTTATCGTTTATTTACGAATAAACAGTAATAATGTTGCATACCAATGATTTAATAGCTTTATTTGTATATAGTAATCTAAATACCAATCAGTATGGATGCAAGTTCGAAACTTTTAGGCGGTTTATTAATCACTTTGGCCACTGTTTCTTGTATTACGGGGAATAAAAACAATGCCGGACGTAAGAATCTTTTGAAGGATTGTCCCGTTGTAGGCCAGTATGTTCAGGTGGGAGACGACAAGGTCTTGTCGTGTGACCAGAAGTTATTGACGGATACGATCCGTCTTCCTCTTAGTTTCTTTACAGAAGATATGGAAATCGTTAAATTGGATGGTAGGGATACGGCATTGGTTACTCAATGTGGTGTTAGTCTTTCCGATAATTATATTCTGATACATAGCGGATTTCCCCCCACTGCTTTTAAACTTTTTGACAGGAAAGGAAATTATCTGACGGATGTCGGTGCTATCGGTCAAGGCCCAGGCGAATATAAATTTGTCTATGATGCTCAGATAGATGAGAAAAACGGACGTGTTTATTTGATGCCTTGGCAAACGGATAATCTGTTTGCCTATGATCTGAAAGGAAAGGTGTTAGATCCGGTGCCGCTTGGGATTCGTTGTCCGAAAGCCATGTTCAAAGTTGATCCGGAAAAGGGTACGTTGACGGTGGCTACATTACCTTTTCCGAAAACTCCGGCTCTTGTCTGGGTACAGGATTTAGCTGGAAATCATATTCAGGAAGTGGCCCCCGGGCATTTGGAAGTTCCCTGGACTTTTAATAATGAGATATTATGTAATTTGAATATGCCCAATGTGTTTGATGTCAATCTTTTATGTGTAGAACCGACTCGTCCAGATTCTCTATATCATTATGATATTGAGAATAACCGGTTGCGCCCGACTTTTACATTTAATCATTCAAAAACAGATCCTATCCCCTGGCATGGTTTTAATGAATGGCCCAATCATTTTGTAGGACAATTTTCAGGTCCTCCTGTTGTTCAGCAAAATGAACATGGAACAATTGCGACACCAGGAGAGACAGTCCATTATATAGTAGACAAGAATACTTGCAAGGGGGCTTACTTTAAAATATATAATGATTATTTCGGAGATCAGGAAATAGAATGGCCTAGCGGAATATTCTCGAACGGTTATTATATCCGTAATATGGAACCGGGAAATTTACTGACAGATATTGAAACTTTATTGAAAAAGAGTGACCTTTCCAGTGATATGCGGAAAAAACTAACTGATATACAGAATATGATTGATGAAAATGATAATAATTACCTGATGATTTATCCTCTTAAAAGATAAAAGTTTATATAACTATCCTCCTGTCGGTTCCATCGAAAAAGAACCGGTAGGAGGTATAATTTATTTGACGACAATCATTACATTCTGATTGTCTGGCAGATCACTGAGGAAGTTTTTAAGAGTTTCCTGTTTAGGGGAACCGGTTAGTTTAATTCCTTTTTTCAGTGTACCGGCCGGTCGGATCATGTACATATATTCATCTGTTTGACCATCGGGCCAGAAAGGCAAGCCTCCGTCCAGGTCGTTTATCATTCCCCGGGCTGTCAGTGGTAATGCTTTGGTCTGACGTTTATTTTTCAGATAAACCATTAGGTAATCTTCGGATGGAAAATCCTGGTTCTGCTTGTCTTTGTTGTCCAGCCATCCGGATTTATTACTTTTACCCTCCCTGTGAACTTTCAGGAATACGGCTTGCGAATTTTCCCGTAAATTATCCACCCATGCTTTATTACGCTTATCTCCTCTATTAATCACATAGGTTGCCGGTGCCTTGTATTTGCCTAAATGAATGGCATAGACTGGAGCAATGGTCTGCTGATCCAGCAGTCGGTAAACCGTATCGCAATAGGTCGCTGAAAATGTCGGTTTGTTATCATACAGATATGATGTATGGAAGAGTGTGAAATTGTAAAAGTTATCGCT
>OHNO01001284.1_pt1 | contig 11032 bp, 8 predicted proteins | sample 1569521 | NCBI WGS metagenome assembly OHNO01 (sample SAMEA3879604, study PRJEB24766) | human gut metagenome | biome: human-associated habitat; feature: feces | place: USA | collected 1985/1987
CACTTCTTTGATATAACTGAAACAACGGTCGCCGATACCTTCCGGCTCGATCTTTTGGATACCGGTGTTCATCGCCATAGATACCGGATGCGAGGCTATCGGAACGGTGTTTTTATGTTCATGACAGCCCACGCAACTCTGCGTTTCTCCCGGTTGCAGTGTCGACCAGCTGCGCATGGTTTGCACAACCCGGTTGTTTTCGTCTAATGCCTGAAAATAAAGCGGAGTACGGCAAGGAACTTTAAAGAAAGCCGAACCGTCGGGATTAACATCGACAGTTCCCAATATCCGTTTTACATCCCAGCTGGCGTTGCCGACACCTACCGGAGAGAAAGCATGTCCGGCACCACCCGCATCAAAACCGAAAGCAGCACCGATACTGGCTACCCGGTAGATGGGTTCTACAATTCTCAGTTTTTTGATCGTTCCGGGCTGAACACCTTTCAAGCCGTTGCCTTCATAGATATTTTGCATATAGTAGACACCTTCCTCTTTTGTGTAATCCACATTGTCTACGCGCTGGAAAGGACGTTCACGTTCGGACAACAAGACCGGTTGGTTGCAAGATATGCTGGCGTCTGAAACCAGCAGTTCCCGTTCACCGGACGGTGTCATCCAGTAAATACCGAATTCCATCGGATGACCTACATGGTAACCTAATGGGGTATAGGATATTAAAAACTCCTTTTCATTCAATGGGTAAGGATGCTGGAACTGGTCGGCGAACTGCCCGTAGGCGTCGATTTTTACGGCTTCCGGTTTCCGGAGCGGGGCAACCAGCATGACGCCTTCATTCTCGTCACGTCCGGCTTCCGGGTCGATGATACATAGTTTGCCATGCTGGGGAGTGTGATGTCCCAGGATTGTCGCCATCACTTTCCGGGTTCCGGGGATTTGCCGGGTGTGGGTGAGTGTGGTTGGGAAAAAACTGTTCCCGCCATAGTATTCCGCTTGTCCGGTACCGTCCGGATTCATCTGGCAAAGCGGTTGCATGAATACCTGGCCACGGTCATTGTATTCCCAGCGGGTATAGACAACCCGTCCGTCATCGAGCAGTGTCGGGTTTGATGTATGTACCTGGTCGAAACCAACCTGGCGCATATAACGTCCTTCACGGTCGCAGAGATAGAGGTTGCTGACTTCGACAGTCCAGCAATCCACTGCACTTCCGTTGCGGGTCGAATTGAACAGAATGTTTTCGTCGGGCAGATAGATCGGCTCTATGTCGGCAAATCCCAGACCTGAAGTGATTTGTTTCAGTTTCCGCGACGGCATCTCCATTTCATAGAGATGAAAATCATCCTCCTTTTGTGATTTCTTCCAGGCAAAGAGAATATGTTTACCGTCGAAATGAACATCCGGATCCCGGAAGACACCGGCTGTATCTTTTAATAAAGTTTCTTCCTTTGCCCAGATCCCGTCCATTTTGAAATAAGCCAGCTCGCCACCAGCAAAGAAGTTGCATTCTGCGCGGGCATCCGACAGACCTTCCGTATAAGCGAAAAAGGAAGGGCGAAGTGTGCGGAATTTGGTAAACACGACTTCGGGAGTGTTTTTTATAAAGGATGCCAGCCGTTGTTCCCTTCTTGCTTTACAGGCATCCAGATAGGCGGATAAAGCCTGTGTTATGCTTTCCGGCGTGTTGGTTACTTTGGTTTCCTGCTGTAATTTTTGCAAACGCTCTGAAATTTGTTCGGGCAATGTTTTGTCAAACCATTTTACATCGCTTCCATCCTGTAGCCACCAGTCGTAGTAAACCGGATAGTGGTGATAGAAATGCAGATGTGCCTCCCGGATCAGGGTGGCAGTACTGTCTTTTGAAACAAGACCTTCGGTTGCCTTTATTTTATTAAACCGGTCTTGTATGTCTGTTATAAATTCCTGCTTGTCGGCGGGATAGTGGTCCTTATATACTTTTTCCTTGTTCTGGCAAGCTGCCAGAATGAGGAGCATAAGTCCTAATCCTATTTTGTGTAAGTTATTCATATATATTACTCCCTTCTTTGTTGTTATTGGTTTGCCGGAATTGGCAAACGGAAGTCATTTTTCCCCACTTATTTTTTCTTTGTGGGGAAAAAGTCCCACTAGCGTGGGGAATAATCCCCTTTGCAATGGGGAATTATCCCCATACTAGTGGGGATTTTTACTTAATAGCACTTTTATAAGCCTCCACAATAGTAACTCCACTGGATGTGCCGATGCGGGTTGCTCCTGCCTTGATCATGGCTAAAGCAGTATCGAGGTCGCGGATACCGCCAGCCGCTTTTACTCCGATTTCCGGACCAACTACACGGCGCATCAGGGCTACATCTTCTACAGTCGCACCGGCTGTTCCAAAACCAGTCGAGGTCTTAACAAAGTCAACTCCAGCCTCTTTGGCTATCCGGCAGACTGTTTCCTTTTCGGCATCCGACAGATAGCAGGTTTCCAGAATCACTTTGCAGATAACGCCCGCCGGTCTACAGATAGCAACCATCTCTTCGATTTCTTTCTTTACAATATCCAGGCGGCCTTTTTGTAACGCGCGTACATTTATTACTGTATCTATTTCCGTCGCGCCTTTAGCGATGGCGTCGCGTGTTTCGAAAGCCTTGCATTCGGTCGTGGTCTGTCCTAACGGAAAGCCGATGGCTGCACCGACACGGACGGGCGAACCTTCCAGCAGTTTGACGCAGGTTTCTACTTCCGCCGGATTGATGGCAACCATGGCGAATTCGTATTTGCGTGCTTCGTCACATAGTTTCTCAATGTTTTCTGCTGTGCCGAAAGGTTTCAGGAAAGTATGGTCGATCATTCCTGCCAATTGTTTTACTGATAAGTTCGCTATTATTTCGTTCATGATAAATGATGTTTAGAATGTTAAAACTGTTTTTATTACTTCGTTACGTTTTACGGCTTCCAGGGCCTCGTTGATTTGTTCTATTTTAAAGCGGTGGGAGATGAAGTCGGATGCGGACAGCCGGCCTTCGCGTATCCATTCGGTCAGGGCTATCATTGCCCGTTTCTCTTCCGAACGGGTCGGCCAGCGGTGGATGAACAGGTTGAAATTGTAAGGAGCCTGGTCCAGGTCGATCGTCGGATTCTTTGTCATTACGCCATATACACAAATATCTCCGGCCATTTTTATAAGGGGTAGGGCCGAATGAACGATGGAAGGCAGGCCGACAGCGTCGATGACCGTATCGTATGAACGATTTGCGGCAGCGATAAATTCGGGTGTCGCAATCTCAGCCGGCGTATAGCCATTATCAGCACCCATTTGTCTGGCTAGTTCCAGTTTGGCAGGTAGCATGTCGACAATATCCACTTGTCCGAGACCGAATAGTTTGCCGAGTTTCACAAAACTCAACCCGACAGGACCGGCACCGAATACCATCACTTTCTTTCCCGGTTCCAGGCGGAAGTCTTTGAATGCACCCACTATTTCACGCCAGGTGCAGGCAATGACTGCTTCTTCCGGCTGTATATCGGCCGGTATTGCATTCTGTATTTCGAAGCTGTCCCAGCAGCCTTGTTCCGGAGTGGCAAGGCCTTCTTCCTGCAAAACTTCGAAATCGTTTACTACGACATATTCACAGAAACCGCCCCAGGCACTGTTCAGCCCCGGTGTCGTAAAGGAGGCATTCAATCCGCCGATTACCCTGTCGCCTACCTTGAAATTTCGAACTTTACTTCCGACTTCTATTACAATGCCGACATTTTCATGGCCTAAAGCCATCGGGAACTGATCTGCCCCCGGAAAATGTCCGGCTATCAGTTTGCTGTCGGTGGCATTGCACAAAGCGACCATTTCTGTTTTTACGAGGGCCTGGTACGGAGTGATAACAGGCATATCTATTTCCCGGATTTCTACTACGCCGGGAGCTGTTGCGATTACGCTTTTCATTTTTCCTTTCATATTCATTCTTATAGATTTAAATCCGACAGGTCTGTATAAACATCTTTCAAATGCTCGTACGTCCGGTCGAAAACAGCTATTAATTCTTTGTATTTCTCTACATTGGCGGGGATAGGACTGATCTTTTTGTCGATATGGATAAACCGGTCGGTTACACTGAAATCTTTGAATAAGCCGGCTCCGATTCCTGCCAGGATGGCGGCGCCCATGGAGGTCGCTTCTTCCAGATAGTTCGGGATTTTTATTTCAGTCTGATAAATATCGGCCATCATCTGCTGCCAGATCGGATTTTTAGCACAGCCTCCTATTACCGTCATATTTTCTACGGGGACGTGGTTGCGGAATATATTGACGATAAGTCCCAGGTTCAGGGTGATGCCTTCCATGACGGAACGAAGCATATCGCCATGCGTGTGTCCTACCGTCAGTCCGATAAAAGCGCCTTTGGCATTTACGTTCCAGCGGGGAGAACGTTCGCCCATCAGGTAAGGCAGGAACAATAGTTTGTTGGAGCCTACCGGAGATTTCCGTATCTGTTCGTCAATCAGTTCGTACACATTCCCTTTCCTGATTCTGGCTTCTTCCTGTTCAAACAGGCAGAGTTGCTGCACCATCCAGTTATAGGAAGCGCCTGCCGTCTGCATAGTTCCCGACGGATGCAGCATGCCCGGTACGACATGCGCCCAGTTCATGGTACGGCGTTGTTCGTCTACAACCGGCTTTTCTACTGTCAGGGCAACCCATGAGGAGGAGCCCAGATAATTGTAGGATGTTCCCGGGGCTACACAACCTACGCCGACTCCGGCACAACTGCCGTCGCCTCCTCCGCAGATAACCGGTGTACCTTTACGGAGTCCGGTGGCTTTGGCTGCTTCCTCCGTTACTTCTCCTATAACATCAATAGAAGAACGGACTTCCGGGAAGAGGGAGATATCCAGTCCTGCTGCTTCTATGATCTCTTCGCTCCATGACCATCTGTTCAGGTCGTAGGCGTTTGTTCCGGAAGCATCTGACGGGTCGGTGGCGATCGTACCGCAAAGGCGGAAATTGATGTAGTCTTTTGCATTAAGCATTTTGTACGTTTTTGCAAAAACTTCCGGCATATGTTTTCGTATCCACATTAATTTTTCTATCGAATAGGAAGCACTGATACGGTGTCCTGTTATTTCATAGAAATGAAGCGGGTCCATTTTTTCATACAGGAAAGCTTCTTCCTCCTGTGAACGCTGGTCGCAGTACAGCAGGTGTGGAGAAAGCGGATTCCCTTTTTTATCGATACATAAGCATCCCATCATCTGGCCGCTCAGGGCAACTCCGGCGATCTCTTCGGGTGATACGAGTTGAAGTAATGCATTTGTTGTTTCTGTTATGGCTTTCCACCAGTCGGACGGATCCTGTTCCGCGCGGTTACCGGCGGCATAAACAGTCTGGTAGGAGGCGACACGGGATGCAACCAGCATGCCTTCTTCATTGAATAAAGTGGCTTTGTTGCCACTTGTTCCTAAATCGTGTGCAATGACGTATTTTGCCATGGTCTTTGAATTTTATTTATAATGCAGCATTCGTATATCCGGTCAGTCCGACCAGGATGCCTCCTGCTATCCCCCCGGCAATAATGACGGCCCAACGTGGAAATGCCTCTTTCAATAATCCCAAACGTGTCCCTCTGGGAGCACAGAGTGTATCACATACGACAAATCCCATAGCGATGGCCCAGCCCATATCCACCCAGGGAGCACTTCCGCGGGCTCCCTGATGGATGAGGCTGAATTGCATGGGTAATCCGTTTACATCGGTAGCTAAACCGGTGGAGAAACCGAAACCGGGCAATTTGTGATTCACCAGCCAGAATGTTCCTATAATTAAGGCGGCCGCAATAAATCCTCCTTTTGCTCCAAAATCTTTCACCAGTTTGGGCCAGCAGAATATAACTGTAAAAGTGACGGCGAAAGAACCGAATATACTGGTTATGATACCGGCATTGTACATGCCGAACAATTCATTGTAAGTTTGTAACCATTCGCTCATACTGCATCCTCCTCTTTTGACAGGCGATTACCGCATGAACGCATTATCCAGATGGTTATTCCGGCTAAAGCACCTCCGATCAGACAACAAAGCAAAGTGGGGGCAGCCAGGAAAAACTGAGTGAAATCACCCTGGAAACGGACGATTCCCCAGGCTATGCCGGCAGAGCCGATACACCATCCCTGGTCCAGCCATATTTTTCCTTCCGGATTTAATATGGCTCCGTTATAATGGTTCATGTACCACATGATCCCGATAATAAGGGTAGCAGCCAGCCATCCTCCCATTAAACCGTATGTTTTCCAAAGTTCCGGCCAGATGCCGAAAGCAAATCCTCCGCATATTGCCGAACCGGCAAATGTAGATAAGTAGTGTTTCATGATATTTAGGTTTATGATCTGTTAGTTCAATTGTAATTTAGCCAGTGTAAAAGGCTTGTCGTGTTTGGTATTTACTTTGTCGGGACCTGTCACGATGTCGAAGCAGGATACAATCACCTGGCCGTTCCAGACGATCGGTTCTCCCGGCTGGTCCAGACCACCGTCGCTGCCGTCGCAATCCGGACTTTGGGCGATACGCTGAATGCGGCCGTTCTTGTTTATACGGGCCACTGCATTTTCAGAAAAGTCGGCTACCCAGATATTTCCGTCGTCATCCATGCACATTCCGTCGGTGGTGCGTAGTTGTGACGGGTCTTGTGCCCATATCTCATTTCCGATAACGTTGCCTTTGGGATCCATGGTTATTCGGTGAATGGTGCCGTCTCCAAAATTTCCTACATATAAATTGTCTTTTTTATCGAATACGATTCCGTCAAGTCCGTACTGAACTGCTTTGTTTTTCGTAATGACGGTTGTGAGCAGGTTCTTATCTGCTTTTGTATTGGTTACTTTTATATTCTTATCGTTCTTGTCGAAGCAATAGACTCCGCTTACCAGTAGTCCGGACGGATCCTGGATGGAGGAGAGGGAGCTTTGTGTTACATATAATTTCCCATTTCTGAAGCGGATGCCGTTGGGGTGTTCCATACCGGTGGCTACTTCGATAACTTCTTTCAGTTCGTAGCCATCTAATTTTAAGCATAAGATTCGGCCTTTGTTCCTGGCCTTTTCAGCTCCGCTCCATCCCTGGTTGTCACAAATAAATAAGTTTCCTTCATCATCGAAGGTGATTCCCATGGGAGCAGCCCAACCTGTTTCTTCTAATATGGGTACATTCATCCATTTGCTGATTTTCCCGTCTTTAGTAATCCGCATCAGGCAGGCTGGTTTCGACAAATCGGCAAAGTTCGGACAAGCCAGGATCAGGTCGCCATTTGGGGCAATTGCCATTCCGTCGGGTGTCGGACAATCATCCGGCAATTCCATGAATAGTTCACTTTTTTGCATTGCCGGTGTACAAGCTCCCAGGAATGCAGATAATAAAACTGATATTAAAAACACGTTCTTCATGATATATAGATTTTTCATTGGCAAAGAAATATAATTCTGCCCTGAAAGAGTTTCATCTATCGGTCAAAAGCTTTCAATATTCGGTCAGTGAATGATTTGTGTTGTTGTAAGGTGTTGATATTTAGTAGCCTGATTGTATGAGGCTTTTATATGCCGGAATAAATCTAGATGAACTTTTTCAACGTGTATTTGAACTTATTCCTGAAATATTTCCGGTGAAATACGTCGGTGTACAACTCCAGGCATGGCAATAGCTATTGACCGGGAAAAAGTTGTATGGAGATAAAAACTCATTTTTAGGATCATAAACTTCCCAGAATGTATCAGCACCTTTGTGGATCATTCCTCCCCAGTATTCTGCTACTTCATTTCGGGCTTCTTGCGGCATTCCGCTTTTGATCAGGGCCTCTATATAATAATGGAACAGGTAAGGGGCTCCCGGAGTGCAGACATTCTCTGTTGTTTTCAAGGCTTTTAAAGATCGTTGGGCTTCTTTTTGTGTAGGTATTTCTCCCAGTATCATCCATATTTGGGAAGCATAAGAAACCTGATCATTCAATTTGCCTGTGAATAAACCCGTTTTTGGATTGTAGAAATGCTTTCGGGCAGCTTTTTTCATCTTTTTGATGAGTCCCGGAAGTTGGGCGACCTCATTTTCTTTGTTCAGTAATTTTGCCAGTTCATAGGTCTCTTTGAAAGCAAAAACAGTAACGCCATGAAAAGCTACTTCTCTATGTAATCCGTCTTTCCAGTCGAAGAATATCCACCATTCACGGGATGCCCGTTCGTAATTCATTGTTCCGTCATCCTGTAGGTATTGGTAAGCTGATTCCAATTGTTTTTTTACAACGGGCCAAAGATCCTCAGCCGTCTCTCTGTCTCCCGTTTCCTGCAAATAGTCTTTGAGGGTAACGCCAAACAGGAAAGAATAATCATATAAATGTTGTTTTGCCTGGGGCTTGGGCTCCTGGGTTTCAAAAACAGTTGCGTTTAGTTTTCCGTTATGCTCGCTTAGTCCGGCCAGCAGGTAGAGGCAGCGTTTGGTCAGATTGTATTGTTTGAAGGAATAGTTGTTAGCCAATGCTTCCAGATATAAGTCGCCCAACCACAGACGCTGATCCCTTTTGGGACCGTCTTCGTAAACGGTTTGCATACATTCTTTCAGAGTATTTAAACTAACCCGGTCTATGTCTTTAAATATCTGTGGCGTGGCAGCCGATAATTCTCCGGGCGTATTGACGGCAGAAGTAACAGCGTCGCATTTCATTCCGGAAATACAGAAGTCATATCCGGGAGGAGTCGCGATAAGTTCTATTTTTACATATCTGAAGGATACACGGCGTGGAATGGTGATCGTTGACGGCATTGTCATCATGGTGACTATTTCATCTTGTAACCACGCACGGCTGAGTCCTCCCTGATAAGGATCGAAAGGTGTTACCAGTTCAGAAGGAACTTCTCCGAATGTCACTTTGAAGCGTGCCGGTGCGTCTGCCTCGGCTTTTAGTAACTCCGTGCTGAAACTGAAACTACCTGTTATGTGCTCTCCGAAATCGACAATGACGGCTTTTGTCTCCTTAAAAGAGTTATCGTAGAGTGTATTTATAGGTGCTGTTTGCTCTGCTTTGTATTGCTGGAAAGCATTTTCATCTTTTATTATATGTACTAAACCGACCGGCTTTTTTTCTGTAACGGTCAGTTGAGGAATGCTTTCTTTTGCTTTTTGTAACCAGGATGCCCGCTGGCTGGCATAAAAATCTTGTCCGTGGACTGTTATAAAACAACTGGCAAGTAAACAGTTTAATATAAGTGTTTTTAAGGTCGTTTTCATGTTTCTATAAAATATGAATAAGTGTTTTATCAAAAGTATTCTTTCTTATAAATAGTTGATAAAATTACTATTTACCGGGTGGATGTATGTTGTATTATTGATATTAAATGTTACAAAAATGACACAATAGTAAGGGTTGAATTATTTTATCTTTTTCGTGTTGGGAATTCCTTTTATGCAAGGATGCCGGTTTATTGACAGTGGAGAAAATGAAGATGATGGGCGACCAGAGTAACCTTTCCGGTGTGACCCATTCGATCCTGCACGGTTTTAATTATAGTCCGCTGGAAGTGCCGTTCCCCGGTTGGATCATGTACGGCGCATTTCTGAACGAACGGAATAGCTGGTGGCCTTATTTCAATTTGTGGGCGACCTATAAAAGCCGGGTGTCGACTGTCCTTCAGGAATCCGATTTCTTTGCTGATATTGCCGTGATGCATCCGCTGGCTGATATGTGGATGATACACGGACCACAGCGTGATCCGTTCCCCAGCCTGCATTATCCGTCTTATCAATATCATGTGTGGGAAGCAATTCATCAGAACGGAAATAGTTGTGACTACATAAGTGAGAATATCATTCAGCAAAGTAGTTTCAAGAAAGGCAATCTTGTTTTCAATAACAGGAAATATAATACATTGATGCTGCTGGAAGTTGAGTCGATGATGCCGACGACAGCAGAAACACTGGTTGAATTCGTTAAAGCCGGAGGTAAACTGATCTTTGTCGGTAAAGAACCATTTTATTACGAATTGTAATCCGGAGGATGGAATACGGATACAGGCAACATTTGAGGCGAATGGCAGAACACCTTGGTTATGGAATCCGGAAACAGGCGAACGGACACCTTATCCGGTCTCTTCCGGTTCCACTTTACAGATCGACCTGGGGCCGGCCGCATCCAAACTGATTGTTTTTGAGGAAACGAAAGGCGCGAAGATCTCCATTCCGGCTTTGCCGCTTCAGAGTTCGTCTCCGCTCGAACTGAACGGATGGACGGTCGGAATGGCGCATGTCAATGGCGAGTCGGCCAAACGTGAGCTGGATACGTTGGTGGATTTCTCTGCAAACCCGGAAACACAATCGTTTTCCGGCGACCTGTATTATGAAAAGACGGTCGATAATGCAGCCGGATTCAATTACCTGGATTTAGGGAAAGTATATGGCGTTTCGGAAGTAACCCTGAATGGGGAAAAACTGGGATGCAAATGGTATGGAAACCGTGTGTATCAACTGCCGGAACATTTAGCTAAGGCACCGGTCAAATCATTGCAGATAAAGATCACGACAACTGTCGGTAATTATCTGAAGGGTACGCCTGAAAACAAAATAGGGCAGGCATGGACCCATCATCAGAAATGGGCACCGACAGGTATGCTGGGCCCCGTTAAATTAATGTAACATCAGGAATAAACGGATAATGTCTTTTTTTGTCAACTGAAAAATGTTTCTCTTTTATTTTCTTGGCATTCTCTCATCCCTCATTGCAGCATTATAGGCAGACCAGGCTACGATCACTGCATTATGACGTATATCGTCTAACACCAGACGGTCGGAGATATTCTGTTCGCAGGGGACGGGACCGGCTTCTTCCAGTTTATGGAAATTCAGTCCCGGAACGCTGTAACTACCGGAATGTGCAAAATTATTTGTTCAGCGCCTTTATCAGGTCTGAGCCGGCGCGGAACTTGACGGAGGTACGCGGCTTGATCATCACCGGCTCTCCGGTCTGTGGATTCCGGGCGGGGCGTTCGGTCTGCTCCCAGGGCAGGAAGGTGCCGAATCCCTGGAATACGACCGTATCTCCCTCTTGCAGGGCTTCGG
>OHNO01001285.1_pt1 | contig 11031 bp, 10 predicted proteins | sample 1569521 | NCBI WGS metagenome assembly OHNO01 (sample SAMEA3879604, study PRJEB24766) | human gut metagenome | biome: human-associated habitat; feature: feces | place: USA | collected 1985/1987
TGGCACACCCCGCCGCCTATGCCTTCCACGAAAGTGCCGTCCTGTATGATGAAAGCGGAGCGGTATCCGCGCGCCTTCGTGCGTGCGCCCACCGTGTCGTTGAAAGAAAACTCGTCTTCGGGAAGTATCACCGTGCCGTCTATCGCTTTCGCCGCGAGGGCGACGTTGTGTTTGCGTCCGTCGGAGCTGTCGCCGTAGTAGGTGGAAAATTTCGCAATCAGGGTGATTTCGGGCGTTTCCGCGTTTGCGGTGCGGGCAAGTGTCGTCATACCGCATAATATGCCCGAAAGCGCCGCGATGCACACCGCGGCGGCGGCCGCCGTCCTGAAAACGCCGTTAAATTTTCGCAGAAGCCCTTTGCCCATAAGCATAGTATGCGCGCCTTTCGCGCGGCTATCCTTATTGACACCGCAGACGGCGTATAATATAATTCAACGTGAAACGTGAGGTGAACTATGGATTGGAAAGAAAGCTATTCCGAATGGCTCGCGGCGGCGGACCTGACCGCTGCCGAGCGCGAAAGACTTGCGCAGATGACGGAAGAGGAAAGGAAAGAAAGTTTCTGGGCGCCGCTGGAATTCGGCACCGCGGGGATGCGCGGCGTCATCGACCTCGGCGTGAACAGAATGAACCGTTTTACGGTCGGCCGCGCGACGCGCGGACTTGCCGACTACATATCCTCTCTCGGCGCAGAAGCGAAAAAGAGGGGCGTGGTCATCGCTTACGACACGCGCCGTTTTTCCAAGGATTTTGCCGTGCTGACCGCGAAGATACTTGCGGCAAACGGCGTCCGCGCCCACCTTTTCGAGGACGTGCGTCCCGTGCCGATGTGCTCGTTCGCGGTGCGCTTTCTCGGCGCGGCGGCGGGGGTTATGATTACCGCTTCTCACAACCCGAAGGTGTACAACGGTTATAAGGTTTACGGACCGGACGGCTCCCAGATGTCGCCGGAAGACACTGATAAAGTGGTCGGTTTCATCGAAAAAACCCCTTATTTCGGCATCAAGGCCATTTCTGCCGATTTCACGCCCGACAGCGTGAAAGGGCTTGACGGAGTCGCCGTCGCCGAAAACGTGACGGTCATCGGAGCGTCCGTCGACGCGGAGTATTTCGCCGCCGTGGAAAAGCTCGGACTGTCGCCCGACGCGGTGAAGAATTACGGCGGGAAAGTCAGGATAGTCTACACGCCCGTGCACGGCACGGGATATATGCCCGTCACGACGGTGCTTGCGCATATGGGCATCAACGTCTCCGTCGTGCCCGAACAGGCAGCCCCCGACAGCGAGTTCTCCACCGTACGCGTGCCCAATCCCGAAGAAGCGGACACGCTCGCGATGGGCGTGAAGCTCGCGGACGAAATAGGCAGCGACGTTGTCATAGGCACCGACCCCGACGCGGACCGTATGGGCGTCGCGATACGCGACGACAAGGGCAAGTTCGTCCTGCTCAACGGCAACAGGACGGGCGCGCTTATGACCGAATATATCCTGCGCCGCAGGAAAGAGAGCGGCACTCTGCCCGAAAACGGCGCGATAGTCAAGACCATCGTGACGACGGAGCTTGCGCGCAAGATTGCGGACAGCTACGGCGTGACGACGTTCGACGTCCTTACGGGGTTCAAGTATATCGGCGAAAAAATCAAGGAGTGGGAGACTTCGGGCGAATACACTTATCTCTTCGGTTTCGAGGAAAGCTACGGTTCGCTCGTCGGCACTCACGCGCGCGATAAGGACGCCGTCGCCGCCGCAATGATTTTTGCCGAAATGATATGCTATTACGACAGCTTGGGTATGTCGCTCTGGCAGGTGTTGCAGGATATTTACGCGCGCTTCGGCTTCTTTGACGAGCGTTCGACGTCCGTCGCATTCGGCGGAGTGGACGGAATGCGGAAAATGAAGGACATTATGGCAAAGCTCCGCGCGCAGCAGTTCGACGTCATAGAGGGCACGCGCGTAGAAGCGGTCAGCGACCTTTCCGCGGGAGTGAAAAGATATGTGGACGGAAGAGAGGAGAGCACGGGACTGCCCGCGACGAACGCGCTCAAAATCCACCTTGCCGGCGGAGACTGGATATGCGCCAGACCTTCGGGCACGGAGCCGAAACTCAAATTTTACGCCGCCGCGTCCGCGCCTTGCGCGTCCTGCGCCGCGGCACGCGCGGAAAGTTATCTCGCGTATATGAAACGCCTTGCGGAATGACGTCCGCGGGGCAGCGTTCTCATACAAGACAAAAGGACGCGCAATGCGCGTCCTTTGTTTGTCCTTTTAATCTGCGGCATCAGTATCGAACGGCGGAGGGCCGCTGCCGTCAGCCGAAAGCAAAACTTCCGTCTTGCATTTTTTTACGGCGTATTGCAGGAATTCCCTGAATTTGTCCATAAAGGCCTCTTCGCCGAAAATGTTGAGTTTGAAAAAGACCGCCTGGCTTCCGCCCGACGTCACGGCGGATATTCTGACCTTGTCGCCGCCCGTAAACAGAGTGACGGCGAGGCTGACGCGGTTGCCGCCCGTGTAGCTGTATCTTTCGAATACGGTCACGCAGCAGCGGGCATTCCCGTCCGTCATATCGCATCTGCTTTCCTCCGTCACGGAAATGCCGCCGTAGTTCGGAAACTCGCGGCGCAGACAGTCCAGAAGCAAGTCGAAGTCGCAGTTTGCCGTTGCTTTGATGAGCGACACACTAAATCCTCCTGTCCGTTTTGCTTTTCGCAAGGTAGAGCATGGCCAGCATCCCTTTGCCGCAATGGCTGCCTATTATCGGTCCGACCTCCGTGACTGCCACCTTTTGACCGGGGAAGCGTTCGCGCACCTTATCCGCGAGCAGCGCCGCGTCGTCCGCGCAGTCGCCGTGTGCGACTATCACCACGTCGTTGACATAACCCTCGGTTTCTCGCACCATTTTGGCAAGTAAAGTGCGCATTGCGAGTTTTCTGCCCATCACGTTGCCGATGTGCACCAGCGCGCCGTTTTCGTCGACCATAAGTATGGGGTTGAGTTTTATTGCCTGTCCGACTATTGCCGCGCCGCGGCTCAGCCGTCCTCCGCGGTAGAGGTGATAGAGGTCTTTCACGGTGAATGCGTGCCCGATGTGGTCGCGCAGTTCGGCGACGTAAGCGGCGTTTTCGTCCAGCGTCGCGCCTTCGCGCCTGCGTTTCAACGCATAGTAGGTGAGCAGTCCTTCGCCCGAGCACGCGCATTTGCCGTCTATGACGACGACGCGCCTTTCGGGGAATTTTTCTTTCGCGATTTCGGCGGCGCGGAGGTATCCGTCGAAGCACCCCGACATCGCCGCGGGGAAGGATATGTGCAGGATGTCTTTTCCCTGTTTCAGTATGTCGGCAAAGAACTCGTATGCGTCAGCGACGGGCACCATCGACGTGGTGGCGTTTTTGCCCTGTTCCAGCGCGGAGTAAAAATCGCGGAGGGGAAGAAACGGACGGGTTTTGCCGTCGTATTCCACGCCGTCCAGCACATAGCTCATCGGCAGAATACGAAAATCTTCCTCCGCAAGTTCGGGAGGAAAATCCGCCGTCATATCCGTTGTGACGAAGTACTCGTTCATAGCCTAAACATAGCACAGGGGATAACCTTTGTCAAATTGCGCCTCCGAAGAAAAGTTTTTTCAGCGGCTTTTAACGTGCGCTTTTTTTCGGCTTCGTCCGGCGCGTCCGCGGTTTTTCTTGACATTGCGCAATTAAGTTGATAATATAATTGAGCGTTGTCGCGGAAGCTCCTTTGCCGCGTCATCGCAGCCGCTTCCGACGGGAAGCCGTCAGAACACATTCCTGATAGAGGGATGTGCAAAACAAGTGAACAACAATTAACGGGGTGTAGCGCAGTTTGGGTTGCGAAAAGACAGAGCAACGCATCGGCACTCTGTGGGTGACAGGTGGCAGACCTCTTTTACGGGGCGCGTCACGCAAAACCTTCGGTGAGCGCGAGACGCGCTACCAAACATAAGAACACATTCCTGATAGAGGGATGTGTAAAACAAGTGAATAACAGTTAACGGGGTGTAGCGCAGTTTGGTAGCGCGTACGGTTCGGGACCGTAAGGCCGCGAGTTCAAATCTCGCCACTCCGACCACGAGAAAGCCGCCTATATAGGCGGCTTTCGTAAAGTCGAGTGGCTCGATAGACTCTGTGTCGTTACGCTACGCAAGAGCTCCGCTAACACGCTGCGCGGCCTTAATATACAAGGCGCGCGGCAGCTACAAATCTCGCCACTCCGACCACAAGAAAGCCGCCTATGTAGGCGGCTTTCGTAAAGTCAAGTGGCTCGATAGACTCTGTGTCGTTACGCTGCGCAAGAGCTCCGCTAACACGCTGCGCGGCCTTACTATACAAGGCGCGCGGCAGCTACAAATCTCGCCACTCCGAAATAAAACCGAGGACGGGGACGCGGAGTCAGAAAACGAGTATTCCGAGGTGTTCGAGGAGTATTTTCAATCCTATCGCAAAGAGGAGCAAGCCGCCTGCGATTTCGGCTTTGCCGCGGAATTTTTCGCCTGCTTTTGTGCCCACCAGCACTCCGAGCAGAGAAATGACGAAGGTTGTGCATCCGATGAGTGCGATGGCAGTCCATATGTTGACGGAAAGGAATGCGAACGATACGCCGACGGCGAGCGCGTCTATGCTGGTTGCAACGGACATCACGAGGAGCGTTTTCACGCCGAGGCGCAGGGCTTGGGCTCTTCGGGGCACGAGCGTGACGGCGGGCGGATACTTTTCGACGAGAGGAGATTTCACTGCTGCGGACGAGCGCTCGGCACGGCGTTCCTTTTCGCTTTCTATCCCGTCGGCTATCATTTTGATTCCGAGGAAGGCGAGCAGGACAAAGGCAATCCAATGGTCGAAGTCGGTGATGTACTGCGCAAACGACGACGTCACCGCCCAGCCGATGAGGGGCATAAGCGCCTGAAACAGCCCGAAACAGAACGCGATGACCAGCGCGTATTTCCATACGAATTTTTTCATTTCCACGCCCTTGCACATCGCAACGGCGCACGCGTCGGCAGACAGGCTGAGGCCTGTCAGAAAAACTTCCCAAAGCTGCACTTTTCTCTCCTTACCGCTCCTCACGACGGAGCGCAGCGGCATCGGCGGCCGCAAAAGAAAAACTCACACACGAAAACGCGTGTGAGTCTTGCCGTTTACTATAAGCCACGTCGGATGACGAGTATGTTGACTTATAACGGAGTGCCGCCGACTACTCCCTCACTTGCGCTAATTCTAGCACGGGTGGCGGCGTATGTCAACGGGAAGGGGTTTGCTCGACGCCAAGCAGATAATCGGTGGTGACGTCGTAAAACGCCGCGATACGCACCACCGTGTCGAGAGGCGGCTCGCGCTGGTCTTTCTCGTAGTGCAGATAGGTGACGCTGTGAATGCCGAGCTCGTCCGCCACCTGTTTTTGAGTCAGCCCGCCGGCGCGGCGCAGTTCAAGCAATCTTTCCCCGAAACCTTTCATAGTGATTGACATCTTACCAATTCGGTAGTATTATGTGTAAAAAACTACCAATTCGGTAGTTCGGGAGGGAGAAAATGTCAGACGAGGTCCTTTTGTCCGAAAAGAGCGGATTGGTTTGTCCAAAGTGCGGCAGCCGTAATGTATCGGTCCAGGTCGTGGAGAAACAAAAGAAGAGGGGCTGTTTCGCTTCGCTTATGTGGATACTGCTGGCGGTAACTATTGTTGGATTGATATTGTTGCTCATTCCCGCGCTTTCCCGCAAAGGCAGCAAAACTCTGACTTTTGCCGTGTGCCAGAATTGCGGCCACAGGTGGAAAGTGTGACAAGGAGTGGCGCAGGGTTTTGTCGGAGCGTAGCATTCTCGGAGTATAGCATTCGGATTATTTTGCTCTTGCCGTTTGCTTCCAGATAAGTCAGAGTTCAAATGGCAGACGTGTCGTGCTGTTTCAGGCGGTGCATTTTCACGCATAAGGTGATTGCCTTTTTCGGGCGTGAGATGTCGGCGGTCAAAAAATGAAACCGTGTCTTTGGTATTATTTTATCTGTTTTGTGCGGGATGTATATTGACATCGAAATTATATTCCGCACTTTCCATCAAAACTCACCGGGGAGTTAAAAAACTCAGACGGGGCGGGGATTGTAAACGGCGGCGAAGTTCTGTATAATCGAAGCGGAGGCGATTATGACGCTGATAGGGAACAGGGCGGGAGCGCTTGTCGTGAGGACGGTCGGGTTCGTGCTCGGCGTGTTCGGCATTGCGGTGATGCTGACAGTATCCGATGCAGGGACGATGCTGTCCTATTACACTATGCAGACCAACATCTTCACGGTCGGAGCTTTCGGTATTCTGGCGGTGATGACCGCGGTTCAGATAAAACGCAGCGGTGTGCGCGGAGAAGTGGCGACATTCGGAGCGTCGGCGCATCTGGCGTTGACATTTTACATCACGATAACGTTCGTCGTTTACTGGGCAATGCTGTCGTGGCAGAATTTCGATATGGGAGGAGGCGACTCTGCGCGCGTGGCATTGACCAATGCGGCGAATTATACCGTGCACGGAGTAGTGCCTGTCCTTGCGGTGCTGGACTGGATACTTTTTATGCCGCACGGAAGGCTGCGCGCCGTGCACGCCGCCGAATGGCTTGTCTATCCCGCGCTCTATGCCGTTTTCATTTTTATCCGCGCGGAAGCGGCTCCGCCGTTTTACGGGACGACGCGGTATCCGTATCCTTTCATAGATGTCGATGTTCTGGGCGGCTGGGTGGCGTTGATTGTGATTGCAATGGCGGTTGCGTTTTACGCTCTCGGACGATTGTTTGTTTTTCTTGACGGAAAGCTTGCCGTGAAAACTGCGAAGCTGATTTGTGCGGCGGCAGAAAGCGAATATGTGCGTGAGGGAAAAGCCGAATGAGGTATACGGACAATTACGTTTCACCGATGGGGAATATCGTGCTTGCGGGCGACGGGACCGCTTTGACGGGATTGTGGTTTGAGGGACAGAAGTGGTTCGGGGCAGGGCTGACCGACGGCGCCGAACGCGCGGAGCTGCCCGTTTTTGGGCAGACGAAGAAGTGGCTCGACATCTATTTCTGCGGCAGAGAGCCTGCGTTCACACCTGCCGTCGCATTGCGGGGCAGCGAGTTCCAAATTGCGGTATGGAATGTTCTGAGTGCGATTCCGTACGGAAAAACCGTCACTTATGGCGAAATCGCGAAAAATCTGACTGCCGTCACGGGCAGGAAAACTTCCGCACGCGCGGTGGGGAGCGCTGTGGGGCGCAATCCCGTGAGCATCATCGTTCCGTGTCACCGTGTGCTTGGCGCCGACGGCTCTTTGACGGGATATGCGGGCGGCGTGGAAAGAAAAAGAGAACTGCTTCGGCTGGAAGGCGTGCTGCTTTGAAGCGTATATCGGCAGAAAATTCAAAGGCGCGGACGCGCCTTTTTTCTTTATCCGCGTTGTCACGGCGAAGCGTGCCGCAGAGTGAAAGTATCTGTGGACGCACACTATATGTAAAGGCGAAATTCGGTTTGCCGACGTATAACGCCGAAGTTGCCAAAAGCGAGATGTCGACAAAATTTGTGAAAAAATTTACATAAAACCGTTGACAAAATTTCGGAAGAGGATATACTATGCGATTGAACCGCGGATGTGTTGTGCCGAAGCCCCGTAAAAGGGCGGGCGGCTTCGCGGAGCACCGAAGGAGGCGTATGCCGATGAAAAAGAATATGTACAGTCTGATGCTTGCCGAAGACGTGATACGGGCAGTCGACGCAATGGCGGCGGAGCAGGGGACGAACAGGTCCAACCTTGTCAACCAGATACTTGCCGAATACGTTTCGCTGACCACTCCCGAAAAGCACGTCGGGCATATCTTCGACGTCATAGGCGCGCTGATGGGCGGGCGCGGGGATTATATGCTGTATTCCGAGCCGCACAGTCTGACTATGTCCATCAAGAGCGTGCTCAAATACCACTACCGTCCCACCATCCGCTACGAAGTGGAGATGGAACGCACGCCGACGCGCACGATTGGGCAGCTGAAAATTATTTTCCGCACCACGTCTGCGGAACTGCTGGTCGAGCTGACGCGGTTTTTCAAGATATGGATGCAGCTGGAAAACATCTATGTCCGCCGTCTGTTCGGGGACAATCCGCCGGAGTACCGTATGGAGAGCGGCAAGTTCCGCCGCACTTTCACCCTGCCGGGCGAGGCGGTGTACACGGAGGAACAGACGGGCGACGCGATAGGCAATTACGTCGCGACGTTCGACGAAATGCTCAAAGGCTATCTGTCGGGCGAATACCGCACGACGCAGGAGATGGAGAACAGGTATCTCGAATATCTCAACAGCGGCGTCGCACTCATATAAAGGAGGTGAGGATATGAACGCACAGAAATTCACTAAAAAGGCGCTGGAAGCTCTCGGCTCGGCGCAGAGTATTGCAATAGAAAACCAGAATATGCAGGTTATGCCGGAGCACCTGCTTTACGCCCTCGTGGACCAGGACGGCGGGCTTATCCCCGGACTGCTGAAAAAGACGGGGACGGACACGGACAAACTGCTCGCGATGCTCGATTCAGCGATAGGAAAGATGCCCGCGGTGAGCGGAAGCGGCAGAGAACCCGACAAGATTTACATCTCTCCCGTGACGGACAAGATACTTTCCGGCGCTGAGAGGCTTGCGTCTTCGCAGGGGGACGAATACGTTTCCGTGGAGCACGTCATGCTCTCCCTGTTCGACCACGCCACGGAGGAGATAAAGAACATATTCCGTGCCCTGGGCGTCACCAAATCCGCCTTTCTCGCGGAGCTGAAAAAGGTGAAGACGGACAGGGTCACGAGCGACGAGCCCGAAAACACCTACGATGCCCTGAACAAATACGGTTTCGACCTCGTGGAACGCGCGAAACAGCAGAAACTCGACCCCGTCATCGGACGCGACAACGAGATAAGGAACGTCATCAGGATACTTTCCCGCAAGACGAAGAACAATCCCGTGCTGATAGGAGAACCGGGCGTGGGCAAATCCGCGATTGTGGACGGACTTGCGCAGGCCATCGTGAACGGACAGGTGCCCGACCTTCTGACGGGCAAGATTGTGTTTTCGCTGGACATTACGTCGATGGTTGCCGGCACGCGCTATCGCGGCGACTTCGAGGAGCGGCTGAAAAAGGCAATCGACGGCATCAAGCGCGCGGGCAATATCATTCTGTTTATCGACGAGATACACATGATACTCGGCACGGGGTCTACGGGCGAGGGCGGCATAGACGTCGCCAACGTCCTGAAACCGATGCTTGCCCGCGGCGAATTGCAGACCATCGGCGCCACGACGGTGGAAGAATACCGCAAGTATTTCGAAAAGGACGCGGCTTTGGAGCGCAGGTTCCAGCCCATAATGGTGGAACAGCCCACGGTGTCCGATACGATTGAGATTTTGCAGGGGCTGAAAGAGAAGTACGAACAGCACCACAAGGTCGAAATCACGGACGAGGCGGTTTCGGCGGCGGCGATACTTTCCGACCGCTACATCACGGACAGGTTTCTGCCCGACAAGGCTATCGACCTCATCGACGAGGCGGCGAGCAGGAAGAAAATACAGAGTTTCACCACGCCGCCCGAAATACGCAGGCTGGAAGACAAGATAAAGGAAGTCGAACTGAACAAGTCCGAAGCGGCGAGGCACGAGCAGTACGAACGCGCGGACAGGCTCAAACACGAGCGCGACAGCCTTGTGGAACAGAAAGAGAAGCTGCAAGCGGAGTGGAACAACAGAAGCCACGACGTGAAGCTCAGCATAGGCGAAGAGGAAATCGCGGAGATAGTTTCCGAGTGGACTGGCATTCCCGTGCGCAAAATCACGGAGGGCGAAAGCGAGAAGCTGCAACATCTCGAAGAGATACTCCACAAGCGCGTGATAGGGCAGGACGAGGCGGTCACCGCCGTCGCGAAGGCGATAAAGAGGGCGCGCGCGGGGCTGAAAGACCCGAAACGTCCCATCGGCTCTTTCATATTCCTCGGTCCCACGGGGGTGGGCAAGACGGAGCTTGCGAAAGCCTTGGCGGAGGCTATGTTCGGTGACGAAAATCTGCTCATCCGCGTGGATATGTCCGAGTATATGGAAAAACATAGCGTATCCAAACTCATTGGTTCTCCTCCAGGATATGTGGGATATGAAGAAGGTGGACAGCTTTCCGAGCAGGTACGCCGCCATCCATATAGCGTTATTTTATTTGACGAGATTGAAAAAGCACATGGCGATGTATTTAACATTTTACTTCAGGTACTTGATGATGGACAGATTACCGATTCGAATGGAAGAAAGGCAGACTTCAAAAATACTGTTATCATTATGACTTCCAATGCCGGAGCACAGCGAATCATGGCACCGAAGAATCTTGGTTTTATTACAGAAAGAAGTGCAAAGGAAGATCATGAGCGTATGAAGTCCCATGTAATGGAAGAAGTGAAGCAGATCTTTAAACCAGAATTTATCAACCGTGTGGATGGTATCATGGTATTCCATACATTAGAAAAACCAGAACAGAGGAAGATTGTAGAATTGCTGTTAAAAGAACTTTCTGACAGACTTTCAAAAAATCCAGGCTTCACTTTGGAATTCTCTGATAAAGTAGCAGACTATGTCCTTGAAAAAGGATATGATCCACAGTATGGAGCAAGACCGCTTCGTCGTGCTATCCAGAATGAATTGGAAGATTTTCTGGCAGATGAATACCTCGAAGGCCACATTAAAAACAATGACAGAATTCTTCTCGATATTAACGATGGAAAGCCAGTTGTTAAGAAAGCAGAAAAGAAGAAAAAGTAGAAAAATACAACAAACACACTCTAGATAATCTGCAATAGAAATTTTGTAAAATAATTTTTAATAATTATGTGTTTTTTGTAGAAAAATTTCCCGTTTTCTTGTATAATAACGGTAACTTGACAGATATAAATACGGAGGATATAACAATGGCTAACGTAAAAGAATTATTAAAAGCAGAAGAGAATGGAAGTTTAAGCTTTGGAGATTATAGTCTCACACAAAAGACAAA
>OHNO01001286.1_pt1 | contig 11029 bp, 9 predicted proteins | sample 1569521 | NCBI WGS metagenome assembly OHNO01 (sample SAMEA3879604, study PRJEB24766) | human gut metagenome | biome: human-associated habitat; feature: feces | place: USA | collected 1985/1987
CGTCAGCCGCACAAGTTCCCCGCCCGTGTCAGCCGTGTAGTTGCGGTAGGCATTCCATGTAACCGAAGACGGCAGTCCCTCCACGCCGGAAATGGTCAGCTGCTCCCGGTCCTCCAGCACCACACACCGAAACTCCACCGCCGCCAGCACCGGCACCAGCGCCTGAGACACGTGGCCGCCGCCGAAAATGTATACCGTCTCCGGCGCCACCAGCCGTTCCCAGTAGTACCGGCTGCCGTCCCTGTCCAGGCGCCCCGGCCTCCGGCCCAGCGCCGCCAGCACCTCCTCCGGCACCGGGGCGCCGGCGAAGACGCCGTCGCCCCAGAGGGACATGGCCGCCCGCCCCCCGGCTGCAGTGAGGATCAGCCAGGCGGGCCGCCCCGCCTGATACCGCTTTTCAACCTCCTCCACCACAGCCAGGGCCACAGGGTCACAGGCGGGAAAGACGTGGAAATCCACCGTCACGTCCCCGCCGCAGATCATCCCCAGATCCCGGACCTCATTGGGCCGCAGCTGGAAATTCTCCTGCCGGCACCGGCCCTCCGCCAGCGCCTCCCGGGCTGTCAGTTCCGCCTGGTGCTCCACCGCGCCGCCGCCGATGGTGCCCCGCACCCGGCCCGCCCGCGTCACCAGCATCCTGGCTCCGGCCCCCCGGGGCACAGAGCCGCTGCTGGCCGTCACCGTCACAACCACGGCGCTCTCCCCCGCCGCCAGCGTCCGCCCAAGCTGGGCAAAAAGTTCCCGCATCCCTGTCCACTCCTCTCCCGGGGCCGCTTCAGAGGCCCCCTCTGGTCCCCAGTATACCCGCTTTTTTCCCCCTTTTCAACCGGAATCCGCAGAGGTCTGCCCCGCCTCCGGCTGCTTCTGCCGGGAGCGGCGCTCTCTCCTTTCGCTGGTCGGAGGAAATTTTTTTGTCCACCGGGGTTTATTTGTTCATAATTTTCCAGTATACTGGTAGCAAAACAACACGGAAAGAGGGCCCTGTCCATGCGACAATTCTTCAGCAGGCTGCAAAACGCTTTGATCCGGTTCATGTATGGCCGCAACGGCTCGGACCAGCTGAACATGGCGCTTCTGGTGGTATATCTGATCCTGTGGCTGCTGCGCCTTATTTTTGCCGGGACGAAGGCGGCTCTGGGAGTGACGGTGTGCGACGCCCTGATGCTGGCGCTGGCCGTAGTGGTGCTGTGGCGCACTTTCTCCAAAAATTTGGACAAGCGGCGGGGGGAAAACGCCCGATTTTTGAACTGGTGGAGCCCGGTGAAGAGCCGCTTCACCGGCGCGGCTCAACGCCGTCAGGACAAGGCGCACAAATATTTTACCTGCAAAAACTGCAAAGCAATCTGCCGCGTACCCGCCGGTAAGGGCAAAATTGAGATCACCTGTCCCAAGTGCGGGGCCAAAATTACAGGGCGCAGCTAAAGCGCCCGGGAGCAAGCCGTCTCCCAGCCAAAGTGTCGAAAACAGCCATGGGAAAATTCCCATGGCTGTTTTTTTGGAAAACCCTGGGGGAATATGCAAAATTCCCGTGCGCTAAAATCCTCTTCTCCGTGCATACTAGCACCAGCGCTATTCATGCGCATATGAGGAAGGAGGAGTGAACCTTGAAGCGATTGGCTCTTTTCACAGTGGCCGCGGCGCTGCTGCTGTCTCTGGTGGCCTGCGGCACCCAGGGCGGCAAAAACAACACCGGCACCAACAACAACGGTACCACCAACGGGGACACTACCAATGGAGGCACCACCAACGGCGGCACTACCAATGGGGGCACCACCAACGGCGGCACCAACAACGGCGGCACCAACAATGGGGGCATGACCAACGGCGGCACCAACAATGGGGGCGTAACCAATGGAGGCACTAACAATAGAGGCGACCTCATGGAAAATCCGTCCGGTGCTCTGGACGGCGGTACCGGCAACGGCGTTCAAAACGGCCTGAACAAAGCCGGCAGCAACGACGGCGCCAACCCCACCAGCTTCCAGCGGATGCTGGACAACGCCCGGGTCCACGATGTGGACGGCATCCTCACCGACGGCGAAAACAGCCGCTGGTAGCGATTTCCGGCAGAGTCTCCCGCCCAAAGCGGAAGGCTCTGCCTTTTATTAAGGCTCTGCCTTTTATTATTGCTTATTAAATATAATCATTATAGGAATATACGTATTTGCTAATATATAGGGGTGGTGCTATACTCAAGTCACCCTGAGGAAATCGCGATAGAAGGAGAAGATGACGATATGAATCAGACAGTAAATCCCACCGCCACCCGGCTGGAGAGCGACTCCATTGGAGAAAAGGCCGTACCGGCGGAAGCGTATTACGGAGTCCAGTCCCTGCGGGCTATGGAAAATTTCTTCATTACCGGCCAGCTGCTGCGACCGGAGATGATTGACAGCCTTGCTCTGCTGAAGAAGGCCTGCGCCAGCGCCAATAAGGAGGCCGGCGCGCTGGAGGCCCGGGTAGCCGACGCCATCATGGGCGCCTGCGACGACATCCTGGCCGGAAAGTACCGGGATCAGTTCATTGTGGATCCCATTCAGGGCGGCGCCGGCACGTCCATGAACATGAACGCCAACGAGGTCATTGCCAACGCCGCCATTCACCGGCTGGGCGGCCAACTGGGCGACTACACCCTGGTGCACCCCAACGACCACGTCAACTGCGGCCAGTCCACCAACGACGTTATCCCCACCGCCGGAAAAATGACGGCCCTGACCCTGCTCCAGTCCCTGGAAAAGAGCCTGGACAAGCTGAGCGCCTCCCTTCTGCAAAAGGCCAAGGAGTTTGACTCCATCATCAAAATGGGCCGTACCCAGCTGCAGGACGCCGTGCCCATCCGTCTGGGCCAGGAGTTCGGCGCATACGCCGCCGCCGTCAGCCGGGGCGCCCGCCGCATCCGGGCCACGGAGGACGAGCTCTACGCCGTGAACCTGGGCGGCACCGCCATCGGCACCGGGCTCAACGCCGACCGGACCTACTTCCACTGCGTGGCCGGCACTCTGGCGGAGATGACCGGGTTCCCCTTCCGCCAGGCGGACGACCTCATTGACGGCACCCAGAATATTGACAGCTTTTCCGCCGTGTCCGGCGCGGTGAAGGACTGCGCCCTGGCCCTCTCCAAGATCGCCAACGATCTGCGGCTCATGTCCTCCGGCCCCCGCACGGGCTTTGGGGAGATCAATCTGCCCGCCCGGCAGAACGGCTCCTCCATCATGCCCGGCAAGGTGAATCCCGTCATCCCCGAGGTGGTCAACCAGGCGGCTTTCCGGGTTGCCGGCAACGATGTGACCATCTCCATGGCGGTGGAGGCGGGCCAGTTCGAACTGAACGCCTTCGAGCCTGTGGTCTTTGACGCCCTGTTCCAGTCGATTACCGTGCTGGACAACGCGGTAAAGACCTTCACCGTCAACTGCGTGGACGGCATTACCGCCAACCAGGAGCGCTGCCAGGAACTGCTGGACGCCAGCGTTGGCATTGTCACGGCGCTGTGCCCCTACATCGGCTATGCCAAGGCCGCCAAGCTGGCCAAAAAGGCCCTGGCCCGGCGGACTCCCATCCGCAGCCTGCTGGAGGAAGAAAAGGTGCTCTCCCCCGAGGAAATCCAGAAGATTCTGGACGTATACGGCATGACGGAGCCCGGCGTATCCGGCAAGGACGAATAATCTGCTTACTCTTCCCTCTCTTCTTTATTGACCCCCGGCGAAAAGGCGTGCTGCTTCGGCAGCGCGCCTTTTTTGCCCTCGGGCGGAATGCTTGAACTGGGAAACTGCCCCACTCCACCGGCTGTGGGGCAGTTTCCCAGACGCCATTGTTACTTTTCAGCAGCAGAGGAGGGACCGCGCCGGCGCGGTCCCTCCTCTGCTGCCCTACTCCAGTTCATGCAGGCTCTCAATAAACATCTCCATCGCCTTGGAGTAGTACTTGTTGCGCTTATAGGAGACAAAAATATCCCGCCGGGCGTGCTCCGTCGGCAGCTTGTAAAACAAAATTCCTTCACTCCCACCGGCCTGGACATGTTTCACCAGGGTGTCGCTGACCACGGAGGCCGCCGTCCCCATCTCAATGTAGGAGTACAGCGTTACCAGCCGGTCGATCTCCAGCAGCACACGGGGCGAGAACCCCACCTCCTGAAAAATCGCGTTGGTGTGCATACGGGTATCGTTGTCCCGGGTCATCAGAAGAAACGGCACCTCCCGAAACGCCTCCAGCGGTACAGGAGGCAGGCTGTCACTGCGGTGCCGGCCCTCCAGCACATCCCGGTACGTCAGCTGGCAGCGGCGCACCGCCTCCGTCTGGGGAAAGGCGGCGGGCACCGCCAGCAGCAGCCACTCGCCGCGCAGGCGCTGCCGCTCAAAGAGTTCCTCCGGCAGTTCGTGGTTGTCGATCACGATATCCAGCTGCCCCGCCATAATCTGGTTGACCAGGGTGGTGGAGTTGGCGTCCAGCAGGGTGAGGCGGATCTTGGGGTAGCGCTGGATGAAGGAGGATATGTACCGGGGCAGCACCAGGGAGGACAGCAGCTGGTTGCTGCCAATGCCCAGGGAGCCGGCCTGCAGCCCGTTTACCGCGCTGACATAGTTGGCAAAGGCGCTCTCAATATGGTGGATCTGCTCCGTGCACCGGATATACTCCTCTCCCGCCTCTGTCAGGCGCAGGGGCTTGCTGGTGCGGTCAAATAGGGGCAGGCCCATCCGCTCCTCCAGCTTTTTCACCATGACGCTGAGGGAGGGCTGGGCAATAAACAGCTTCTGGGCTGCCCGGGAGATGCTCCCCTCCCGATAGATGGCGTAAATCAACTCCTTGCGGCTGAACAGATCCTCCATAGCGTCCCCCCTATATAGGAAATACCTATAAAAATTAAACTAACATTTGAAATTTCCTATATTGTACCGGCTGTGTCGAAAAAAGTCAAGGCTGTGGAGGAGGGAGCGCCCCTCACCTGGCATTCTCCGGCTTCAGCATCCGGCGTATACGGGCCAACCGTCTCACAATGCCGTGTGTGCCGCAGCAGCGCTCATCCTCGATCCGCTTGAGGGTACTGCTCACCGCGGGCTGAGTCATCCGAAAGTACTCCGCAGTCCTCGTGACACGCTTGTAGTCCACGATCTTCAAAATGATTTGTAGGTCTCTTGTATTCATAAGCCACTCTTCTCTTTGAAGCCGACCTCTCACATCGGTTGTCTTTCGCCCCCCGTACGGCAAAACAGTCAGATCGTGTAACAGGAATATCACTATGATACTGTTCGATCCCGGCAGGCCCCGGGCTCTCGCCGGGACAAAAGTGGGCTCGCCGGGAGGTCGTCCTTCCCGGCGAGTCTTGTTCCCTTGTATTCCGGAGGGGTCAGCCGCTGACCCGCTCCACGATCTCCCAAGGAAGAAGTTCGGAGTGGGCCTCCTGCCCCTGCATGAGAGCCAGGAGTTTCTTGGCTGCCACGCTGCCCACATTGGTCGCGCCGTGGGAGAGGGAAGTGATGGGGGGAGAGCCGATCTCGCAGAGATAGCTGTTATCAAAGCTGACAATGCTGATATCATCGGGAACCGAAAGGCCGCACTTGGCCAGAATGGGAATCAGCTGACAGGCCAAGTCGTCGTTGTAGCAGATGATGGCGGTGCAGTTTTCCTCCTGCCAGCGGCGGACGATGGGGAAAATCACCTCGTCCGAAAAAAGGACGCTGCGGATATCGGTGCTGTACCAGAGCACCAGACTGTCGTCCAGGGGCAGGCCGCAATGCTGCAGGGCGCTGGCGTATCCCAGATAGCGGCCATGCCCCTGCATATCATCGTCCTTGAAAACGCCGGCGATCTTTTTGTGGCCCTTGGCGGCCAGGTACTCCACCAGCATCCGGCCGCCCCCCTCGTTGTCGTCCAGAACCGAGACCACATCCTGAAGCTGGGAGTAACTGCCGTTGATAAAGACCAAGGGGATCTTTTTCTCCAGCAGGGTACGCAGCAGGTCCAGGTTGGGGTTAGGAAGGGCGGTCTTGGTACCCTCGATGATAATGCCCTCGATCTGGGTGCCCAGAAGGTTCTGGAGGATCTTGCGCTCTATTGACACCTGGTTCTGGGTGGCGAAGAGAAGGGGCACACAGCCGTTCTGGGAGAGGATATTCTCCACCTCCCGCAAAATGGAGGGAAAAATATAGTTGCTGATATAGGTGGTCACCTTCAAAAGGCACTGAATGAGTATGTACTGTCAGATGAACTGCACCGCATTCCCTTTATGATCGGGAACACCACAGACGAGTTCCAGGTGGCGCCGGCGCCCGATGTGACCCCGGAAGCCTTTGCACGCGAAAAAATGGGGCCCTATGCCCAGACGTATCTGGAAATCTGCGGGCGTTCCGGTCTGCCCATGGAGAAGGCGGTGGCCATAGGGCAGATGGACCTGGGCAACAAACTCATGTGTGAGATTTGCGCTGGGCAGGGCCGCAAGCTCTACTCCTACGTGTTCGGTCCTACCATCCCCGGGGACGATGCCGGGGCTTTTCACTCCTCCGATTTGTGGTTCGAATTTGAGACCCTGATGAAGTGCTGGCGGCCCTTTGACGGTCACCACTATGACCTGGCCCGGAAGATGTGCAACTACTGGACCAACTTCGCCAAGACCGGCGATCCCAATGGCAAGGACGCTGACGGCACCCCCATGCCCCAGTGGCGGGCCTACACCCGGGAGGATCCCCACTCCATCCAGTTCTTCGACACCATCCAGATGGAGGAGGGTTTCCAGAGCGAGAAGGACGCATTCCTCATCGAGATTAACCGCTAGGAACTGTAAAGGCCATTTTCCCGGAGCATTCCGGGGTATAAAAAAGGAGAGATAACTGATGCTGAGGATCACCAAGACTGAAAGCGGCATGGTCCGGGGCCTGCCCGGCGCTGACGCCCGCAACACTGTATTCCGGGGCATCCCCTTTGCCGCCGACCCCTCCGGGGAGAACCGCTGGCGCCCGCCCCAGCCCCCCAAAAGTTGGGAGGGGATTCGGGATTGCTTTGAGTTCGCCCCTATCACCATGCAGAAGGTGCCGGGCCGGGATCCCAACGCCTTCTATTCCAAGGAGTGGCATGTGGATCCCCAGGTCCCCATGAGCGAGGAGGGCAGCCTCTGCTTGAATATCTGGACCTCCGCCAAAACCGTGGAAGAAAAACTCCCCGTCATGGTGTGGATCTTCGGCGGCGGCCTCCAAGAAGGCTACTGCCATGAGATGGAGTTCGACGGCGAGAGCTTTAACCGCCGAGGAGTCATCCTGGTGAGCATCGCCTACCGGCTCAACGTGTTCGGCTTCCTGGCTCACCCAGAACTCACCGCCGAGAACCCCGAGGCCCCCACCAACTTCGGACTGTTAGACCAGAAGGCGGGCATTGCCTGGGTCAAGCGGAACATTGCCAACTTTGGCGGCGACCCGGAAAACATTACCATCTTCGGCCAGTCGGCCGGCGGCGGCAGCACCCTCTACCACTGCACCTCTCCCCAGGCTAAGGGTCTGTTCCAAAAGGCCATTGCCGAGTCGGCGGGCGGCGTGAAGATGGTGCGGCCCGACATCTTTTTGCCCATGGCTATGGATATGAAAGAGGCCGAGGCCATGGGCGAGCGGTTTATCCGCGAGGTGTTGGGTTGTTCCGGTCTGGCCGAGGCCCGGAAGCTGGATGCCCAGTTTATTGAGGACAAATACATCGAGAGCGGCCTATTCATGCAGGCGGTCATTGACAATAGGTACGTGCTGGGCCAGTCCTACGACCATGTGCTGGCCGATCAGATCAATGACATCACCATGATGTACGGCAACACCAACAACGAGTTCGTGGTCAGACCGGACCGGGACGACCTGATGGGTTGGGCCCGGGATCTCTTCGGCAACGAGGCCAGCGCCCGGGAGTACGTAGAGGTCTGCAAGGCCGCCGCGGGGAATGACCCCGCCGCCCTGAGAGAGGAGGCGGCCATCTGCGCTTTCGATATCTGTGCCAAGATGTCGGGCACCGTCATGGCCAAGCACGGCCGGAAATACTACTACTATGTGTTCGGCCCTACCATTCCGGGGGACAATGCAGGGGCCTTCCACTCCTCCGATCTGTGGTTTGAGTTTGAGACCCTAATGAAGTGTTGGCGGCCCTTTGACGGCCACCACTACGACATCGCCCGGAAGATGTGCAACTACTGGGCCAACTTTGCCAAGACCGGCGACCCCAACGGCTACGACGCCGATGGCATCCCCATGCCCCAGTGGCGACCCTTTACCCTAGATGACCCCTGCACCATGTACTTCAAGGATCAGGTCTATTCCGACAACAAGCCCTTTTCGGGGAAAACCAAATACCTAGTAGAAAAGAACCTGGCAGAGTACAAATACTAACGGTAGACAAAAAAGTACCCCCGCGGGCAGCTTCCAGCAATACATCGTCGAACAGCTTGTTGAAAAAGCCCCGCTGGGCGCGATTCCGTCAAAAACCGCCACCTTCCTGCGGCGGAGGTCAAGGCTGTCCTCGTGCCGGATGAGCCCATGGGACTGTGGCCGCGCCCCATTGGTGGGACCGATGTTTCCTGTCCACCGACTGCCTTGCAACGTTCGTATTGATTAAGAAATTCACTCGCCGGGTGAAAGAATCAAACAAAGGCAGACACATGGAAAACCACCATGTGTCTGCCTTTTCTGTATGCCAAAATCAGTTGGAGGCTTTCTTTATGCAAAAAGTGGGACAGCCCGCCGCGCAGGGAGCGGGCCGGGCCGGCACAGCGCCCCCTCCGCTTATTTACGGAAAGTTTAAATTATCGCAAAAAATTGGCTATACTTTTTTTACCGCCGCTGGTATAGTAGTACTATTCGATTCTATGCTTCGTACACGAAGCAACTGCGTACTGCATGTTCCCTCACACGGAAAGGAGAGTTCTATCATGCCGCTTTTTGCAAAGCCGCGGGAACCAGGCACAGAGGAGGCCGCCCAGGCCCTTTCCAGCCGCCGGCGGAAAAAATGGCCCTATGTGCTGCTGGCCGCCGTGCTGGTGCTGGGGGCCGCCTCCCTGCTGGGCCGGCTGAGCCGGTCCACCGGCGATGCCGTTCTCGCCCGTACAGACACCGCCACCCTGGTCCGCTCCGACCTGCGGGACACCATCAGCGCCACCGGGACCGTGGAGAGTGCCCAGAGCATGACCGTCTACTCCACCATGGCCTACACCGTCCAGGAGGTCTATGTGGAGGAGGGCGACTACGTGGAGGCCGGGCAGCTGCTCTGCAAGCTGGATGACCAGAATATTCAGGACCAGATTGAGAGCCAGCAGGCCAGCCTCAGCGCCTCCAGCGGCGCCTCCGCTGCCTCCATCACCGCCGCCAGGGACAGCTATGAGCAGTTTAAGTACGCCCTGGAAAATGGGCTGAACACCAGCATCATCAGCGCGGAGAACGCCGTAACCAACGCCTACAACGCCTATCTCACCGCGCAGGATACCTACCAGCGCTATCAGGATGGCCTGAACGCGGGGGAGAATCCCACCCTGCTGGGCCAGGAGACCGCCCTGCGCACCGCCCGCAACGCGGTGGAGGCTGCCGACCAGGCCTACGACGCTGCCCTGGAGGCGCTGGACAGCGCCGATAGCGCCTGGGACGACGCCGCGGACGCTCTGGACGACGCGGAGGACGCCCTGGACGACGCCCGCTCCGCCGCTGAACGCGCCCAGACGGAACTGACAGACAAGCAGGAGCAGTTCTCCACCCTCCAGGACCAGGAGGCGGCCCTCCAGCAGCAGCTGTCCTCCTCTCAGGACGAGGCGGAGCGGGCGGTCCTCCAGCAGCAGCTGACGGATACCCAAAATCGGATCAGCACCACCAACGTGGAACTTCTGTCCCTGCAGCTGCAGGTCTCCCAGCTTACCTCCGCCCTCACCACCGCCCAAAGCCAGCTGGCCCAGTGCCAGTCCGCCCTGCGCCAGGCGGAGCAGGCCTACGACACCTGTGAAGCCCAGGTGGACACCACCCGGCGGAGCCAGGAGGACGCCGGGGAGGCCTATGACACGGCCCTCCTGCAGTACAACGCCACCCTGACCACGGTGGACAACACCTTGGCGGACTACGCCAAAAATGTGGAGACCGCCTTCCAGGCCTATCAGGCCGCCCAATCCTCCCTGGAGGCAGCCCGGGTCTCGGCCCAGAGTCAGCTGCAAAGCTACCAAAACAGCCTGAACAGCGCCTACGCCGGGGCGAACAAGGCCGTCAGCGAGGTGAGCCTGCGCCAGCTGCGGGCGGATCTGGAGAGTACGGAGATCACCGCCCCCACCGCCGGCACTGTCACCGCCGTGTACGCCAAGGTGGGGTCCTCCGGCTCCGGCCTTCTCTTTGTTATTGAGGACACGGAGCACTTTGTCGTCTCCACCACCATCAAGGACTACGACATTACCGCCGTGGGTGTGGGTACCGCCGCCGCCATCCAGTCCGACGCCACCGGCAGCGATACATACGACGGGGAGATTACCTATATCGCCCCCACCGCCAACAAAACCGCCTCCGGCGTCACCGACACCAGCGGCGACATCTCCTTTGCCGCCGATGTGGCCGTGCGCTCAGAGGACACCAGGCTCCGCATCGGCCTGAGCGTGCGGCTGAATCTGATTGTGGAGCAGGCGGAGCAGGTCCTCTCCGTCCCCTATGACGCGGTGTACACCGACGCCCAGGGACAGACCTGTGTGCTGGCGGCGGTGGAGCAGGCGGAGGGAAAGCTGGTACTCACCGTCTTTCCCGTTACCACCGGCCTGGAGACGGATCTGAACATCGCCGTGGAGGGCCCCGGCCTGGAGGAGGGCATGACCATCGTCAGCGAGCCGGAGCAGTACCTCTCCCTGGTGGGCCGGCCCGTCACCATCGGCGCCGCCCAGGGGAAGCCCATGGCCGCCCTGATGGGGGGCATGTAGCATGGAGGCGCCCATCATCCGCATGCGGGGAATCTACAAGCGCTTCTACATCGGCGCGCCCAATGAACTGGAAATTCTCCACGGCATCGATCTGGACGTGTCGGCGGGGGAGTTCATCGCCATTGTGGGCCCCTC
>OHNO01001300.1_pt1 | contig 10917 bp, 8 predicted proteins | sample 1569521 | NCBI WGS metagenome assembly OHNO01 (sample SAMEA3879604, study PRJEB24766) | human gut metagenome | biome: human-associated habitat; feature: feces | place: USA | collected 1985/1987
TGCAATAATTTATATACAGAGGTTGGATAAAGTAAAGTTCACAGAAACTGTCACTAAATACAAGTTTTTTGCATAAAAAAGTGAAATTTTAAGAAATTTTCGCGGCTATTGCAGAAAACCATCTACTAAAATAAGGATTGTGACCTGTTTTCCCCGAAAACCTCATCAAATGTTTTTTTATTGCAGAAAACCATCTACTAAAATAAGGATTGTGACTCCTTTATCGGTAATACAAACAATAACACATTCAAATTGCAGAAAACCATCTACTAAAATAAGGATTGTGACTTTAGTCCGCTATTTTTAACTAAAACATATGCTGAATTGCAGAAAACCATCTACTAAAATAAGGATTGTGACTTTTATTTTTACGGATTATTGAAGTATCCATATATATTGCAGAAAACCATCTACTAAAATAAGGATTGTGACATAAAGCTGTTTTATTGTTTTTTACAACTGCTTGTTATTGCAGAAAACCATCTACTAAAATAAGGATTGTGACTTTATTATAGTTTATTTTTAAATCTGATATTTTAAAAATTGCAGAAAACCATCTACTAAAATAAGGATTGTGACCTTTTGAGAAGCACATTTAAAGTTCCTCTTCTCTGTATTGCAGAAAACCATCTACTAAAATAAGGATTGTGACTTTCTGAACCAACTGTTAACAGTAGCTATTGGCATATATTGCAGAAAACCATCTACTAAAATAAGGATTGTGACCTTGCATACGGTTTAATTCTTCATGTTCAGTTGCTATTATTGCAGAAAACCATCTACTAAAATAAGGATTGTGACTTCACATATTCATTGTTGAAGTTGTCCCAGCTACTACAATTGCAGAAAACCATCTACTAAAATAAGGATTGTGACTACTCAGTACTTGTTGGTTGTTCATCTAAGTATTTATTGCAGAAAACCATCTACTAAAATAAGGATTGTGACTTTAGTGTGGGAGAGTACTAAACAGTGGCTTCCATCATTGCAGAAAACCATCTACTAAAATAAGGATTGTGACGTCTTTATTTGACCTATAAAGACCTTACAGGTCTTAATTGCAGAAAACCATCTACTAAAATAAGGATTGTGACTTTATAAATTAAGATGTCTACTTTCATTTATAACCCCATTGCAGAAAACCATCTACTAAAATAAGGATTGTGACAAGGTCTCAATATCGTTAGATTTCAAATTAAAATCTATTGCAGAAAACCATCTACTAAAATAAGGATTGTGACGATAATAACCATTACGGATATTATAGAGTTCTTTTATTGCAGAAAACCATCTACTAAAATAAGGATTGTGACCATACCCTGAAATAGGTGTTACAGAGCCTTGTTTTATTGCAGAAAACCATCTACTAAAATAAGGATTGTGACTGTTTTTTAATCTTGCCCAGATATTTTCTTCATCAATATTGCAGAAAACCATCTACTAAAATAAGGATTGTGACTTTAATACAATAATATTTTTATCTCTAATTACTTTTATTGCAGAAAACCATCTACTAAAATAAGGATTGTGACACCATTACGCCATCATCATCTTTAAACATGACGATGATTGCAGAAAACCATCTACTAAAATAAGGATTGTGACAATCTTCATTTGAACAATTCCACAAACCTAAACTTCATTGCAGAAAACCATCTACTAAAATAAGGATTGTGACGATTGATTTACAGTTGCAACAAAAGCATCCCATTCTTATTGCAGAAAACCATCTACTAAAATAAGGATTGTGACTCATCTAATGAATTAGCATCAGCAAATAACTCACCCAATTGCAGAAAACCATCTACTAAAATAAGGATTGTGACACTATCAATTTCATTTGCGACAATTTCCTTTGCCACTATTGCAGAAAACCATCTACTAAAATAAGGATTGTGACATTAACTGCATAACAAGCTTTACAGACATCACAATGTATTGCAGAAAACCATCTACTAAAATAAGGATTGTGACTCTATCATCATGATTTTATATCCGTTCCTTCCCATATTGCAGAAAACCATCTACTAAAATAAGGATTGTGACATCATTACCGATAGAATAAGGTAACACTTTACTTTTTATTGCAGAAAACCATCTACTAAAATAAGGATTGTGACTTCTATCTCATCTTTTGAAGCACTAAAATCCATTGCATTGCAGAAAACCATCTACTAAAATAAGGATTGTGACCAGAGGCTTTTTTACATCATTAGCTATTGATGTATTGCAGAAAACCATCTACTAAAATAAGGATTGTGACTTTTAGCAGACACTACAGAATATTCAGAAATACTGAAATTGCAGAAAACCATCTACTAAAATAAGGATTGTGACACTTTTAACATCAAATGATGTATCAAATTTAATTCATTGCAGAAAACCATCTACTAAAATAAGGATTGTGACCGCACTGCTAAAACAAGTAATCTTCTTCATACCAGATTGCAGAAAACCATCTACTAAAATAAGGATTGTGACAACCAATAGTTACTATATTGGTCTACTGGTTCGTATTGCAGAAAACCATCTACTAAAATAAGGATTGTGACCGCCTCAAGATGCATTTTAGATAGTGGCATATCTATATTGCAGAAAACCATCTACTAAAATAAGGATTGTGACTTTTCACCCCCAGAACATTTGCTGTATCTGGATGCCCATTGCAGAAAACCATCTACTAAAATAAGGATTGTGACGTCTTTTAGCAATGTGGGGAAGGACATCCTCTTTATTGCAGAAAACCATCTACTAAAATAAGGATTGTGACCTTATCTCTCCTTCTCTTAAATGCGTCATAATTGTATTGCAGAAAACCATCTACTAAAATAAGGATTGTGACTAACCATAATTAATCACCTATTTTGCCAGTTGAGCCATTGCAGAAAACCATCTACTAAAATAAGGATTGTGACCCAAAATGATGGTTTTTAATTTTTCAATTTCATTTATTGCAGAAAACCATCTACTAAAATAAGGATTGTGACTAGAATGATATTCGATTAATAAATCATGCTGAGCTAATATTGCAGAAAACCATCTATTAAAATAAGGATTGTGACTTATAGTATGTTGCATCGTCAGTAATACAAATAAATAAATTGCAGAAATCCATCTATTAAAATAAGGATTGTGACATATCATTATATGTAGTAATAAATTCTCTAAATGGTATTTCAAAAAAACTATCTACTAAAACAAGGTTTAAATGAGTTTTTATCATGATTAATATTTCCAGTTGATTTTTATAAAGTGAATTCTAAAAAGATTATTAACAAATTGTTGCAGGGTTATATATGAATGTTGAAAGTTTGCAAATCATTTCTAAATTTATGAATGATTATGAATATGAAAAAGCTATGGAATTATGTGATGAGCTTTTAAAAAAAGATAATGAAAACAGCCATCTCTGGGCTTTAAAAGGATGCTGTTTAAATCATTTTGAAAAATATGTTGAAGCAATGGAGTGTTACAACAGATCCCTAAGCAGAGATGATGAAAACCCTTTTATCTGGTTTCATGTGGGTAAAATTTTAATGGAATATGATTTATTTGATGATGCTTTGGAGTGCTTTAACAATTCATTGGAAATTAATCCTGCTGATGATATGGCACTGTATTCAAAAGGGGAGTGTTTAATGTTTAAAAAATCATATACTGAAGCAATTACCTGTTTTGATTTGGCTATTGGATTTAATCCCAAATATTTGAATGCATGGTTAAACAAAGGTCTTGCTTTAAAATTGTCAAATAATTTTAAAGAGGCTTTGAAGTGCTTTGATAAAGTTTTGTTTATTGATCATAAATCAAAAGATGCACTTTATTTTAAAGCAGGCTGCTATTTTAATTTGGGGGATTTAAACTCAGCATTGAAATGTTGTAATGAAGCATTAAGTATTGACGGGGATTATTTAAAATCTGAAATCTTATTGATAAAATCAGTTGTTTTAATGGATCTTGGAGAATATGGCAGTGTCATTGAAGCCGCAGATATTGCACTGGAAAATAATCCTGATGATTACGATTTAAAAATGTTGAAATCACAGGCATTAGCTTTTGTCGGAGAATATACGGAAGCTCTATGGCTTGTTGAGGAACTTGCAGATGAAAATCATGGAGATATGGAATTGTGGAAATTAATTGAGTATATTAAAATGCATATTTGAGTAGAATTTGTTTATTTAAGTAAATTTCATAATTTCTTTATAGGCTTGCTTAAATAAGCTTATAAAGTAATCAATATCTTTATTATTTAACTTGATATGGGTAAAAATAGAAAAATGGAAAGTTTTATTAATTAAATATGATGTTTTCATACATTAATTCAATTAATTTTTGGTTTAATGGAAAATCAAAAGTAAAATCTTTACCAAATCTTGAAGTTTCACCAAATGCTTCAAATTCTGGTGGCAAATAACATCTGCAACCTGGATCTATACGACCATATTCTACTTGAGTGTGGTTTTTATCTCTTTTAAGAGCAATTCCAAAAGTTGTAGTCATATAATCACTTTCATCTATTTCACCAGTATATCTGTAATTTACTAAATTTCCACAAACATCAATTTCATAATGCATTGGTGCACTTTGGGTTTTTTCATCGTACTTATCATCATCAAAGTCATTATAATTAACATAAGCCAGACCTATGAAAACATCTGTTTCTAAATGTTTGTTAATGATATTCCAGTATTCTTTTTCTTTATTTTCAGTATTTTCCAATAATTTTTCCCAAAAATAAGGTAATGTATTGCTATCCATAGGCTGAGCAATGTATAAACTATTAATTTCTTTGATATTTTGTCCATTTTTAATAGTTTCAACAACATCTATGCTGTTGGCTTTTTTATTGGTTTTTTGAATTATGGTTAAAGTTTGTTCTTTAGTCATACTGATTACTTTAGTAGCTATTATATATACTTTGTGAATATTTTGTTGTAATTTTTTAAAAATTAATAGGTGTGTAAAAGTTCATATTATAATTAAACCAGCTAATAATCCTTCAAAAAAACATTGGCAATGTATGTTTTGTGCTGTAAAAAACAGAGGAGTTAAAAAGAGCACTATTTTTTAGTAAAACTTAATAGTGAATTTTCATATAAATAATATTATTATAATATTGTTGTCAATTTATAATATTGTTTGTAAGGAGTTGGTTTGTATTTCATTTTATAATGAAGAAGCTTATGAAAAATCATTAATGGAATTATTTCAGAATTTAGGTTATAATGCTTTTTATGGTCCAGATATTGAAAGGGATTATAAAAATCCTCTTTATATGGATGATTTGGAAATATTATACAATATTAACAATCATTTAGATAAAAAAGCAGTTGATAAAGCTATTGAATTAATTCAAGATTGGGGTATTGGTTCACTAGAAGAAAAAAATAATAAATTTATGGAATATTTACAAAATGGTATTAATGTAAATTATTGGAGTAATGGAAAAGAAGAATCCACTTATGTTAAACTCATTGATTATGATAATTTAGATAATAATATATTCACTGTTATCAACCAGTGGACAGTAGTTGATAATGAAATTAAAATACCGGATATTGTTGTTTTTGTAAATGGTTTTCCATTAGTTGTGTGTGAGTTAAAATCTCCATCAAGAGAAAATACAGACACATCTGAAGCATATAATCAACTAAAAAAATATATGCAAGTTATTCCAACTCTTTTTAATTATAATGCTTTTTGTGTAATGAGTGACATGTCAATTTCAAAAGCAGGTACAATTACTGCTTCTGAAGATAGGTTTATGGAATGGAAAACAACAGATGGAAGTTATGAATCAACACAATGGGCAGATTTCACAACATTTTTTGAAGGAATATTTGATAAAAAAAGATTTATAGATATATTAAAAAATTTTATTGTTTATTCAATTGATTCAACAACTAAAATTAAGATTCTTTGTGCATATCACCAATATTTTGCTGTTAATAAAGCAGTAAAGTCAACTCTCAAAGCTATTGACAGTGATCACAAAGCAGGTGTCTTTTGGCATACTCAGGGAAGTGGAAAAAGTTTATCTATGGTATTTTATGTTAATAAACTCCAAAAAATACTTCAAAGCCCTACTTTTGTTGTTATTACAGACCGTAATGATTTAGATGATCAATTATACTCGCAATTTGCTAAATGTAGTGATTTTTTAAGACAAACACCAAAACAAGCTACAAGTATGAAAAACTTAAAAGAATTACTAAATGATAGAAAAGCTAATGGAATTTTCTTCTCAACAATGCATAAGTTCGATGATTATGATGGATCATTAACAGATAGAAATGATGTTATTGTAATTTCAGATGAAGCACATCGTAGTCAATATGGACTTGAAGAAAAAGTAGATCCTAAAACTGGTGAAATCAAAATAGGTGCTGCTAGAAAAATACACAATGCTCTTCCAAATGCAACATTTATTGGTTTTACTGGAACTCCAATTTCAAAAGCAGATAGAAACACCAGAGAAGTATTTGGAGATTATATTGATATTTATGATATGACCCAATCAGTAGAAGATGGAGCAACAGTACCTATATGTTATGAAAGCCGTATTGCTGATATAAATTTAGATGAGTCAATTTTACAAAAAATTGATGATACATATTGGGATTTAAACGAAGAAGCTGAAGAATATAATATAGAAAGAAGTAAAAAAGAATTAAGTAAAATGGAAGAATTACTTGGAGCTCCAGAAATTATTGATGATATCTGTACTGACATTGTACATCACTATGAAGACAATCGTGCAAATGAATTAAGTGGTAAAGCAATGATTGTTGCATATTCTCGTTCAGTAGCTATTAAAATGTATGAAAAAATATTAGAACTACGTCCAGATTGGGATGAAAAAGTTAAAGTAGTGATGAGCGGTTCTAATAAAGACCCGGAAGAATGGTATAACATAATTGGAGATAAATCATATAAAAAAGAGCTTGAAAATAAATTTAAAGATGATGAAGACCCTATGAAGATAGCTATTGTAGTTGATATGTGGCTTACAGGATTTGATGTACCTTCACTTGCAACAATGTATATATACAAACCAATGAAAGGACATAACTTAATGCAGGCAATAGCACGTGTAAACAGAGTATTCAAAGGAAAAGAAGGTGGACTTGTTGTTGATTATATTGGAATAGCATCTGAACTTAAAAAAGCAATGAGTGAATACACTGACAGGGATAAAAAGAAATATGGTGATCCGGATGTTGATAAAGTAGCATATCCAAAATTCCAAGAAAAATTAGAAATTTGTCAGGATTTATTCCATGGATTTGATTACTCTAAATTCTTTGGAAATAGTAATTTAGAAAGATCAAAAGTTATTTCTATGGGAGTTAACTTCATGGAAGATTTATCACGTGAAAACACCAAAAAAGACTATTTAAAAGAAGCATTACTGCTTAAAAAATGGTTATCATTATGTAGTAGTAGAGCTAAGAGTCATGAAAGATTTGAAGCAGCATTTTTTGAAGCTGTACGATCTGTTCTTGTTAAAGTTTCTTCAACTGGAAAATTATCTCTGCCTGAAATCAATAAACAGATTACAGAATTACTAAATCAATCAATTAAAAGTACTGGAGTAATTAATGTTATTAATGTAAGTGAAGAAGTATCATTATTTGATCCGGAATTTTTGGATAGGGTAAGAGCATTGGAATCTTCAAATTTAACAAGGTCTATTTTAGAAAAATTATTGGATGATGAAGTGAAAGTTTATACAAAAACAAATCTTGTTAAGGCTGAAGAATTTTCAGAACTATTGAAAAATACACGTAATAAGTATATCAATGGACATATTACAAATGATGAAGTAATTGAAGAGTTAATTAAAATTGCAGAACTTTTACGTGAGGCACATTTGGAAGGTGAAAATTTAGGTTTAACTGAAGAAGAACTGGCATTTTATAATGCAATTGCACTTCCGGAAAATATACATGATTTTTATGATGATGAAACTTTAATTAAAATTACTCAGGAATTAACTGATTCTTTAAGAAAAAATAGAAAAATTGATTGGCAGAAAAAAGAATCTGCAAGAGCAAAAATGCGTGTAACTATAAAAAGATTACTTAAAAAGTATGATTATCCTCAGGAAGAAATGAAAGGAGCTTTAGATAAAGTTATAGCACAATGTGAATTATGGGTAGATGAAGTAGCTTAGGTGATTAAATGGCAAATAATATAACTGAAATAGGTTTTGAAAAACAAATTTGGGATGCAGCTGATGAACTTAGAGGTTCAATGGATGCAGCAGAATATAAACATGTAGTATTAGGTTTAATTTTTCTAAAATATTTATCTGATAAATTTGAAGAAAGATATCAGGAACTGGTTGATGAAGGAGAAGGATTTGAAGAAGATATTGATGAATACACTTATAAAAATGTATTTTTTGTTCCTCCAGAAGCCCGTTGGGCAGAAATTGCTAAAAAAGCTAATACTGCAGAAAATGGTTTAACAATTGACAATGCAATGAAAGCTATTGAAGACAATAACAAGTCACTTAAAGGAATATTGCCTAAAAACTTCTCAAGACCAGAATTAGATAAAAAGAAACTTGGTGCTGTAATTGATATTTTTACTAATGTGCAAATGTCTGAAAAGGGAGATAAAAAAGATATTCTTGGACGTACTTATGAATATTGTTTAAGTATGTTTGCAGAAACTGAAGGTAAAAAAGCAGGAGAGTTTTATACTCCTGCATGTGTTGTAAAAACTTTAGTTTCAGTTCTAAAACCATATGATGGAAGAGTTTACGACCCGTGCTGCGGATCTGGAGGAATGTTTGTTCAGTCTAAAAACTTTATTGATAATCATAGTGGAAACATAACTAATTTATCAATTTATGGTCAGGAATCCAATCCTACAACCTGGAAAATGGCAAAAATGAATCTAGCTATTAGAGGACTTGAAGCAGACCTTGGAAAACACCAGGAAGACACATTCTTAAATGATTTACATCCAACACTTAAAGCTGACTTTGTAATGGCAAATCCACCGTTTAATCTTAAAAAATGGGGACAGGAACAATTACAAGATGATGTAAGATGGAAATATGGAATTCCACCAAAGGGAAATGCAAACTTTGCATGGATGCAGCATATGATACATCATTTATCACCAAAAGGTAAAATTGGTTTAGTTTTAGCTAATGGTTCATTATCTTCAACAACATCAGGAGAAGGAAAGATAAGGCAAGCTATTGTCGAAGATGATTTGGTAGAATGTATTGTTGCTTTGCCTACTCAATTGTTTTATACAACTGGAATACCAGTTTGTTTATGGTTCTTAAATCGTGCTAAAAAACAAAAAGGTAAAACTTTATTTATTGATGCACGTGAAATGGGAACAATGGTTTCAAGAAAATTACGCGAACTAACTGATGAAGATATAGAATTAATTGCAGATACTTTTACTAAATTTGAAAAAGGAACTCTAGAAGATGAAAAAGGTTTCTGTAAAGTTAGTGATTTAGAAGAAATTAAAAAACATGACTTTATATTAACTCCTGGACGTTATGTTGGATTTAAACCTGAAGAAGATGATGGAATACCTTTCGAAGAAAAGATGAAAACATTAACTTCTGAATTAGATGAGTTATTTAAAGAATCTAATGAACTTGAAGTTAAAATTCGTCAAAGCTTAAAGGAAATAGGTTTTGAATTCTAAATTTTTTAGTTAAAGGAGTGGTAAATTTGAGTTTAGAATGGAAATCTTGTAAAATTGGGGATGTGGTTTCAGTTAGAAGAGGTGCATCACCTAGACCTATAAAAGATTACATTTCTGAAAAAGGAATGCCTTGGGTTAAAATTGCTGATGCTACAAAAGATCAAACTAGATTTATTAATTTCACAAGTGAATTCATTAAAGAAGGGGGCATTGAAAAAAGTGTTGTTGTAAATCCTGGGGACTTAATTGTATCAAATAGTGCAACGCCGGGATTACCAAAATTCATGAACATTAAAGCATGTGTTCATGATGGATGGTTAATAATATCAGATTATCAAAAAGCTTTAAACACATTGTTTTTCTACTATGAACTAAGAACAAATACTGTTCAAAAACAATTCCATTCATTAGCAAATGGTACTACAGTGGACAATCTGAATAGTGAACTTGTAAGGGATGTACGTATATTTATTCCGCCAATTGAACTTCAAAACCAATTTGCAGACTATGCCCAATCCTGCGACAAATTGAAATTTAATGAATGAGTCCATCATAGAAGGACTTACACCTATATATAAAGAATAGACCACACTTGAGCATTTCTACTCTTGCATGGTCATTTTCTGTTTACACCCGCTTGAAGGTGTCACTCAAAAATTTAATTGTTTTCATAAATCCCTAAGTGAACACCCCGAATGTGGGAGTTTTTTGTTTACCTGCAGCTAAAGCTTTAAACAAACGCTTCAGCTGCGAATAAAATTAGTAAAAACTGGCGTTTCCTGCTGTGGTAATGCTACACCAGCCTGCAAACCGGCTTCTTTGCACCGCAGTAAAAAAGCCATATTTCTGCCCAGCGTACGCATCGTCTGTAAGCCTTCCAAATCCTGTTTTACTTCTTCAGCATTGACGCCATGTACCATATTCCAATATTGCGAAGCTACGACAGGCATCTGCATCAGCATAAAATATTTATTCAGCTGTTCTAAAGCGGCAGTAGAACCGGCACGACGGCAGCTTACGATAGCAGCTCCCGGTTTGTAGGCAAACCCACCGGTAGAGTAAAACATACGGTCAAGGAAAGAAGTGATTCCACCGCTTGCTCCGGCGTAATGTACAGGGGAGCCAACGATTAGTCCATCACATTCTTCCATTTTTTTGATGACTACGTTAACAGCATCTTCACCAAAGATACATCTTCCAAGCTTGTTCTTACGGCACATACCACAGCCC
>OHNO01001302.1_pt1 | contig 10894 bp, 5 predicted proteins | sample 1569521 | NCBI WGS metagenome assembly OHNO01 (sample SAMEA3879604, study PRJEB24766) | human gut metagenome | biome: human-associated habitat; feature: feces | place: USA | collected 1985/1987
CCGGTGCAGGTCTGTCCGGTCCTGCTTCTCCCGGTTCCATCATCGCCTACATGGCAATGGCTCCCCGGGATTCCATTCTCACCGTTCTGCTGGGCGTTGTCATCGCCGGTGCTGTTTCCTTTGTTCTGTCCTCGGTCATTCTGAAAGCGACCTCCGGTCACACCAAGAGCCTGACCGACGCCCAGAACGAAATGAAGGAGATGAAGGCACAGGCGCAGGGATTACTTTTCTTCCTGGTCTGGGGAATCGGTTTCCTGATAGGAACTTTGTGGAACGGATGGTTGATCGGTCAGTTCCGTGACGGCGACAAATGTGACTGGCCGGTATTGTTCCTGATCTCTTCGGCTTGCACGGCGGTATTGCTGTTTTTATTCATATTCCTGTTTAAGCCGGTAAGCCTTAAAACTGTCGATAAATAATACGCATTTAATTCTCAAGACTATATATATTTCACGCCAAACAAGAAAAAGGGGATGACAAAGGTCATCCCTTTTTTAGTTTACTTGCAGGTATTCATCCAGTGAATCTTCCTTTTGTAATCCGAGTTTTTTTCGTATCCGGCTCCGTGCCGTGTTGACACTGGCGCGCGAAATACCTAAGGCCAAAGCTATTTCATCCGTATTTTGTTTCAGGTAAATGAGCATGCAAAATAACTCGTCCGATTTGGTCAATTCCGGACAGCGGCTCCGCAGTCCGGGCAGATAGCGCGGATAAAGGGCGGCGAACGATTGGCGGAAACGCTTTTCGTCCTCGCCGCTCAACAAGGTCGGGTCGAGTTGCCGACGCACATTGTCGATGATTTCGTTGTGCGAAACCTGTTCCAGTTCATGGCTTAACGTTTCATTACGCCGGTTCAGTTCCTGCTGTGAAGTCAGTAACTCGTTCAGTTGGCGGCGGTGTTCTTCCTGCTCTTTGAGTTGCCGACGGCGGCGACGGATCAGGTAAACGACTCCGGCAGCCAGTAAACAGCCCGACAACCCCAGGATAATCCGGGTATAGACGAGCGATTGCTCTTTCAGTGCCACCTCGGCAGTCAACGCACGGTTTTCCTGTTCCTTTCGTTCCGTTTCATAACGGATATTGGCGGCGATGGCATACCGCTGCTTTTCTTTTTTCTGTAAAGAATCATGTATGGCGGTATAGACCGGGTAAATCTCGCCTATCCGGCTGTACATCTTATGTTCCGCATATCTTTTTAGCAAGATATTCCCGCACCAGTCGATCATTTCTGGGAAATCCTGTTCCAGATAATAGTCCATAGTCTCTTCCATCAGCGGAAAACCTTCCTGCAACTGTCCCGTTTTGACCAGAGCGTTCCCTAAAGAAAAACGGAAAGTCGGGTAGTGATAGCTCATGACGTCGTTTTGCGAAACGGCGCATAATTCCCGGAAACCTTTCACTACCAGTGCCACCGAGTCCGGGTAAAATTCGTCGTAGAAGCTGTAAAGCAAGTTCTTTGCCGCTGCGATCTCCGCCTGGTGCTGATGCGCTTCACCCAGCCTGAGCGCCTTTAGAATATAAAACTGTGCCGAATCTTTCTGTTCGGGTTTCCAGAACATGCCTGCTTTCATGCGGTAGAGGTCGCTCAGCACCACGCTGTCGAGCGCAAGGGAGTAGGCGATGGCCTGCGAAATGTTTTCCAGTGCCTTATCCTGTTGCTCCATCGTGTCGTACAGGTTAGCCAGGTCGGTAAAGTTATAGACGAACCCATCGTTTAGTCGGTCGGGGTGGGCCAGGCACCAGTCGCGGGCCTCCTGCAAATAACCGATGGCCTGTTCATACAGGCCCCTGCGACGGTAATAATTGCCTAATGTGCTTAAAAGATCGGCCGGGTCATCGGCTTCTCCGTCGACATGGTAAGCGTCGACAGCCCGTTTCTGGAAAAGAATTTCCCTTTCCGGTTGTTCGCTGTAACGATAGCAGGCGTTGGCAACCAGGTGGCAGGCATAGATTTCCTGTGCCGGATCGGACGAGGGAGGAAGGGCGGCAAAACGTTCGATCAGCTTGCGCGTCCCTTCCGGGTCGTTGCCGTAATTGTGGAAGGCGGTGCAGACGGCCAGCAGGTCGTAATGGGCAGGCCCGTCGAAATAAAGGTGGTCTGCCTCCAGCAAACTATCCGTCAGCAGGCTGTTTCCGGCCGCTTGTTTGTTTTGGGTACTACTTTTCAGGTAGAAGTTGAGCAGGCGGCGTGTCTCCTTCAATACCGAGTCGCTGTTGCCCGTCGGGTATTGCGGAAAAGCCCGGAGCAGCTGCCTGCTGCATGTGATAACCGAATCGCAGTTTTTCTGCCGGAGCAGTTTTTCGCTTCGGTCATTATATTCCCTAAGCGTCGTTTCCGTATCCGCAGCCAGCCGTGTTTCGAGCGGTTGTAAAGGATCTACGGGATGCTGTCGGCAACCGGCCAGCAGAAAAAGAAGAAAAAAAATGGAGGAAAACAGATAATTGCTCATATCTTGGTTGATATTTAAGGTTGGGGACAAAAATAGTGTATTTATCCGGTTTTACCCCTTGTTTTTGTAGGAAATCTATTAAACCGTCTATTGGTTATCCGAGGTGGTTCATGAGCCAGTATATACCTTTACAGCGTCCGAAGACAAGGCCGTGAGCTATTTGTTCAGTAACGTGTGATGAACAGAAATGTGAAAAAAAACGTTGTTGTTCAGTCGTTGTTCAGCAAATTGTTCAGACTGTGAGAGTGAGCGGACGCAAAGTATTGTTTTACTTTGGGTGCAAATAAAAAGAGCTGATATGAAGAAGAAAAGAACACAGGCATTCCTGATTCCGATCCTTTTATCGCTACCCTTGTTGCAGATGGTAGCGGTGATGATCGTGGGCGAGGTATATCTCCGCTGGACGGTGGTAATCCTCTCGGTTCTTTTTTATCTTCTGCTGGCAACAAATTGCATTTTCTGGTATCATTTGAACCGGAAGATCGATGTGTATCACCAATGCGTTAACCGTAAATTGGAATCTCTTTCTATAGCCGCTTCGCCTACGCCCGACACAGAGTCTGAAGACGGTGCAATGCCCGACAAAGCAGAAATAGGAAACGACCGGCTGTGTGAAACTTTCCGGGCTAATCATCCGGAGTTCCTGGCGCGCCTGCATGCCCATTGTCCGGCATTGACCCGGTCGGACGAATTTCTATGTATGCTTATTAAAATGAAAATAAACAATAAAGAGGCGATGAAACGACTATCTATTTCGCAAGGCAGCCTTCACACTACCCGCTACCGGCTTAAGCTCAAACTGGCTGTTCCTCGGGAAGAGGAGCTCAACGAATGGATACAGCGGCTGTAGGTCGGCGGAGTTATCGCTGCGACTGTCGCGGAGTCTCCGCCAGTAGGAAAAAGGAATACAACGACCGTAGCGAAGCCTCTGCCGGTCGGCAAAACGACTGCTACGGCCGTAGCGATACCTCCGCCAACCGGCAAAACGGTTGCTGAGGTCGTAGCGATACCTCCGTTGGCGGGCGGAACGGCCCCGACAACCGTAGCGACGGTTTCTCCGGCCGACGGAGCTTTTAAAACAGAAAAAACGAAATAATTTCTAGTATCAATATTAAAACAGACGATTATGCCATTAGCAAAACAAATCGGCACGATTAACAAAACGAAGTTGAGCAACGCGGCCCACAAGAACATGAATACGGAGATATACGACCGTATCCTGGCCGTTACGATTGCCGCGCTGCATCTCGAGTCGCTGGCTCCCGGTTACAAGGAATGTATCGACCGTGAAGGCGAATGCGTCAACCGCATCACCAAAAGCGCGACAACTGACCAGTTGGTAACCAAAGACGGTGAACGCGACAAGACGATCCAGTTCATATTCTCTATGAACGGCTCCTATCTGGTCTGCCCCGATCCTGCCTTCCAGTCGGCAGCCCGTACGGTCGACGCCGTGCTCCGTGCCTACGACAAGCTGTACAGCAAGGCCTATGCCGAAGAAACCGCCCTGATCGACGGACTGCTGGCCGACCTGGCTAAACCTGAAGTGGCAACGGCGCTGCAGACCCTTCATCTCGAAACGTATGTCACCCAGTTGAAAACCCAGAACGGCGAGTACAAGACGCTCGACGCTTCCCGCACCGACGAATACACCGCCCGCGTGAAGACCGACACCTCGAAGGCCCGCAAGGCGACCGACGAGACGCTCGACCTGGTCGTCCAGCGCGTCAACGCCTATGCCGTATTGGAACCGACCGACGTGATCAACGGCTTTATCGACACGGTGAACCAGATCTTCCGCAAATACAAAGACCTGATCGCTGCTAAAGGTGGCCCTTCTACACCGACCCAGCCCGACGATAAACCCTATCCGACCCCTGACCCGGTGCCTGACCCGACCCCCGATCCCGATCCGTCTCCCGGTGGAGGCGATCGTCCGGAGATCGAATAATACAGCGGTAGCCGGTGCAATATCTTAACAGCCTTTGCACTGGCCACCCAGAGAGTTCTTTGACATGATGGAAGATGATGGAGGAAAATAATGAGGAAAAAGAGGTGGCCGGTTTCATTTTCTTGTATATCTTTGTGAACTACATAATACATAAAACACTTAATTATGAAAAATTTAGATCCGAAAGTCATGGCAGAGAATGAAAGAAAAGAGTTACAGGACCGGTATATCCGCTTCGATTGGGCCATCAAATGTTTGTTGCGTCAGAAGGCCAACTTCGATGTGCTCAACGGTTTCCTGACCGTTATGCTGCGTGAAGAAGTTCGTATCCTCGAAATTCTCGAAAGCGAAAGCAACCAGGAAAGTGCCGACGACAAATTCAACCGTGTCGATATCAAAGCCCTGAACAGCAAAGGTGAGATTATCATCGTCGAAATTCAGAACACCCGCGAAGTGCATTACCTCGAACGCATCCTTTACGGCGTAGCCAAAGCCATCACCGAGCATATCTCGCTGGGCGAAGGCTATCAGAAAGTAAAGAAGGTCTACTCGATCAGTATCCTCTATTTCGATCTGGGCGTGGGGACGGACTATTTCTACCACGGGCAGAATCATTTCACAGGTGTGCATACCGGCGATCGTTTGCGAATCAACATGCGCGACCGGGATGCCGTCATAACCCGCCTGCCTGCCGAGATTTTCCCCGAGTACATCCTGATCCGTGTAAACGAGTTCGACAAAGTGGCCACAACCCCTCTGGACGAATGGATCGCCTACCTGAAAGACGGCACGATCCGTCCCGACACGACTGCTCCCGGTCTTCGTGAAGCCCGCGAGAAACTGAAGTATTACTCCATGTCCTTGCAGGAGCGTCAAGCGTACGACGAACATCTGAATGTGATCATGATCCAGAACGACGTGCTCGACACCGCCAAATGGGAGGGCCGTATCGAAGGCCTGGCCGAAGGCAAAGCAGAGGGCCTGGCTGAAGGGGAGGCCAAAGGAAAAGCCAAAGCTCTGCGTCAGACAGCAATTAATATGAAACGTATGGGTATCGCGGCTACCGGCATTGCAGAATGTACAGGTTTGTCGGTCGAAGAAATAGAGTCGTTATAGAAAGTTTTGAACCTACTTTTGGCTTGATCCAAAAGTAGTCAAAAGATCAAGGCTTAACCGGCTTCACTGCTACGGAGAAAGACTCCGCTGTCGCATCTGAACTCGCTACGCTCAAACAGCAGATGCTCCTGTCGCTCCGTCTTTCCCCTTCGCGGACGTTCACCCGCTTAGGCCTTTCCCAGGAAGCTCTGCTTCCTCTTAGGATGGCCGACACCGATACCTGTATTTTATAACAGGTGCTTTCTGCTTTAACAGGCAGTATCGGCAATCACAAAAGAACGCTTAGCGTTCTATGAAAGGCCTCATCTGGTGAGCGTAAAGCGAAGCATCCGTAGAGAGCGCCCGGAGGCTGTGCTGTTTGAGCGAAGCGAGTTCACAGACGACAGCGAACGAAGGATGCTGAGTAGCGAGACAGATGCAGCCTTGAACTTTTGGTTACTTTTCTTTCAAGAGAAAAGTAACATTCAAATCTGCCAAAAACCGAATCCTTGCAATCTTCATTGCAACATTGCCTTATTATTAATAATTCTCCCATCATCTTCCATCTTTTATATATAACATTAATCATTTAAATAGACATATTTACTTATGAACAACTTTTTACCTATAAAAAGTAACCACCGTGCAGCGAGCCAGAGGGGCGCTGCACGGATAATCAGTATCATGATACTGGCTTTTTTATGGCCGGTGGGGGGAGGGGCGCAAGAACAAACACCTCCAGATCTCAATGTGAGCAACATTACAGCCGCAACGACACTGACCTATAAAAAGAAAAGCGATCCTGATACATATGCCTGGCATTACAAGATCGGCGAGGGTGAAGAAACCGAATTTACCGGCACGCTGACAGGCTCGGAGGAAAAAACCAATTGCCCCGTCATCACCATCAAAAGCGAGAAAGAAGCCACTTCCCCGAATTATGATGATTGTGCCAAACTCATATTGAATGGAGTAAAGCTGACTGCTGTTGCTGATTCCGGTTTGTTTGTAATAGGGAATACTAAGCCGATCTGTATCCAGGCAACAGGTGAGTCTACCTTGAAATGTAAAGCGACTGGTAATAGTCAATTTTATGTAATTAAGCACGATAATGGAGGTATCCTGCTTCTGGATGGTGGAGATGCTGGATTGAATATCGTTGGGGATGGAGGTGGAATATATTTGCGCTCTAGTGGAACATATAGTTTAAGTGGCATCCTCAAAGGCAAAATAAATGTCACAGCGGATAATGCCATAGCGGATGAGCATTATGCTGTAACGGTAGATAATAACTCTTCTTTATCTGCGGCCGAAGATGCGAAAATAACGGCTTCTGCGGGAAAAAAGCAATTCTTGACAATAGTAATTCGCGTGTGCATTCCCCCTTCCTTCAATGGAGGTTTGACGTCGCCCCGGAGAGCGGCAAGGGGCTGGAAATAAAAAATGCCAACGGCAACTCCCTTGATCCTGCTATCCAATTCATCACCGACGGCAAAAATAGGTGTTTCGCTATCAACGTCGCGAAGGACACCAGCTACACCGTTTGGCTAGGCGGTAATCTACTCATGGATAAGAATAAAACAACCGTCTTTACGGCGACGAACAATAAATTATTCTCCTTCGAAGGAATGCAATTTCCTACCGACTGGTCCGACTACGGTCAGACAGCCCATGTCGGCACGGATGGCACCGATGTCTCCGTCTCCGGCACAACCTACACCGTCAAAACCCCCCGCGGCCTCGCGTGGATCGCTTGGGTGACGAATAATGGAAATATCGCCAATACTACCACCAATATTACCAATACCGGTGAGGCTTACTATCCTACCTATGCAGGCTTTAAGGACTGCACGGTTACGCTTGCCAAGGATATCTCTCTGGCTACGCCTAAGGGTGTCACCGCTGATTTCAAGAATAATTGGGTACCGATAGGGACTTATAGCTACCTTTCAGGCACCGACTACACTAAATGCTTTCAAGGCACCTTCGACGGGAATGGCAAGACCATTACCGGAATGACGATCTCCTCGGCCTCGGTAAACTATGTCGGCCTTTTCGGCTATCTGTATGGAGCGACCGTGAAGGATCTGACGATGGCAGATGAGGGAAACACCCCAACAATTAATTGGGAGACTATTCCGACTAGCTCTAGTGACCCCAACTACTGTCTTGGCAGCATTGCGGGGGCTGTGGCGAAAGGAAAAATCATCAATTGCCATAACCGATGCGCGGTCAGTTTCTCTGTGTCTGGCAATAAAGGGAGTGTCGGTGGAATTGCCGGTGTAATTGTCGATAAAATAAATGAAAGCTCGGTGGTTAGCTCTTGTTCAAACAGTGGAACTATCAAGATACAAGGATCGTCTGGTTATGGTGGTGGAATTGTAGGGGGAAGTTCCAAATCTTCTATTGCTTCCTGCTTCAACACGGGTAATATTGATGTTAACGCCGCTAAAGGTTCCGCCTATGCGGGCGGTATCGTGAGCGACAGTGATACTAATGGTAGTAGCAGTAATCCAGGTCATATATCGCACTGCTATTCAACAGGGAATATAACCGCTAAAGCAACCTCGTCAAGTACTTCCGGCGGTATTGTCGGAGGTGCTCAACATGTGGTTATTGAATCTTGTTTTGCTACGGGTACTGTTTCTGCTCAATCATCAGGTAGTAGCAGCGACGCTGCCTATGCAGGCGGTATTCTCGGGTGGATTTGGAACCCTAGTAGTGTTACCATAAAGGATTGCCTCGCCTTAAATACCGGCGGCGTGAAAGCTACCGGAAACACCTCTACGAAATTGGCCGGTCGTATCATCGGAAAGAACAATGAGAGTAGTAATGGTACTGTTACCCTTTCCAACAACTACGCCAGCGTCAATATCTTGCTGACGGTGGGAACTACGGAAGCCGCCCCCACCGATAACATCGCCGCCGATGCGATCAACGGGGCCAACGTCTACCTCGATGAGGTCGCTGACGTTATCACCGGTTGGACAGGCGGGGGCAAAGCCTTCACCGCCATTGATACCACCGAAAACGGCCTGCTCCCGCTACTGAAAGCCATCACCAACTATGATGCCAACGGACTGCCGACCGCTTACGAGGAAAGTTCTTTCATCCCCGGCCAGCCCGACAATTTGACCTCTTCCACCTATCTGCCTTTCCCTGATCCGTTGTCTTTGTCTTCCAATGACGGCACCGTTCTCACCCTCTCTTGCTCCGATGGCAAATGGAGTTACAAAAAGGGAGAAGCAGGAGTTTCGACCCGTTTCAACGGCACGGTCAAGATGGCCGAAGGCGCATCTTCGTCCACCAACAAACTCAGCATCTCCGCCGCCACCGGCAACCCGACGCTGACTTTCGAGCAAGTGGTAATCAAACCGACCGACGGCGCTGCCCTAACTATCAATAAAGATTGCGCCCTGACCCTCAACACAACGGGAGATAACACTTCCACTCTCAGCTCATCCGGTGCCTCTACCCTGGTGAATAATGGTTCCTTGACGTTGACGGGCAAAGGCCTGTATATCGGGAATACCGGAGATAATAACGAATATTACGGCCTCGATAACTCCGGTACCTTCACCGTGACTGATCCGTCATCGACCTCCGTTACCTTCTATTGTGCCAACACCGCCATCCATAACACCGGAACCCTTGCCAACGCCTGGATGGAATGGCGGTTCTCGAACGCATTGGAAAGCTACGAGGACATAGCCTTTGCCGCCACCGATGCTGCCGACCAATCTCCATCTTCCCTGTCGCACAATGGTAAAACCTTTGCCACGACTGTTACAGCCGGCAAAACGTATCGGCTTTGGAAGGTAACGAATGCTGGTGGTGAAGTCCGTACTTCTCAGAAAGGACTGGATGGTAATGGAACGCCGGTCAAGCTCTTCTCCGCGATAGCCAATGCCGTGAGCGTCTATACTGAGGTAGAAGACCTGAAAACAATCACGATTTCCGATACCAAGGATTTCTCGGATGCCAATTGCGCCGCCCAGGACGTCGTTGTTAAATCGAATGGCGTACTTACCGTCGATGCCGACAATGCTTTTGTCTTCAGTCTGACGCTGGAGGAAGGCGCACAGGTCGTAACGACAAATCCATTGAAAGTGTCCGAAACTTTCTCGACCACCCGTACGCTCGGTAACAAATGGACAACCTTCGGCAGCCCTGTCACCCTGACGGCCTCCGTGGGGGATGCCGAGGGTCAACGCCTTTATGCCGCCACCGGCTACACCGGTAAGGATGCCTCCGCCCAAGGTTGGACGAACATATCCGATGCTGCTAACGGAACGAAAAAGGTTAATATTGCCGCCGATAATCCCTATCTGCTTGCTGCCGAGGAGAATTCGACTACGGTAACCTTCGCCGCCACCGCTTCTGCCGACCAGGCGATCGAGATACCGGCGACCATTCCGGTTACTTTAGGTGATGCCTTGGAGGATGGCACGTTCGTTTTCCAAACGAACCCGAACCTGGCGAACCTGACGCTTTCCAATATCTACGTGTTGAATGCCGACGGTAAACGTTTTGAACTGAAAGAAGGCGAGTACACCGTGAAGCCGTTCGAGGCCTTTATCGTCGCCAATGCCGTCACCCGTGCCCGGGTAGCCAGCCTGAAAATAGGAGAGGGCATTGCTACGGGTATCGAACAGCCGCTTGCCGCCGTCACCGCCCGTGTCTGGGGAACTCGTGGCTCGTTGCATGTTTATTCCGGAGAGGCCGCTGCGCTTACCGTGGTCCGCTCTGACGGACGTGTCGTCTACGCTGCCTCTATCGCTCCAGGCGATACCCGCCTGGACTTGCCTTCCGGTATTTACATGATCCGAATTAATAACATCACTTATAAAATAGCGCTTTGATATGAAACGATATATTAGTTTATGGCTTGTATGCCTGCTGGCGGTCTTCTCGCTGACCGCCCGGGCGCAGGAAGGGACCGGGACGAAAGCTCAGCCCAACTTCCCCGCTCTACCTTTCACGCTGACTTTTGCGGCCCCCGCGGAAGGCTCGGCCTCTTTCTCGATCTCGGCAGACGACAAGACGCTCACTGCCCCTACGACCTTGTATTCCGGCACGAAGGTGACGATTACAACCGTCCCCGCCGCGGGCTACCGGATGGTTTTCGGCTATCCGAAGGCCTACCGCACGGATACGCCTGCCACAACGATAGAGGTTACGACGGTCACCGGCAGCGATAACACCTACACCTTCACCATGCCGGACTATCCGGCTACGGTAGAGGCGAAGTACGAGAAGATCCCGTACGCTGTTTCCTTTGCCGCCCCTGCGAACGGTTCGCTGGCCTTGGATACTGCCGGAACCTCGCTTACCTCCGGCACCGAGCTTGTTCCCGGCACGATAGTGACGCTTACGACTACCCCCGCCACAGGCTACC
>OHNO01001309.1_pt1 | contig 10821 bp, 10 predicted proteins | sample 1569521 | NCBI WGS metagenome assembly OHNO01 (sample SAMEA3879604, study PRJEB24766) | human gut metagenome | biome: human-associated habitat; feature: feces | place: USA | collected 1985/1987
ACTGATTCCGGAAGACCATAAATCTTTCCGCTGATCGTTGCGTCATTGGTTGCGCCTTCAACCATTTCATCAATATACTGAGATACAAACTCTGTCTCATCTCTTAAAAGTCCTGCCTGAGCCAGATCCAGGATATTAACCGGGTCAATATACACTGCATCCGGAAGATCATCCTCTGCGCCAGCAAGAGCTGTCATGGTGATCTTTTCACGGCTCTTCGCCTGACTTTCGTTCTGTACGATTTCAAGAGTTACCTCTGGTGCAATATCTCTGTTTCTCTCCAGCCATGCATCGAAATACTCTTTTAAATACTGAGGCTGTCCTGTTCCGTAAATTGTAATCGTACCTGCCGGATAAACAGTCTTTTCCTCTGAAGCCTCCGGCTTTTTTCCCTCATCTTCCTTTGCGGCCTCTGACTGTGCTCCCGAAGCAACTGTTGTTTCTGCCGGTTTCTCAGACCCGGAGCATCCACAAAGTGTTCCCGCTGCCAGTGCTGCTACCATTAAACATACTGTTCTTTTTTTCATTTTCCTTCCTCCTTGCTTTTTTCATATATTTATCGCTGTTTTTAAATTTCTCTTGCCGCCTCTACAATCGCATGGATTCGTTCATATGGAATTTCTGTAGGAAGCGTACAATCTGCCCCCAGAATAAACCTCCTCTTTCCATAGGTTTCGATTAGCTTCTTTGACGCTGCTTTCAACTCATCGATGCTGCCGTCAACCATCACGCCGCTTCTGTTTGCAAGGCCTCCCATAACAGTTACATCGCCAAAGAGCTTTCTTCCTTCTTCAATACTGAATGGAGCCTCATAGACTCCCCAGTTTACCACATCGCTTAATTCCTTATAAGAAGCATACCTCTGCATATTCAGTCCGTCCTTGCACATATGAAGGAAAGTATAACCTCCGGCTTCTTTTACTGCCTGAAGAATCTGCTTATCAAAGGTTTCAATGCATTCTGCAAATTCCTCATCTGTAAAATAACGGCGCTCTGCTCCCAGGCCTGCGTAATATACGCCGTCAACTCCCAGTTCAATATATTTCTGAGCCAGATTAGCCATACAGTCAGCAATTCGCTTCCATGCCTCAATCATGGGCTTTTTGTTTTCTCTGAAATGAGTCACCTGCAGCTCCCTCACCGCTTCATACCCATATCTCACTTCAATCGGATGGATTGCAGAAGCGCAAATTCCATGAAGCGTTCCCAACGAAAATGCATCCGGATCTGCCTGATCCATAATCCGCTTAACCAGTTCAATCTGATTTAACATAAAGCTGTCATTCAAACTGAGTGCCGGAATTTTATTCCAGTCATCCGGTGTACGGATCTCCCCGAAATCCGGCACCAGATTTTCATTCATAATTTTAATAATGTCCGTATCTGTCTCCCGAAAGAAATCGAGGTGGAACTTTAAATCCTCTTCTACCGTCTTAGCGATTCTTGGAAAATGAAGAGAAAAACCAACTGGCACATGATCCGGTACATCTCCTCTGATTGCAGCAATTACACGTTCTTTCTTATTCATCTTACTCTCTCCTTTTTATGTTTTTATTTTACAAAATGTCTTTTTTTACTCTTTTATTTTATATAAATATATGCAATTCGCTATTCATGTTATTAATCATACTACAAAGCATTTTATATATCTATGGGTATTTTGCCATATTTTTTACATTGTTTTTATGCATTATTTACATTTGAGTTTTATAAAAAAACCAGTCTGAATACCTATACGATATCCAAACTGGTTCTATCTTTGCCAAATATTCGATTTACTCCACATCCTCAAACGCCGTCACATATTCAAGCGCGGACGCGCCTTCCATATCCTGTCCATTGATCTGGACTGTAAGTGTGGAAAGCTCAAAATTCTCTATAAATGTATTTCCAATTTCTACCAAAAATTGAGTTTCTGTAACACCTTCGTTATTTTTCGCCTGATTTAAGTTCAGAACGCCTTTTGCATTTTCCTCTTCGCCGGTTTTATCAAAGGAAATAACCTCTGTTCCCTCGGTGAAAACGCCGTATCCGATCATCCTGTCTACCAGTGCCTGAGCATTGAGGTCGTCGTCGTCAAGAGAATCCATCTCCTGAACCAGGCTGTCTCCGTCGCCTTTGTGGTAAATAGAAATAACAGCTACAGGTTCTACATTTGGATCGGGAACCTTGTCTGAAGCCCCGCCAGTAGTCGGAACGACTGCCGGTTCCGGATTTTCTGCAGATACTGTGGTTGTCTCCTCCTTCTGCTTCTCAGTAGTAGGCGTGCAGGCTGCCAGAGAAACTGCCATAACTGCCGCCATCATACCCAATAACCATTTTTTCATTTAAAAACTGCCTCCTTTAATTCTTCTCAAAGCTACGGAACCAGGAGGTCAGCTTTGTCAGCGCTTTTACAAGAGCGTTCATCTCTTCCTCTGTGAGAACGTCCATCACTCCCTGTATCATCTGTTCATGAAAATACTTATGGTGCTCGTATGCCTTGATTCCTTTTTCAGAAAGTGAAATATGAACCACCCGCCTGTCCTCTGTGCTGCGGCTCCGCACCACATAGCCCTTTTTTACAAGGCTGTTCATAGAGATGGTCAGTGTTCCTACCGTCACCGACAGCTCCTTTGCGATGGATGACATATTTTTCTTCGTTCCAACGCCGATCGCATGGATGACATGCATATCATTACTGGTCAGATCCTTGTTCTCATAGCTGGTAATGGCCTTCTCTTCGATATCATTGATATCCCGGAACAGATTTACCAATACATCGTTCAGTGTATCGTAAGTCTCCACGTCTCTTCCTTTCACTTTCCTCAGTATCCTTCTCAGATACGCTCTACTGATTGTACAGTATTTTCCTGTGTCATACAAGTCCTAAAATGCTTATAAAATTCTTAAAAAACTGTGTCCTGCTGCTCATTTTCAAGCACCAGACGTTTAAATTCCTCGCCGCGCTCTTCAAAATTCCGGAATATGCCGTAGCTGGCAGCTGCAGGCGACATAACACAGCTGCGGCCAGGCCTTATAACCTTCTTGGCAAGACAAACTGCGTCCTTCAGATGCTCTGCCAACAGCAGTCTGGACGGATTTTCAAAATCAGGATAATCTGCCGCGATTTCCTCAAAAATCCTCTTTCCTGTGGCCTCCATCAATATAATATGGGGCACCTGCGACTGTGACAGATATTCGATCAGCTCTCGGTAATCAATTCCTCTGTCCATGCCGCCGATTAAGATGGCATCCGTGTCCTTCAGAGTTTTTAACGCCTGAATTGCTGTCTCACAGATTGTAGAAATGGAATCATCATAATATTTAACGCCCTGTATTTCTCCCAGAAATTGTAAGCGATGAGGAAGGGGCTCATACTCCTTAAGGCCTTCTGTAAACGTTTCCTCTGCCATTCCCAGCAGGCTGCACACTGCATAAGCCATACCAATATCAAAATAATTATGCTGGCCCAAAAGGCGGATCTGACCGGTCGGGATCTTATAACGACGGCCCTCATAGCAGATGGATGTAACTCCATCCTTCTCCTCCACATACAAAACAGGGGCTTCTTCCCGTTTTTTTCTGTCTGCCAGATTCCCCTCTGTTTTCCAGAAACGCTCAAGCGGCGGCTCAGGGAAGGAGGACTTTGCAGTAATCAGTCTGGAAACACACTCCCCCGGCTCAGGCAGACACTGAACGCTGCAGATCAGCACATCCTCCGGGGTCTGATTTAAGAAAATGTGCTCCTTGGCCCGTACATATTTTTCCATCGTACCATAGTGATCCAGATGCTCCTCATGGATATTTGATAAAATGGCAATATGGGGTGAAACGGTCATGTATTCCAGCTGATGGCAGGAAAGCTCACACACAATCTTTGTTTCCGGTACGATCTCTTCCATAAGATCGAACACGGGAATTCCGATATTTCCTGCCAGAACCGTATCGTATCCTGCATGTTTGAGCAAATGATACAGCAGCGTGGTAATCGTACTCTTTCCCTTGGTGCCCGTGATACCGATAATCTGATCGCGGAAGCACCTGAAAAACACCTCTGTCTGGGAAAGGATCTGACAGCTGTAATCCTGCACCGGCTTTTCCAGTACCACTCCGGGACTTTTGAAAACCACATCATAATCATTCAGACAGCTCTGGTAATCCGGCCCGCCGATCCATTTTCCAATCCCTTCCGGCAGCTCCCCGGGCGCCGACTGATCCGCGATATCCACGGACTGAAAGGTTCCCAGACGCCGCAGCACCTCCCATGTGGATTTCCCCTCTCTTCCAAAGCCCAGCAAAAGTATCTTTTTCCCCCGTACCCAGGGATCAATTTTCTCTATCACAGTCCGTCTCCTCGTCTCCTATGCTTCCTTTGTACACCTTTCCCTGACAAATTTTTCCCAGGGTTCAGGCACCAGATTGCTGCTGTCAAAATAAGCAGAAAACTTATTTTTCTCTGTCTGATACCGCTCATACAGGCCTGTTTCTTTATAATGTTCAAATAAAAGCGGAAGCTTCTTCCCCTCTTTTTCCATCCGCTCAATCGTTAATACAATGGCAGAATTGATCTCATCCCGGCTTCCCACACACTCAAAGGGCTTTTCCTCCTGAATACCCGTAAGCTGATCCAAAAGAGGCTTCATCTCCTCATCCTGCAGCATATTTCTTCCGAAAATCTTCTCCACCTCTTCCTCCGAAAGGAACGGGGACAGGATCAGATATACAAAGAGGCACTTGGGGCAGTGTCCGCACCAGGAATCAGTCTTGCTCCCGGCATTACAGCTTCGGAATATGCCGTGGTACTGCTTCTGCCCCGCAAAAAACCTGGCAATCTGGAATTCACTCAAAGGGCGCAGCATACTGAAATAGTACGCGCTTCCTGGAAGATATTCTGCCTCGTAGCAGTGAAAATCCTCCTCGAATTTAAAACTCTTGGAATACTGATGATTGACCGTACTTCCCTTTACGGTGCTCTCATTTGCACTGGATTCATTTGACAGTGCCACATAGGAAAGTCCGGCCATTCTGGCTGCCATAATGCCTGAAAAAGCTACCAGCGCAGAAAACGGAGTATGGCCGTTTAAATAGCCCTGACGGTTTAATTCCAGCATATTCTGATCCAGCGTACGCTTTACATAAATCACATGATCCTCATCCAGTCCGGCTGCCTCTGTGGTATGGATTGTGGCTCCTCTGGAATTGATAATATAAGCATATACAGGAACGCCTGCGCCCTTTAAAAGTTCCAGGGTCACTGCGGAATCCTTGCCTCCTCCGACAGGAACCAGCACTCCCTTTTCCGAACCGCTGACGGAGGAAAGACGCCCCTGTTTAAAAATAAATTCCGGATCATCACAGACAACATCGGATGCGTCTTCCGTTTCAGATGGCCTGCAGTGGATTTCCATAAAATCCTGAGCATTGGCCTCAGAAATATCATTCACATAGAAAAACTCTCCCAGTCCATTAAAATACAGATCCTTCCACCAGAGAATCTGACGGTCATTTAACACACCTGCTTCCACAATCACCTCCGGTGAGCAGGTAATCTTCCAGTAGCTTACCAGCTCGACCATACCCAGAGAAAAAATCATTTTCCGGAACAGACCGTCCTTCTCCCAGATTTTCCCATCATTTACCGTCTTGGGAAACGTCCAGGTGGGCGCAAAGGAGGATAATCCCTCTATCTCAAAATCATATGTAATCTTATATGCAAATTCTGTTTCTTCTGTCTTATATCCGTGATAATAAAAACGCGGAAATTCCTTCCGAAATTTCTGATATCGTTCCATAAAAACCTCTTTCTGCTGTATGCCTCTGACAAACAGAAGCGTTTTCCGGAATCAAACCCGCCTGTCCCAAGCGGAAATCCGGGGTATACACGGTCAATTATAGTGTGCAAACGGTTATTTTGCAATGAATATTTCCCTGCAAATAACCTCTAAACCATCATGGCTGACAAAACGGCGCTGGCTGCCAGACCGACAGCGGACGCCAGAAGCCCCCCGGCAAGCGTGTACCGGGTCTTCCGAATTCCCACAGACCCGAAATAGATACTCATGCAGTAAAGAACCGTTTCCGTACTTCCCATGAGAATAGAAGCCATCAATCCCACTCTGGACTCCGTGCCGTATTCCTTAAAAAGATCCAAAACCAGGCCTGTTGCCGCAGAATTTGACACCAGACGTACCAGCGCTGTGGGGATAACGGCATGAGGCAGTCCCAGAAAGGAAGCCGGCGCCTTTAACAGTTCTCCAAACGCATCCAAAAGGCCGGAGGAACGCAATATACCTACTGATACCATCAGGCCGATCAGTGTAGGGAAAATCCCCCCTACTGTTTTCACCCCATCCTTTACTCCCCAGATAAAATCATCCAGCACAGGACGTCCGGATAAAATACCAAAGCCTACGATATAGAAGATCATAAGAGGCACCATAGCATCTGAAAGAAAAAGCAGAAAAGACATAAAAACCGCCCCACAGGACTTTTATACAGCTTATTCCTGTGAGGCGGTGATTATGTTATATGACGGCTGTCTCCCAATGCCTGGTATTATTCACCTGCCTGAAAAAGCGGCGTAGAATAATACCGGTCTCCGCTGTCCGGCAGCAGTACAACAATGGTTTTTCCTTCATTTTCAGGCCGCTTGGCAGCCTGTAAGGCTGCATACAGCGCTGCGCCGGAAGAAATACCCGTCTGGATTCCCTCTGTTTTAGCCAGCATACGGGCTGTTTCAAAGGGAATTTCATTATCCACGGCAATGATCTCATCATATACCTCTGGCACAAATCCCGCTCCAATCCCCTGAATCTTATGCGCTCCGGCAGCACCGCCTGACAGCACTGGTGAAGCAGCCGGTTCCACTGCTATTACCTGAATGTGCGGATTCTTTTCCTTTAAATATCCTCCGGTTCCTGTAATCGTGCCCCCAGTTCCTACAGAGGCCACAAAAATATCCACCTGTCCCTCTGTGTCTCTCCAGATCTCAGGCCCCGTAGACTCTCTGTGGGCTTTGGGATTTACAGGGTTTACAAACTGGCCTGCAATCATACTTTGGGGAATTTCCTTTGCCAGCTCCTCTGCCTTTTCAATGGCTCCGCTCATTCCCTTGGCGCCTGGCGTAAGAACAAGCTTTGCCCCGTATGCCTTTAATATATTTCTGCGTTCCTCACTCATGGTATCGGGCATGGTTAGGATCACCTGATATCCCTTCGAGGCCGCAATCGCTGCCAGACCAATCCCTGTATTTCCTGAGGTAGGCTCAATGATAACAGAACCTTCTTTTAATAATCCCTTTGCCTCTGCATCCTCTATCATGGCCTTTGCAACACGATCCTTTACACTTCCTGCCGGATTTAAATACTCCAGCTTCAGAAGGAGCCTTGCTTTTAATCCTTCCTTCTTTTCCAGATTTACGGCCTCCATCAAAGGCGTATTTCCCACCAACTCCGTGATTCCGTTTAATATACCTGCCATAAACCTCATCCTTTCCTTTTCGGCGTTCCATCGTTTGGTGCCAGTCTGATTTGGTTGGATTATAGAACCCACCATTCCTTTTGTCAAGGCATACGTGAACCGATCCGTTTGAAGCGGAATATTTATTCTCCAATGTTTTTAACAAAAATCAAAAAAAGATGCCATTTTACCGAAAAATCCGATATAATATAGAAAAATTCTTCCATGTACAAAAAATCATAATGGAGAGGAGTTGTATGATGGCAGATATATGGGATTTTTTTGAAAATATGGATGAACTTGTTTATGTAGCCGATATGGATACCTACGATATGGTATATATGAACCGGCGGGCAATGACACAATACGCACTTACATCACCTGAACAGTATCAGAACCGCAAATGCTACGAACTGCTCCAGAGCTGTTCTTCTCCCTGTGCCATGTGTACCAACAGCAAGCTCTGCCCCGGAGAATTTTTTGAATGGTCCCATTGTAAAAAGAGTTTATATCCTGAAAGATACCATGGTAATCCGGGACGGCAGAAGATTACGGATTGAAATTACGATCGATATGAACGTCCACCAGCGGGAAAAGCTGACAATTGAGGATCAAACCGATACAGAAGCGCTGATCAACGAGGGGCTTCGCTTTGCGTTAGCCGCAGAAACACCGATCCGTTCTATTGATATCCTGCTTCAATATATGGGACAGAGCTTCAGCGGAGAACGGGCCTACATCTTTGAGCGGAACAGCCAGAATTCCTTTGACAATACCTTTGAATGGTGTTCTGACCAGGTGCTGCCTCAGAAAAATATCCTCATAAATATTCCTGAACAGGACTTAAACAGTTGGGTACAGGCCTTTAATCGAAATGAAAATGTCCTGATTACAGATATTGAAGCAATCCGTACAGCGGATCCAGATGTTTATTCTCTGCTAAAGCCGCAAAACATACACTCTCTGGTTGTCAGTCCCATAATGGATGGACGCCGGCTGATTGGTTTTTATGGAATTGACAATCCACCGCTGGAGCTGATGAGCCATATTTCCTTTACACTGCAGCTCTTCGGCCATTTTATTTCTTCTATTCTAAAGCGGCGGGATCTGGTGGAGCGGCTTGAAAACCTGAGCTTTTATGATCAGCTCACCGGCGCCAAAAACCGTCATGCCATGAACGAGTTTTTAAGCGTCCTCCCAATCAAGACAAGCCTGGGTATTCTGTACGCCGATGTAATGGGCCTAAAACAGATCAATGACACCCAGGGGCATCAGGCCGGCGATCAGACGCTGATCCGATGCTGCCGCTGTCTGATGGAGCATTTTCCTAAAAATACCGTCTTTCGCGTTGGAGGCGATGAATTTCTGATCCTGTGTGAGAACTGGTCTCAGATGGAATTTGAACACGCAGTAAACTGCCTGAAAAATGATATGATAGAGGGCGTGTCCTTTATGGCTGTCGGCTCCGTGTGGCTTCCATGCTGTGATGAAAATGTAGAAAAATACATTTCAGATGCGGACAGCCGGATGTATGAAAATAAAAGAGCCTACTACCAGTCCAAGGGTCACGACCGCAGAAAGCGCAGGGAGTAAGGCATAAAAAATGAGCCGCTGCCGGAAAAATAATCTCCGCAGCGGCTTTTTTATAATATAACAGTAAACACGTCAGGCTGCGCGCTTAGTGGATCGCATCCTGGTAGAACTCATATGCCTCTTTATCGGTAAAGCCTTCATGAACAATCTTACGAATCGCTGCACTCATCTCTACTGGATGATTGGACTGGAAGATATTTCTTCCCATGTCAAGACCTTTTGCTCCGCCCTGAATGGATCTGTAAGCCAGTGTCAGAGCTTCATCCTCAGGAAGCTTCTTTCCTCCTGCAACCACGATCGGAACAGGGCAGGCAGCTACAACTTCTTCAAAGTTATCGCAGTAATAGGATTTTACAATATTGGCGCCCAGTTCAGCCACCATACGGGTAGCCAGCTTAAAGAAACGATCTGTACGCTCCATCTGCTTGCCTACCGCAACAACGCCCATTACAGGGATTGAATACTGCTGGCCCAGATTTACCGCTTTGGAAAGGTTGTCCAGACTGGACAGCTGTCCGTCTGCGCCTACGAAGGTCTGGATTGCCAGACAGTCTGCATTCATTCTGCAGGCCTCTGCGGCATCTACAGCCAGTACCTCATGAGAAAGGTCATCATTCAGCATAGAGGAACCGGAGGTAGCTCTGAGTGCAACACCCTTTCCGCCGATCAGCGCCGGATCTACACAGCTTCTGAGTGCCCCTCTGGTACCCATCAGCACATCAATGTTAGGAATGAGCTTTGGAATGATAAGATCCAGTCTCTCCAGGCCTGCTGTGGAACCCATAAAATAGCCATGGTCAAATGCGAACATTACCGTATTGCCGCTCTTCGCATCAAAAATATTGGACATATGTTTTTTCATGCCCCAGTCCAGCGCATTTGCACCTTTTACATAAAATCCTTCCTGGTTGGCAAATGGAGCGTCCAGATGATAATTTTTTGCAACTTTTACACCTTCAAGATCTGCCATAATATTACTCTCCTGTCTTTGTTCATCTTTTTGGGGTTCAATCCAGATTCCATCGAATCTGCAATGCCAGACCGGACTGTGACATCCGGCCTGACTGGCGGTTCGTATTCTTTAGAAATCGTAATTAGCTACGTTATCTTTGTTGAAAATCAGTCTCTCTGGCATCAGCACAACACCATTGTTTTCTGGTGCAGTTTCTGCGCCTTCTACCAGACAGTCATTCGGCATTACCTCAACCTCACCAATCTCAGGGATGTTGATCTTATCGCCGACTTTTACAGTATTTCCAGCTGCCAGGTAAGCGGTCAGGTAGCAGCCCATAGCGCCCTGTACGCCGCAGTCCCACAGACCCCACTGCTCGATCACGTCTGCTTCACAGTAATCCTTGATAGACATTGGGGATGCAAAACCGGTGATCGTTACATCATTCTTGGTCAGACCCTTGTTCTGTGCTGCCTTACACTGTCCCGGAAGAGCAGTAGAGTCATTACAGATGATCAGATCGATATCGCTGTGTGCCTCAAGAATGGATGCTCCGATGGAAACAGCCTTCTCTGCATCCTGCTCAGAATAGTAGTTATCTGGAGCAACATTCTCCCAGTTCGGGAAGTTTTCTTTAATATAAGCCTCTCCGGCTACCTGCCAGGAGTTCTGATCAGCTACAGTTGCCTGAGAATAGTGCCAGCAGTATTTAATTGTATCCTTCTCAGGATCCTTGCCTCTCTTTGTCAGGGAATCTGCTCCCATATCTACCAGCATCTGACCCAGAATATCAGGAGTACCCTGAGATACCATCAGGCTGCGGGCTGTGTCGGAAA
>OHNO01001314.1_pt1 | contig 10806 bp, 7 predicted proteins | sample 1569521 | NCBI WGS metagenome assembly OHNO01 (sample SAMEA3879604, study PRJEB24766) | human gut metagenome | biome: human-associated habitat; feature: feces | place: USA | collected 1985/1987
TCATGCTGCACGGCTACGGCCGCATCGCCGAAATCGTCCAGGGGCTCGCGGCGTGGGCCGACGGGCACGGCGGCAGCATCGAACGTCTGCGGGGCGCCGCGCTCGGCTCCCTCATCCCCTTCGAGGAGATCCCCGAGCAGCCGCTTGTGAGCGAGCTGCTCTCCCCCTGCGCGCGGGAGGACTGCTCTCTCTGCGCCGGCGGCTGCCTCTACGGGGGCGTGCGCCGCGAGGCGGACGGCATCGTTACCGACCCCGCCCGCTGCACCGGCTGCGGGCTGTGCGTCCAGCGCTGCCCCAGGGGCATCCTCAAGCTGAAAAAGGCCCCCCGGGCCTGAATATCCCGTAACAGCAATGCGGCCCCGCCGGCAGACGCCGGCGGGGCCGCATTCTATTTCAGGAAAGGGGTCGGTCGGGTTATTCCGCTTTCGCGGCTTCCTTCGCCTTGGCTTCCTCGGCACGCTCCTCCGCGCTCTTGTTGGGGAGCACGAGGTTGAGGATGATGCCCGCGATGGCCGCGATGGCCATGCCGCCGAGGCTGATGCCGCCCGGGAAGGTGAAGGTCGCGCCGCCGACCGCGAGGATGAGGATGGCGCTGGCGACGATCAGGTTCTTGGGCTTGGAGAAGTCGACGCGGTTTTCCACGACAGTGCGCACGCCGACGCTCGTGACCATGCCGTAGAGCAGGATGCCCACGCCGCCGATGACCGGATTGGGGATCGAACGGCAGAGCGCCTCAAACTTGGGCACGAAGGCGAAGAGCGCCATCCACACCGCGCCGCAGCGCACGACGAAGGGGGAGTAGATGCGGGTGACGGCGAGCACGCCGGTGTTCTCACCGTAAGTGGTGTTGGCCGGGCCGCCGAACAGGCCGGCCAGGGAGGTGGCGATGCCGTCCCCGATGAGGGTGCGGTGCAGGCCGGGGTCCTGAATGAAGTTTTGGCCCACGGTGGCGGAGATGGCGGACATATCGCCGATGTGCTCCATCATGGCGGCGATGGCGATGGGAGCCATGACCAGGATGGAGGTCACGTCAAACTTGGCGATCGAGCCGCCGAAGTCGGTGATGAAGGGCTGGAAGCCCAGGATGTCGGCGGCCTTTGCCGCCTCAAAACTCATGAGGGGGACTGCCTCGCCGGCGGCGTTCATGACAGTGGCGCCGCAGAGGTTGGCAATCACCGCCACGATGTAGGGAACCACCACGCCCAGAAGAATGGGGATAATTTTAATCATACCCTTGCCCCAGATGTTGGCAGCCACAATAACGGCGATGGACAAGATAGCCAGCCACCAGCAGGAGGATGCGTTGGCAACGGCAGAGGGGGCCAGGTTCAGGCCGATGAGGATGATAATGGGGCCTGTAACAACGGGGGGCAGGAAACGCATGACTTTCTTGACGCCTACGAACTTGATGATGGCGGCCAGCACCACATAGAGGAGGCCGGCCACCACGATGCCGCCCACCGCGTACTGCAGCTTCTCGGCGGCGTCCATGCCGGCGTACTTGCCGCTGTTCAGAGCGGCCACGGCGGCGAAGCCGCCCAGATAGGCGAAGGAGGAGCCCAGGAAGGCGGGAACCTTCATCCTGGTGCAGACGTGGAAAAACAGAGTGCCGATGCCGGCGAAAAACAGGGTGGTCTGGATACTCAGGGGCAGGCCATAGCCCTGAACCAGAATGGGCACCAGCACGGTGGCGCCGAACATGGCAAACATGTGCTGCAGACCCAGCAGCAGCATTTTGGGGATCCCCAGCTGCCGGGCATCAAAAATTGCGCCGTTTTGGTTTTCGTTCATATCTCTCTTCCTCTCTTTCGTGTCCATAGTATTCCCGGAAAAACATGTTGCTGAGCCTTCCGTCTCTGTGGGAGGGAAAAGCGGGCAAAAAAATACCGGTGAACGTTCACCGGCAAATAAAGAGACAAAAAAGGAAATAACCCGTGGCTTCCTGCGCAAAACATTTCCCCACCATAGTCGTTCCCTCCTCCGTCACAGTTGCTCCTATTATAGAAGCACATCCCCGCCCTTCGCAAGGCGCAAAACGGATAAAATTTTGTATCAAATACGGGCGAAAATTGTCATTTTACTCAAAACGCTGGAAGCCCAACAGTGGTTCTGAAAAAACGTGGGGGGCAGCACGGCACTTTTGTTGTACAATGTGCGAAAAGAAATTGTTAAAAATCAGACATTTGTTGTACATTTTTCGTTAATCTTGTATAATAATCTTAACGGGATGTTGGATATGTCCCGAATTTTGTGAGGAGAGTGTGTTTATGAAGAAGAAAATGAGCCTGCCCATGCAGATTTTGATTGCATTGGTGGCTGGCGTGGTAGTGGGGCTGATCTGCTACTTCGCCAAGTGGGAGAGTGTCACCGTCAGCTACCTGAAGCCCTTCGGCGATATCTTTGTCAACCTGCTGAAGTTCATCGTGGTGCCTGTGGTGCTGTTCTCCATGATCGACGGTATCCTCAGTATGGACAATATGAGGAAGGTGGGGGCCGTGGGCTGGAAGACGGTGGTCTACTTCCTGTGCACCACCGCCATTGCCTGCGTAATCGGGCTGGTGTTTGCCAATTGCTTCAACGTGGCGGGCCTCTTCCCCGATCTCTCGGATCAGCTGGGGGCCGTGGAGTACACACCCAAGGAGTTCAGCGGCTTTATGAGTGTGCTGGTGGGCATTTTCCCCACCAACATGTGGGAGTCCTTCCGCACGGCCAACATGCTCCAGGTCATTGTTATCGCCCTGTTTTTCGGCGGGGCCATTATGGCAGCCGGAGAAAAGGGAAAGCTTTGCCGGGATATTGTCGGTTCCGTCTACTCCGTGATTGAGCGGCTTATGGGCTTTGTCATCAGCCTGGCCCCCATTGGTGTGTTTACCTATATGGCGTGGGTGGTGGCCACCCAGGGCGCTGAGATTCTGGGCTCCCTGGCGCTGGTGATTCTGTGCGCCTATCTGGGCTACATCGTCCATGCGGTGGTGGTGTACTCCGTCTCCGCCAAGGCCTTTGCCGGCATCAGCCCCCTGAAGTTCTTCAAGGGCGCTTCCGCCGCTATGATCTTCGCGTTCACCTCCACCTCCTCTGCGGCCACCCTGCCGGTGTCCAAGGAGTGTGCCGACCAGCTGGGGGCTGAGGAGGACATCTCCTCCTTTGTTCTGCCCCTGGGCGCCACCATCAATATGGATGGTACCGCCATCTACCAGTGCGTGGCCGCCGTGTTCATCGCCTCCTGTGCCGGGATACACCTGAGCCTGGGTCAGATGGTTGTCATCGTTCTCACAGCGACCATGGCCTCCATCGGTACCGCCGGTGTCTCCGGCGCGGGCATGATCATGCTGGCTATGGTGCTGGAGGCTCTGAATATTCCTGTGGCCTACATCGGCCTCATTGTGGCGGTGGACCGGCTCTTCGACATGGGCCGCACCTGCCTGAACGTTACCGGCGATATCGCCTGCTCCCTCTGCGTGACCAAGTGGGAGGGCAAGAAGGCTGCCGTCAGAAAGTAAGGAGCCCCTGCTCCCTCTGGGAAAGGAGAGACGCCGCGGAATGCTCCGCGGCGCCTCTCCTTTTTGCCGTCTCAGTTTTTCCGCGCTGCGGCGGAAGTTCGGTTCCGCTTACTCGATGGATTTCAGCGACTCCGCCATATCGATTCTTTTCAGCCGGGGCCGCATACTGGTTGTAATCAGCAGCGTGAAAAGCGCCGTAAGGCCAATGGCAAACAGATAGCTGACGGGAAAAACCTGACAGGGGAAGTGCATCCCGTCTACCTTGATTTGGCTAATGACGAATGCGTGGAGCCCCTTGCCCATCAGCAGCCCCGCCAGGCTGCCCAGGGCCGAGAGCATGGCAATCTCCCGGAACACATAGGCAGACACCTCGTTCTGATAAAAGCCGAGGACCTTGATGGTGGCAATCTCCCGGATGCGCTCATTGATGTTGATGTTGGTCAGGTTGTAGAGCACGATAAAGGCCAGGGCCGCCGCGCAGACCACCACTACCACTACGATGTAGTCCAGCCGTGAGAGCATATTGTTCACCCGGTCCCGGGTAGCCTCGTTGACGGTAACGCTGCTGACGTCGTCCCCCTCGGAGAGGGCGGCGCCCTCCTCGTAGGGGTCAGCCCCGCCGCTGCTGAGCAGATACAGGGACTGGTAGTCCGGTGCCCGGCCCAGCTGTGTCTCATAGGTTTCCGCCGCCACGTACACATAGTTGAATACAAAGTTGTCGCAGATGGCGGATACGGTAACGGACATGGTACCCCGGTCCGTATCCCGCAGCTGGATGCTGTCACCCACCCGGATGCCCAGGTTTTCCGCCAGCCCCACGCTGACCACCACCTCCCCGGGGTCGGGGTAGGGGATGGCCGTCTCGCCGCTGTGCAGGGAGAGGAAACCCTCCAGGGAGCCGGTGGAGGACACCGTTACATATACGGACTTGGTGCCTCCCGGCGCTACGACATCCACGCTGCCGCTGTGGACCAGCAGGGCGTTTTCCGCCGGCCACTGGTGCTGGGCCAGGTAGGCGGCGGCTTCCGCCTCCGTCCGCCTAGACTGGAAAGAGACGCTGTAGTCGTACAGGGTGATCTGGTCAAACTGGTCGTCTACCACGGAGGCAATAGAGTCCCGAATGCCAAAGCCCGTCACCAGCAGAGCGGTGCACCCGCCGATGCCCAGCACCATCATCACCAGGCGGCTGCGGTAGCGCAGCACGTTGCGCACAGAGACCTTGTACAGGAAGCTGAGCCTGCGCCACAGGGGAGTGACGCGCTCCAGAAAGACCCGCTGGCCCGCCTTGGGAGCCTTGGGACGGATCAGTTCCGCTGCCGGTCTGGACAGTTCGGCCCGGCAGGAGAGGTAGGTGGCTCCCATGGAGCACACCAGGGCAGCCGCCAGGGAGATGGCCGCCAGCACCGGGTCAAAGACAAATTTCAGTTCCGCAAAGCCGTACATCAGGTCATATATCTCCCACAGCACCCAGGGCAGCCCATAGGAGCAGAGGGCGTAGCCCGCCACGCTGCCCATGAAAGCGGCGCTGCCGGCATAGAACAGGTAGCGGCCGGTAATTTGCCCCCGCCCATAGCCCAGGGCCTTCAATACGCCGATCTGGGTGCGCTGCTCATCCACCATCCGGGTCATTGTGGTCATGCATACCAGGGCTGCCACCAGGAAGAAGAACACGGGGAATACCACGGATATCGCCTTGATAATGGAGGTGTCGTTTTCAAAACACGCGTAGCCGGTGTTCTCCCGCCGGGTTAGTGCATAGATGTCGGCGTGCTTCAGGTCTGCCAGCTTCACATAGGCGTCGTCGATCTCCTCCTGGGCGTCCTCCAGTTCCTTGCGGGCATCGGCAAACTCCTGATCCGCCTCCGCCTTGCCGTCGTGGTATTCCTCCCAGCCGTCGTCCAACTCCCTGCGGGCGTCGGCCAGTTCTCCGGGGGCGTCGTCTAGTTCCTGCTGTGCGTCGAGGAGTTCCTGCTTTGCCTCCTCCAGTTCACGAAGACCATCGGCATACTCCACCTCGCCATCAGTCAGTTCACGAAAGGCTTTATCCAGTTCCTGCTGGGCTTCGGCCTTGCCCTCGTCGTAGTCCAGCCAGCCCTCGTTTAATTCCACACGGGCATCGTCCAGTTCCTGCCGGGCGTCCTCCAGCTGGGCCCAGCCGTCATCCAGCTGCTCCCGGGCCTCCTCCAACTCGTGAAGGCCGTCCCGATAGGCCGCCAGGCCGGACCGGTACTCCTGTAGACCCGCCTCATACTCGGCCCTGCCCTGGTCCAGAGTGGAGCGAAGCCCCGCCAGGGTGGCTTCGTTCAGGCTTCCACCCAGCTGCTGCTCCGCCGCCGTCCAGCCGCCCACCAACTCGGCCACGCTGCTGCCCTGGGCCTGGAGCATCATGTCCAGCTGTGCCTCCAGCTGGGGATACAGGCCGGACTGGAGGGCGGCAATCAGGGTGCCGGCGTCCCCCATGCCCACTGCCTGAGCCAGCTGGGTGGTAGATTGGTAGAGGGTGGTCAGCTGGCTGTAGGAGGCCTCGCCAGCCTCCAGTTCCGCCTGAGCCGACTCCAGCTGTGCCGCCGCGTCCCGCAACTGCTGCTGGGCGTCGGCCAGTTCCGCCTCACCGTCGGCCAGTTCCGCCTCGCCATCCACGAGTTCCTGATAGGCGTCGTCGTACTCCGCTTTTCCGTTGGCGTACTCCGCCTCGCCATCCATCAGCTTCTGGTAGGCGTCCTCCAGCTCCTGATCCGCCTCCGCCTTGCCGTCGTGGTACTCTGTCCAGCCGTCATCCAGTTCCCTGCGGGCATCCTCCAGTTCCCGTACGCCGTCGTCGTATTTCTGAAGGCCCTCGGCGTAGTCAGCCTTGCCCTGTTCATAGTCCTTCAGGCCCTGCCGATACTCCGCCTCGCCGTCCATCAATTCCCGGTAGGCGTCATCCAGTTCCCTGGTGGCGTCTGCCAGTTCACTGTTGTACTCCTCCCAGCCATCCGCCAGTTCCGCCTCGCCGTCCCGGATCTCCTCCATGGCGTCGCTGTAGATGGTTTCATAGCGCAGTGCCGCCCGGCCCTCCGTAGCCGTCTCCAGTTGATCCTGCAGAGCGTCCACTTGGTCGTCGTAGGCGTCGGAGTAGGCCTGGGGGGGCTCCGTCAGAGTCAGAAAAATCTCATGGTAGGCCTCATAATCGAAGCCTGCCAGAGGTATGTAGAGGAAAGCGGAGACACTGCCGGTGCCGATGGAGGCGGTGCCCCGCTCATAGTTGAGATAGTAGGGGGAAAAGGCCAGCCCCACGATGGTATAGCCGTCGTAGGCCAGGAGATCCCGGGTGTCCTGGTCGTTGCTGTCAATAACCGGCAGCACCCGACCCAGATCCGCCTCGGTAAAGTACCGGGAGTCTCCCAGGCACTCGTCCGGGGCCTGGGGCATCCGCCCGGCCACCAGTTCCGGCAGATTTACCCCGTCGGTAAGGGAGTGGGCCTTCATAACCGCCTCGTCCCCGTCCTCCGTCAGGGTCAAAAAGTCGGTGAATACCGCCCCCTGGGCATTTCCCACGCCGTCCAGCCGGGAGAAATAGTCCACGTCCTCCTCGGTGAAGCCCAGGGTGGACAGCAGCCGGAAGTCGTAGAGGCGGTACTGCCGGATGTAGTCGATCCCCGTGGCCATCATGGACGGCTGGCTCATCCGCAGCCCGGCAAAGAACCCTACCCCCAGCCCTACAATGGCCAGAATGGCCAGATAGCGGCCCAGGCTCTGCCGGATCTCCCGCAGGGAGGACTTCAGCATCGTCTTTCTCACCATTCAATCGCCTCCACCGGCAGGGGATCTGGGTTGACCTTCTCAGAGGTGACGGTGCCGTTTTTGACCTGAATCACCCGGTCGGCCATGGCCGTGAGGGCGCTGTTGTGGGTAATAATAATGACAGTCATGCCCCGCTGGCGGCTCATGTCCTGCAGCAGCTTCAAAATCGCCTTGCCGGTGTGGTAGTCCAGAGCGCCGGTGGGCTCGTCGCACAGCAGCAGCTTGGGATTTTTTGCCAGGGCCCGGGCAATAGCCACCCGCTGCTGTTCTCCTCCGGAGAGTTGGGCGGGAAAGTTCTGCATGCGCTGTTCCAGCCCCACGGACTGAAGCACCTGGGCGGCGTCCAGAGGGTCCCGGCAGATCTGGGCCGCCAGTTCCACATTTTCCAGGGCGGTTAGATTGGGCACCAGATTGTAGAATTGAAAGACGAAGCCGATGTCGTAGCGCCGATAGGTGGTCAGCTGCCGGGAGTTGTAGGCGGAAATGTCCTCCCCGCTCAGGTAGACGTGTCCCTCCGTCAGGGTGTCCATGCCGCCCAGAATGTTCAGCAGGGTGGTCTTACCCGCTCCACTGGGGCCTACGATGACGCACAATTCCCCCTGCTCCACGGTGAAGGAGGCGTCCCGCAGGGCTTGGATATCCACCTCACCCATGTGATAGACCTTCTTAACCTGGTCAAATTGTACAAAAGCGCTCATAGCATCAACCTCGCAGACGTATCCCGGCCTGTTTCAGGCCGGGCAGCACAAATTTTATCAAGTTTATTATAGCAGGGAACCGACCCAAGTGGTGAAATTTTCGTAAATGTTTCCACATTTTCGTGAAACCGGGTCAGAGCCACCGCCTTGACGGCCCCTGAAAAAGTGGTTATACTGAAACCAGAATAACCGAAGGAGGATGGCCATGGAATTGTCCCGGCTGTTGGAAATTGAACCCGGCGTCACGGCGCTGATTGGCAGCGGCGGCAAAACCACCGCCATGTATCTGCTTGCCGGGGAACTGGCACGGCGGGGCCGGGTACTCTGTACCACTACCACCCACATCCTGCCGCCGGCCCACCTGCCGGTGCTGGCAAATCCCTCGGCGGCGGAGGTGGAAAAGGCCCTGGCGGGGGAGAACTGCCTCTGCCTGGGTACTCCCGGCGAAGAGGGAAAACTCACCGCCCCCGGCCTGCCTGTGGCGGAACTGCGGGCCCTGGCAGACTATGTGCTGGTAGAGGCGGACGGCTCCCGGGGCCTGCCTCTGAAGGCCCACCTGGCCCATGAGCCTGTGGTCCCGCCGGAGGCGGGGCGGACGATCTGGCTGGTGGGGGCCTCCGGTGTGGGCAGGCCGGTGGAGAAGGCTGTCCATCGGCCGGCGCGGTTTTGCGCTCTGACAGGGCTGCCCCCCGGCGGCCTGGTGACGCCGGAGAGCCTGGCGGCGGCGCTGCTGGCGGAGGGCTTGGCGGAGACCGTGTTTGTCAACCAGGTGGAGGGGGAGGCGGACTGGGCCTGCGCCCGTGCTCTGGCGGCGGCGCTGCCCTGGCCGGTGTACGCCGGGGCGCTGCGAAGGAGGGAATGGAGATGCTTGTAGTAATACGGGGCGCGGGGGACATTGCCACTGGTGTGGCCCTGCGCCTCCTGCGCAGCGGCTTTTCCGTGATCCTGTGTGAAATTGCCCGGCCCACCGCCATCCGGCGCACGGTGTGCTTTTCCGAGGCGGTGACGAAGGGGGAGACTGCCGTGGAGGGCGTCCTGGCCCGCCGGGCCGCCGTGGAGGAGGTGCCGGCCCTGTTGGCGGCGGGGGTGGTCCCCGTTTTGGTGGACCCGGATGTCCGCTGCCTGGCGGCATTGGCCCCTGGCGTCCTGGTGGACGCGATCCTGGCTAAGCGGAACCTGGGTACCAGGCTGGACATGGCTCCGGTGGTGGTGGCCGTGGGGCCGGGCTTTACCGCCGGCGTGGACTGTCACGCCGTGGTGGAAACCATGCGGGGCCACTACCTGGGCCGGGTGATCTACCAGGGCAGCGCCCTGCCGAACACCAATATTCCCGGCCTTATCGGCGGCTACGCTGGGGAGCGGGTGCTCCGGGCCCCGGCGGACGGCGTCTTTCAGGGGGAGCGCTCCATCGGGGACACGGTTCAGGCAGGGGATGTGGCCGGCTATGTGGCCGGCCACCCCATGACGTGCACCATTGCCGGCACCCTCCGGGGCCTGATAGCCGACGGTGTTTGTGTCACCAGGGGGATGAAATGCGGCGACGTGGACCCCCGCTGTGAGCCCCGCCACTGCCTCTGCGCCTCCGACAAGGCTCTGGCCGTGGGCGGCGGTGTGCTGGAGGCCACACTGCATATCTGCCGGGAGAAGGGCATCTGCCCCTTCCCGTAAAGATCAGCTGGTTTCCGCCGGGGGGCGGTACCCCTGCTGATAGGAAAACTCAGAAAGCACCGCAAAGAGGGAGATACGGTATGGAAAATGACGTGAAACTGACAAAGCTGGCGCGCTGCGCCGGGTGCGGAGCCAAGGTGGGGGCCGGGGTGCTGGCCCAGCTTCTGGAGGGGCTGCCGGTGCGGCGGGACCCCAATTTGCTGGTGGGCTTTGATAAGAGCGACGACGCCTCCGTGTACCGGCTCAGCAGCGAACTGGCCCTGGTACAGACGGTGGATTTTTTCCCGCCCATCGCAGACGATCCCTACCTCTTTGGACAGATCGCCGCGGCCAACGCTCTCAGCGACGTGTACGCCATGGGGGGAGAGCCCCGGCTGGCGCTGAATCTCATGTGCGTGCCCCGGGACATGCCCCGGGAGACGGTGCACCAGATTTTGCGGGGGGGCTACGACAAGGTATACGAGGCAGGCTGCCTGATTACCGGGGGCCACAGCATTTTTGATGACGAGCCGAAATACGGCCTGGCTGTCACCGGCTTTGTCCACCCTGACCGGGTGCTGACCAACAGTGGGGCCCGGCCCGGGGATGTGCTGCTGCTGACCAAGCCCCTGGGCACAGGGATTCTGACCACTGCCCACAAGGGGGGCGTGGCCTCCCGGGAGGGGATCGAGGAGGCCTGGCGGCTGATGGCCACCCTGAACCGCTCCGCCCGGGACGCCATGGTGGGCCGGGCGGTCCACGCCTGCACAGATGTCACCGGCTTCGGACTTTTGGGCCATCTGCTGGAGATGACCCAGGGCAGCGATGTGCGGGCGGTGCTCCGTGTGGGGGATATCCGCTGCATGGAGGAGGCGGTGGAACTGGCGAACATGGGGGTGCTGCCGGAGGGGATGTACCGCAACCGCTCCTTCGCCCAGGACGACGTGGACCCGGGGGATACGCCCCTTTGCCGTCAGGACGTGCTTTTCGATCCCCAGACCTCCGGCGGCCTTATGATGGCGGTTTCGCCGGAGGACGCGGACGCCCTTTTGGAGGCTCTCACCGGTCAGGTGCCCTGCGCCCAGCGTATCGGCAAAATTGAGCCCTATGAGGGGGGCCCCCGCATTCTTCTGCGATAGATACAGGAAGGCGCCCGGCAGCGATTTTATCGCTGCCGG
>OHNO01001321.1_pt1 | contig 10775 bp, 9 predicted proteins | sample 1569521 | NCBI WGS metagenome assembly OHNO01 (sample SAMEA3879604, study PRJEB24766) | human gut metagenome | biome: human-associated habitat; feature: feces | place: USA | collected 1985/1987
CCGCCGGCCCGGGACAGTTCCTCCGCCCGGGCCGCCACCGCCGCCGGATCATCCTCCGGCCCGTAGAGCAGCAGGGTATCCCCGTCGAAGCGGTCAGAGGCGGGGAAGAGGCGCTCCAGCTGATCCAGATATACCGCGAAGCCGATGGCGCCGCCGGCCTTGCCCATCCGGCACAGCAGATTGTCATACCGCCCCCCGGCCAGCACGCCGGTGGCCAGGCCCGGCAGGTAGCCCCGAAAAATAAGGCCGTTATAGTAGTTCATGTCGTTGACGATGGAAAAATCCAGGCGCAGGCTGCGGCCCAGGCCCTGGGCCGCCAGGAGACGGCAGATCTGCCGCAGTTCCCGGAGGGCCTGCCCGGCGGCGTTGCCCTCCGCCAACTCCTCCAGCGGCTCCAGCACCGCATCCGCAGGACCGTAGAGCAGGGTCAGTCGGCAGAATTTTTCCGTCAGGGCCGCCCCGGCCCCCGCCGCAGCGCAGAGACTGCGGATGGCGGGCACATTTTTCCGCCCCATCTCCGCCAGAATGGCCCCCCGCCAGCTCTCATCCACGCCCTCCAGCAGGGCGGACACGATGCCCATGTGGCTCAGGTCCAGCAGATAGGTGCCGCTGATGGCCGCCAGACTCCGCTCCGCCAGTGCCACCACCTCACCCATGGCGTACAGATCCAGATCCCCGATGCACTCAAGTCCGGTCTGCATGATCTCCCGATAGCCCATGGCGGCGGGGGAGGTGCGGTACACATTTTCGTTGTAATAGACCTTCTGCAGTCCATCCAGCCTGTCCGGGGTGTTTTTCACGATGGACAGCGTCACATCCGGTTTGAGGGCCATCAGCCGCCCATCCGTGTCCGTGAAGGTAAGAATATGCTCGCTGACCAGGAAAGCTTTGTTGCGGACATAGAGGTCGTACTCCTCAAATTTGCTCATGCGGTAGTGGCTGTAGCCGTGTCTGCGGTAGAGTTCCCGCAGACGGTAGAGCACCTGCTCATCGGGCCGCAGAGCCGGCGCAGGGGCGGTCACAGAGGACACTCCTCTTGGCGCTTCAGACGCTCCAGTACCGTCCTGTATCCTCCCGTGCCATATGTGCAGCAGCGGTTGACACGGCTGATGGTGGCGCTGCTGGCGCCGGTAGCCTCGGCGATGCGGCTGTATATCATCTGCTCGCTGAGCAGCTTGGCTACCATAAGCCGCTGGCCGCAGTCCTGAATCTCCTTGCCGGTCATCAGGTCCTCCAGGAAGGCCCGGCACTCCTCGTCGGTTTGAAGGGACAGAATCGCCCGGATCAGCAGGGCGGCCCCCTCCGTATGAAACACGTCCATGGAAAAACCTCCTCGTCATTGCTTTTATACTTTAGCATGATAGTACGATAACAAGAAAAAGTCAACGGAAACCTGGGAAGAAACCTATATGAGAATTGACAACGACGGCCTGCTTTTTCCCGGCATATTTCATAAAAACCGGGGGCTGTCAGAAAAAAATGTAAAAATCTTCCGAAATATTCGTCAAAGTTTACAGAAGATATGGACAAACCAAGTCGAAATCATGTATAATAAATCAACAAAGTTGGTGACAACCGGTGGGCGGATGCCTTCTCAGACGGCGAGAGGCGGAAAGGGAGGATGGCATGAACGAGCATCAAAGCAACATCTATAAGCACTCGATGAAGCTGGAGCGCCGGACCGCCTCGCTGTATGTGCAGAACACGGGCTGCCAGCAGTGCGCGCCCAACTATGGCTGGGGGCCTGGTGTGCGCAATCACTTCCTGCTCCACCACGTGGTGGCGGGACGCGGGGTCTTCATTTCCCGGGATCAGCGCTATGACCTCCAGGCGGGGGACACCTTCCTGGCCTATCCGGACACCACCATCCACTACTATGCCGACGCCCGGGATCCCTGGGAGTATGTCTGGGTGGGCTTCAGCGGGCTGGAGGCCGCCTCCTATATGGAGCGGACGGATTTTACCCCGGAGGAGCCGGTATTCTTCGGCCGGGACAGCGAGCAGCTGCGGAATCTTACGGAGGAAATTTACCACAGCTATGGCACCACCACCGCCGAAAATCTGGCCATGACCTCCAAACTCTATGCGCTTCTGGCCTTCCTGGTGGGCACTGCCCGGGGGACCAGGGATCAGAGCCGGGGGGTGCCGGACTGCGCCCTGCTGGCGGCGGAGTATATTGTCAGCCACTATGAGACCCCCATCACGGTGGAGGGCCTGGCAGCCTATGCCTCCGTCAGCCACTCCAGCCTGTACAGGCGGTTCATGCAGCGCTTTCAGATGTCCCCCAAGCGCTTCCTTCTGGAGTACCGCATTGACCGGGCCTGTGTCCTGCTGTCCTCCACCAACTACTCCATTCAGGAAATTTCCAACTCCGTGGGCTTTGAGGACCCCTTCTACTTCTCCCGGGCGTTTAAAGAGATCAAGGGGATCTCTCCCCGGCAGTACGCCAATCAGCTGCGCAGCGCAAAAGCGGGGCAGTAGTGGATATATGGTGACTCTGTCCAGTTTTTAACGATTTTGTAATAATTTAAACGGTTAGCAAAATGAAGCCGGTTCTTTTCAACGGCGTGAAAAAATATTTTGTAAATGCTTGTAAAACCCCAAAAGTATACTGTGAAACGTGCACAAAAATTAAATTTGTTTTTGTGCAAAATACACAAACGGCCAATTATTGCGATATTCTTTTTCACTGAATTGTCCATATGCCTGAATAGAAAGTCCATGTACTTGGGCAATTTGTAAAGTATAATAGAAATCACAAGGGACAAGAGTGGTCCTTTGAAAAAAGGCGTATGCCTTTTTTCGTTTCCTGTTCAGGAAACGAAACATCTTAAAGGAGGATTATCAGATGAAAAAAGCACTTGCGCTCCTGCTGGCTCTGACCATGGTGCTGGCCCTGGCCGCCTGCGGCGGCAACAACGGTGGCAGCGGCAACCAGGGAGGCGGCAACCAGACCGACACCCAGAAGCCTGATGAGGGCGCCACTGCCGAGGAACTGAACGTGGGCGTGTTCTATTACACCTTTGCCGACGCCTACATCACCACTGTGCGCACCGCCATGGATGAGAAGCTTAACGCCGCCGGCATCAAGTTCAACAACTATGATGGCGCCAACACCCAGTCCACCCAGCTGGACCAGATCAACACCGCTATCACCAACGGCGTGAATCTGCTGATTGTCAACATCGTGGAGACCTCTTCTCCCGACGCCGCCCAGCAGGCCTGTGACGCCGCCAAGACCGCCGGTATCCCCATCATTTTCTTCAACCGCGAGGTTTCTAACGATGTGGTCAACAGCTACGACAACTGTGCCTTCGTTGGTACGGACGCCGCCGAGGCCGGCCACATGCAGGGCGAGATGATTGGCGACTACCTGCTGGAGAACTACGACACGGTGGACCTCAATGGCGACGGCCAAATCTCCTACGTCCTGTTCAAGGGCCAGGAGGGCAATGCCGAGGCCGAGATGCGCACCCAGTACGCCGTGGAGGACGCCAACCTGAAGCTGACTGCCGCCAGCAAGCCTGAACTGGTGTTCTACAACGCCGGCAACACAGATAAGTACCTGGTGGATCAGACCGGCGGCTGGTCCGCTCAGGCTGCCACCGACTACATGACCACCATTCTGGCTGAGTACTCCGAGGCCAACAGCAACATGGTGGAACTGGTCATCGCCAACAACGACGGCATGGCCGAGGGCGCCATCTCCGCGCTCCAGTCCGCCGGCTATAACACCGGTGCCGACGGCAGCACCACCATCCCCGTCTACGGCGTGGATGCCATGGATTCCGCCGTCCAGAAGATCAAGGAGGGCCAGATGACCGGTACCGTCAAGCAGGATGGCGACGGCATGGCCGAGACCATCGTCACCCTGGTGAAGAACATTCAGTCCGGCGCCGCCCTTATGGACAACACCGCCGACTTCAATGTGGATGAGGGCGTGGACAAGATCCGTGTACCTTACGCCAAGATTACCGGCTGATTGAAACGGGTTATCTGCCCCTGATGGAAACGGAAACGAAGGGGGCTGTCGCTTGCCGGCAGCCCCCTTCCTCCATGGAGGATCCGCCTGAGCCGCGCAACGGTAGAGCGGCTGAGGCGAAAGCTTCAAGGAAAAAGAGCAAAGGAGGAGAACCATATGGATCAGCCGGCTTTGTTGGAGATGCGCGGCATCAGCAAGGAGTTCCCGGGCGTCAAGGCGCTGGATCATGTGTCGCTTACCGTCCGGCCCGGCACCGTCCATGCCCTGATGGGTGAGAACGGCGCGGGAAAATCGACCCTGATGAAATGCCTGTTCGGCATCTACGCCAAGGACAGCGGTACCATCGTTTTGGACGGCCAGGAGGTCAACTTTAAAAGTTCCAGGGAGGCTCTGGAAAATGGGGTGGCCATGGTGCACCAGGAACTGAACCAGGCCCTGACCCGCAGCGTGCAGGACAACCTGTGGCTGGGGCGTTACCCCAAGGTGGGCGGCGTGATGGTCAGCGAGCGGATCATGGCCCAGCGCACCAGGGAAATTTTTGACCAACTGGAGGTCAATGTGAACCCCAAGGCGATTATGTCCACCATGCCTGTCAGCCAGCGGCAGATGGTGGAGATTGCCAAGGCGGTGAGTTATGACGCAAAGGTCATTGTGTTTGACGAGCCCACCTCGTCTTTGACGGAGGTAGAGGTGGAGCACCTGTTCCGCATCATCAACATGCTGCGGGATAAGGGCTGCGGGATCATTTACATCAGCCACAAGATGGAGGAGATCCTCCGTATCAGTGACGACGTCACCATCATGCGGGACGGTCAGTGGGTGGCCACCAGGCCCGCCTCTGAGTTGACTATGGACGAGATTATCCGTCTTATGGTGGGCCGGGAACTGACCAACCGTTTTCCGTCCAAGGACAACACCCCCGGCGAGGTGGTGCTGGATGTGCAGCATATCTCCGGCCGCTATACCCGGCTGAAGGACGCCACCTTCCAGCTGCGCCGGGGGGAGATCCTTGGTATTGCCGGACTGGACGGCTCTGGCCGCACGGAGGTGCTGGAGAACCTGTTCGGTTCCATGACCCGGGGCGGCGGCACCATCACGTTCCACGACCGGGAGATCCACAACCGCAATCCCCGGGAGTCCATCAAAAATGGCTTTGCCCTGCTGACGGAGGAGCGCCGGGCCACGGGTATCTTCGGCATCCGGGATATCCGGGAGAACACGGTGGTCTCTAATCTGAAAAATTATCTGATTGGCGGGATTTGCCTAAGCGAAAAGAAGATGCGGGAGGACACCGATTGGTCCATCCAGGCCATGCGCATTAAGACCCCCAGCCAAAAAACCCAGATCCGCTCCCTCTCAGGCGGCAACCAGCAGAAGGTCATCATTGGCCGGTGGCTGCTGACCAAGCCGGAGGTGCTGCTGCTGGATGAACCCACCCGGGGCATCGACGTAGGCGCCAAGTATGAGATCTACCAGCTGATCATCAACCTGGCCAAGGAGGGCAAGGGCGTGATTATGGTGTCCTCCGAGATGCCGGAACTGCTGGGTGTCTGCGACCGGATTTTGGTCATGTCCGGCGGCCAGCTGGCCGGCGAGGTGGACGCGAAGAATACCAGCCAGGAGGAGATCCTCACTCTGGCGGCAAAATATGTGTAAGGGGAGGAACCATCAATGAGTAACGAATCCAAAGCACTGGCGAAGGAGGCAAAGGCCCGTCAGCCCTGGACCGGCCGACGGGTGGGGGATGCGCTGCTGAACAACGCCCTGCTGATTATCATGGCCATTGCCGCCATTGTGATCGCCGTTATCAATCCCAACTTTGTTAAGACCTCTTCTCTCGTCAACATTCTGGTCCAGACCTGCGCCTACCTGCCGGTGGCACTGGGTGTGGGCGGGTGCATTGTCCTGACCGGCACGGACCTGTCCGCCGGCCGCATTGTTGGCCTGACCGCCTGCGTGTCCGCCTCTCTGCTGCAGGCCGTGACCACCAGCAGCAAGATGTGGGTAAACCTGACGCCTCCCAATGTATTCTTGGTACTGCTGCTGGCCATGGTAATCGGCGCCGCGATCGGGGCCTTCAACGGCTTCTTCGTGGCCAAGTTCAAGCTGCACCCCTTTATTGTCACCCTGGCCACCCAGCTGATCGTCTACACCATGCTGCTGCTGTATGTGAAGATGGGCAACAATAATGGTATGGCCATCTCCGGCCTGGATAAGAGCTACAGTGATTTCATCACAGGCTGTCCCAGCTTCATCAAGACCCTCACCGGCGGCATTGCCATTCCCAACTACGTTTGGATCGCCCTGATCCTCACCGGCGTGATGTGGTTTATCTGGAATAAGACCACCTTTGGCAAAAACATGTTCGCTCTGGGCGCCAACGAGGAGGCGGCCCGGGTCTCCGGCGTCAACGTGTTTGCCACCACGATCATGGTGTTTGCTCTGGCCGGTGCCATGTACGCTGTCACGGGTTTTATCGAGGGCGCCCGGGTGGCCTCCAACACTGCCAATACCGGCCTGAACTATGAGGCGGACGCCATTGCGGCCTGCGTGATCGGCGGCGTCAGCTTTGTCGGTGGTATCGGAAAGATCCGGGGCATCGTGATCGGTGTGATTATGCTGCGCCTGATCTTCGTGGGCCTGACCATGGCCAATGTGCCCCAGGACCTGATATACATGGTGAAGGGCGCCATCATCCTCTTTGCCTGCGCTCTGGACATGCGCAAGTATCTGGTGAAAAAATAGGAACTCCGTCTGCCAAGGCGGACAATAAGCCCCGGCGACAGCCGGGGCTTATTGTGACCAAAAATTCGGAAATAAAGATTGAAAAATCCATGTTGATATTCTCTATATATTCTTATAATAATAGACATAAAGTATTGTAAAACAAGAATTTATTCCAGGAGGGGCTATGGAGTACACATTTTCTCCCGTGAATGATTTTGGAAATCTCGCTTCTGCCATTTCAAACCTGTACGGACAGGCGGCGGAGGGGCAGACCCAGCGTTTTCAGGCGCTGCTGCGGGGCATGGAGGAGACCTTCGGCCCCCGGGGGCCTGTGGCGGTGTTTTCCGCTCCCGGACGCACGGAGATTGGCGGCAACCATACGGACCATCAGCACGGCAAGGTGCTGGCGGGCAGCGTGAATTTGGATGTGATTGCCGCGGTGGCTCCCAGCGGGGATCACACCATCCGTATCCGCAGCGAGGGCTTCCCCATGGATATGGTGGATCTGGGGGACCTGACGGTGCGGGAGGAGGAGCGCAACACCTCCGCCGCTCTCATCCGGGGCATAGCCGCCTGGTTTGTCCAGCATGGCTGCCCGGTGCAGGGGTTCTGCGCCTATACCACCTCCAATGTGCTCAAGGGCAGCGGCCTCAGTTCCAGCGCCGCCTTTGAGGTGCTGGTGGGCAATATCATCAACAACCTTTTTAACGGGGACAAATGCGGCCCCATCCAGCTGGCCCAGATCGGTCAGTACGCGGAGAACGTCTACTTTGGCAAGCCCAGCGGTCTTTTGGACCAGATGGCCTCCTCCGTGGGAGGGATGGTGACGATCGACTTTGCCGACAGCGGCAGCCCTGCGGTGGAGCGGGTGGAGTTTGACTTCACCGCCACCGGCCACGCCCTGTGCATTATTGACAGCGGCGCGGATCACGCGGATCTCACGAGGGAGTACGCCGCCGTCACCGGCGAATTGGGAGCGGTATGCGCCTATTTCGGCAAGACTGTGCTGCGGCAGGTGCCGGAGTCTGACTTTTATGGGGCGCTGCCTGATCTGCGGCGGAAGGCCGGGGACCGGGCGCTGCTGCGGGCCATCCATATCTATGAGGAGAACCGCCGGGTGGAGCGCCAGGTTGCGGCGCTGAAACAGGGCGACTTTGCCGCGTTTTTGGAGCAGGTGCGTCTCAGCGGCCTGTCCAGCTGGCGCATGCTGCAAAATGTGGTGCCCGCCGGCTATACCCGCCACCAGGAGGTGGCGCTGGCGCTGGCCCTGTGTGAGAAACTGCTGGACGGGCGGGGGGCCTGCCGGGTTCACGGCGGCGGCTTTGCCGGCACCATCCAGGCCTTTGTGCCTCTGGACATGCTGGAGCGGTTTCGTGTGGAGATGGACCGGCTGCTGGGGGATGGAGCCTGTCACGTGCTGACCATCCGCCCGGTGGGCGGCGTCCGCCTTGTGTAAGGGGGCGGAGCGTATGAGGAGAGAGTGCGCCATTGCCGCCCTGGCGGACTACGGTGTAAGCCGTGGACTGATTGATGGGGCGGACAGGGTCTGGGCAGTCAATCAACTGCTGTCCACGCTGGCTCTGGCGGATTATCAGGAGCCGGCGGCAGTGGAGGAGGCCCCGCTGGAGGCGATTTTGCGGGCTCTGCTGGATGATGCGGCGGAGCGGGGCGTGATTGACGGCAGCCCCACCAGCCGGGACCTGCTGGATACCAAGCTGATGGGAGTGCTGACGCCCCGGCCCTCCCAGGTGATCCACCGCTTCCGCCGCCTGTATGGGGAGAGCCCTGAGACGGCCACCAGCTGGTACTACCAGTTCAGCCAGGATACGGATTACATCCGCCGCTACCGGATTGCCAGGGATTTGAAGTGGACGGTGTCCACCGCTTATGGGGATTTGGATATCACTGTGAATTTGTCCAAGCCGGAGAAGGACCCACGGGCCATCGCGGCGGCCAGGGAGGCGCCCCAGGGGGGCTATCCCGCCTGCCAGCTGTGCCGGGAAAATGAGGGCTATGCCGGCCGGATGGACCATCCCGCCCGGCAGAATCACCGGATCATTCCCTTGACCATGGCGGGGGAGGAGTGGTTCCTCCAGTACTCCCCCTACGTCTACTATAATGAGCACTGCATTGTGTTCAACAGCCGCCACACCCCCATGCGCATCGACGGCGCGGTATTTCGGAAGCTTCTGGACTTTGTGCGGCAGTTTCCCCACTATTTTGTGGGCAGCAACGCGGACCTGCCCATTGTAGGCGGCTCCATCCTCAGCCATGAGCACTTCCAGGGCGGGCGCTACACCTTTGCCATGGAGCGGGCCGGTGTGGAGCAGGCGGTGTCCTTCTCCGGCTTCGAGGATGTGGAGGCCGGTATTGTGGCCTGGCCCATGTCCGTGCTGCGGCTGCGCTGCGGGGATGATGGGCGCCTGGCGGAACTGGCGGGGCGGATTTTGGCCGCCTGGCGGGCGTATTCCGATCCGGAGGCGTTCCTCTTTGCGGAGACAGCGGGGGAACCCCACAATACCATTACCCCCATTGCCCGTTTCCGGCAGGGCGAATTTGAACTGGATTTGGTGCTGCGCAACAACATCACCACCAAGGAGCACCCCATGGGCCTCTATCACCCCCACAGGGAACTGCACCACATCAAAAAGGAGAATATTGGCCTGATTGAGGTGATGGGCCTGGCAGTGCTGCCTGCCCGGCTGAAGGGGGAACTGGGCCGCCTGGGGCAGTGCCTGGTGTCCGGCGCGGCGATCCGGGAGGAGGATCTTGTAAAGCACGCGCCCTGGGCGGAACAGCTGCGCTGCCGCTACAGCTTCACAGCGGAGAACGTGGATGCGATTCTCCGCCGGGAGGTGGGGCTGGTGTTTGCCAAGGTGCTGGAGCACGCGGGTGTCTTTCGGAGGGACCAGGCGGGACGGGCGGCCTTTTTGCGGTTCGTCGCGTCGGTAAAATAGTGGATTTTGAGGAGGAGCATACCATGAAAACAATTCTGGTGGCCGGCGGCGCCGGCTATATCGGCAGCCACATGGTGGCGCTGCTGGTGGAAAAGGGCTACGACGTGGTGGTGGCGGACAACCTCTGCACCGGCCACAGAGCGGCGGTCAAGGGTGCGAAACTCTGTGTAGGCGACGTACGGGACCGGGCCTTCCTGGATCAGGTATTTACGGACTATCCCATTGACGGTGTCATCAACTTTGCCGCTTTCTCCCTGGTGGGGGAGAGCTGCACGGACCCGCTGAAGTATTATGGCAACAACGTGGCCGGGGCCCAGTCCATGCTGGAGGCCATGGTGCGCCACCATGTGGACAAGATCGTCTTTTCCTCCACCGCCGCCACCTACGGCGAGCCGGAGAAGCAGCCCATTGAGGAGACGGACCGCACAGAGCCCACCAACCCCTACGGCGCCAGCAAGCTGGCTATTGAGGGGATGCTGAAGTGGTGCCACGCCGCCTATGGCATCCGCTATGCCGCTCTGCGCTACTTCAATGCCGCCGGGGCCAACACGGAGGTGTGCATTGGCGAAGATCACCATCCGGAGAGCCACCTGATTCCCATTGTGCTCCAGGCGGCCCTGGGCCAGCGGGACCACGTGGGGATTTTTGGAGACGACTACCCCACGGCGGACGGCACCTGTATCCGGGACTATATCCATGTTCGGGATCTGGTCAGCGCCCACCTGCTGGCGCTGGAGTACCTGGATCGCGGGGGCGAGAGCGGTCCCTTTAATCTGGGCAGCGGCACCGGGTTTTCTGTCCGGGAGATTATTGATACGGCCCGGCGCGTCACCGGTAAGGCGATTCCCGCGGTGGTGGAGCCCCGCCGGGCGGGGGACCCCTCGGTGCTGATTGCCTCCAATGCGAAGGCGGCCCGGCTCCTGGGCTGGCGGCCGGAGCGGGATCTGGAGACCATCATCTCCGATGCCTGGACCTGGCACAGCGGCCACCCGGAGGGGTATCAGGATCGATAAAAGGCAGAGGGCGGCAGCATTTTAAGCTGTCGCCCTCTTGATTGGTGCCTTAAGGCGTGGAAATAAACCCCCGGTTCTACCGGGGGAGAAAAAATA
>OHNO01001323.1_pt1 | contig 10761 bp, 7 predicted proteins | sample 1569521 | NCBI WGS metagenome assembly OHNO01 (sample SAMEA3879604, study PRJEB24766) | human gut metagenome | biome: human-associated habitat; feature: feces | place: USA | collected 1985/1987
TCCAACTTACCACGCATCCTCTGAAGATGCTGTGTAAGGATATCCTAAGCGATATGCTACTGGATGATTACATCACCGAAGTAGAGAAAAGCAAATATAAACTGAACAATCATGGTGTGGAAATGACAGGCACTTTCCAGCGCAAGAGTAATGGAAAGAATTCCTTCATTCCCGAAGGTGGAGGCGACCCGATATTCGTGGCCGAGCGTAATTCGGCACACGCCATGAACAATGATAAAGTCCGCATCTCCTTCTACGCCAAACGCCGTGGGTGCGAAGCCGAAGGAGAAGTGATAGAAGTGTTGGAGCGTGCCAACGACACCTTCGTAGGTACACTGGAAGTAGGCAGTTCATATGCCTTCCTGGTGACGGAAAACCGTACGCTTGCCAATGACATCTTCATTCCCAAAGAAAAGCTAAAAGGCGGAAAGACGGGAGACAAAGCTATCGTGAAAGTAGTGGAATGGCCTGACAAGGCGAAAAACCCCATCGGACAAGTCATCGACATCCTGGGCAAAGCGGGCGACAACACCACAGAGATGCACGCCATCCTTGCTGAATTCGGCCTGCCCTACGTCTACCCCTCTTCTGTAGAAAAAGCTGCGGATAAAATCCCCGCCGAAATATCCGATGAAGAAATTGCCAAACGCGAGGACTTCCGGAATGTAACCACCTTCACCATCGACCCAAAGGATGCCAAAGACTTTGATGATGCTCTCTCCATCCGCAAACTGAAAGACGGCTTGTGGGAAGTAGGCGTACACATTGCAGACGTTACCCACTACGTAACCGAAGGCAGCATCATTGACAAGGAAGCCGAAAAACGCGCTACATCCGTGTATCTTGTAGACCGTACTATCCCGATGCTTCCCGAACGTCTTTGCAACTTCATCTGCTCCCTGCGTCCCGACGAAGAAAAGCTGGCATACTCCGTTATCTTCAACATCAACGAAAAGGGAGATGTGAAAGACTCGCGCGTAGTACATACGGTAATCAAGTCCGACCGCCGCTTTACTTACGAAGAAGCACAGCAAGTAATCGAAACGAAAGAAGGAGACTTCAAAGAAGAAATCCTCATGCTGGACACCATCGCCAAGGCGCTGCGTCAGAAGCGTTTCGTAGCCGGAGCCATCAACTTTGACCGTTACGAAGTGAAGTTTGAGATAGACGAAAAAGGGAAACCTGTCAGCGTCTTCTTCAAAGTTTCCAAAGATGCCAACAAGTTGGTGGAAGAATTCATGTTGCTTGCTAACCGCACCGTAGCAGAAAAAATCGGTCGCGTACCGAAAAACAAGAAGGCCAAGGTATTCCCTTACCGTATCCACGACCTTCCGGACCCGGAGAAACTGGATAACCTGGCACAATTCATCGCCCGCTTCGGCTACAAGATACGTACCGGCGGAACCAAGACAGATGTTTCCAAATCCATCAACCACCTGTTGGACGACATTCAGGGCAAGAAGGAAGAGAATCTTATTGAGACCGTATCCATCCGTGCCATGCAGAAAGCGCGTTACTCCACGCACAACATCGGGCATTACGGATTGGCATTCGAATACTATACGCATTTCACCTCACCCATCCGCCGTTTCCCCGACATGATGGTACACCGCTTGCTGACGAAATATCTGAATGGCGGACGCAGTGTTTCCGAGACTAAATATGAAGACCTCTGCAACCACTCCAGCAATATGGAGCAAATTGCAGCCAACGCTGAACGCGCTTCCATCAAATACAAGCAAGTAGAATTCATGACGGAGCGTCTGGGACAAGTGTTCGATGGTGTAATTTCCGGTGTTACGGAATGGGGACTGTACGTTGAGCTGAACGAAAACAAATGCGAAGGTATGATACCTATCCGCGACCTTGACGATGACTATTACGAGTTCGACGAGAAGAACTACTGTCTGCGCGGGCGCCGTAAGCACCGCACCTACAGTCTGGGCGACGCAATCACGATTAAGGTGGCACGGGCCAATCTAGAAAAGAAACAGTTGGACTTCGCACTGGTAGAATAAAAAGCGCGGATTACGCGGAATACACGGATCAAGGGTTGTTGATTAATGAAAGAAATCCGTGTAATCCGCGTAATCCGCGCCTGAATTTTCGTTCTCCTATACGCCATAATTCTCCCTGTAAGCCGTGGGCGACATTCCTGTATGATGCTTGAAGTATCTCCCCAGATAGGATTGATCAGGGAAATTAAACTGATTAGCTATCTCCTGTATGGAAAGTGCTGTAGAGTGAAGTGTCACTTTAAGCTCAAGTATCACGTAATCGTCTATCCATTCTTTCGCTGTGCATCCCACCGTTTGCTGAATCGTCTTACTCAGATGCCGCGTAGTGACACAAAGCTTATCCGCATAATAATCCACCGAACGCTGTTCCCTGAACGACTCTATCACTAACGCAATAAAGCGGTCCTTCAACCGCCAACGCAAATAATTCGGCTTCTTTTGCCGATAAAGACGCTCCGACTGATTACATATCTCATAAAACAACATCCGACAACAGTAAATCACCAGCTCACGCTGATATATATTATCACTGTCCACAGATTTCTGTTGCAGAAGTTTAAGATAATGATTGCATATCCCATCCCACTCTTCGTCTCGGAATGAACTATAATTATGCTCACGCATGAAGGATACCTTATCCGAAGGCAACGAATAGAAAATCTCATGTCGAAACTGTGCGGAAAAAGCAAAAACGGCCAGTTCAAGATCATCTGTAGCATCTTTATAAAACGTAATCTGTTCAGGGAAAACAAGTATTACACTTCCGGCAACTAAAGCATACTTCTGCTGGTTAATGTAAAGCTGTACTCCTCCTTGCAGACAAAACAGCAATTCTCCTCTCTCCATCCGATAAGGATAAGAAAACAAGTCGGATTTCTGCCGGGTATGAAACAGGTATTCCTCACTCATAAAGTTCTATTTTTGAAGTACAAATATACTCTTAAAGTAGCTTATAAACAAATTAATCCCACTTTTTGAACAATTCGCTTCGATTTTTGAACCGTGAGACAGGCAATAGAAGCCGTAACTTTGCAGCGGTTAATAATTTCGGTTATTTGCTCATCAAAGATTGGATATATAAGTATTAGTTACGAGCTACCGGCTACAAGCTACAAGTAGCTGCGCTATATTCCGAAAGGCACTTGTAGCTCGTAGTCTGTAGCTGATTTATAACCCGTCTGTTGTGAACTTAAGAAAAAAGATTGTAATATGGCAAAAAGAGAATTAACAACCCGGTATCTGTTTTTCATCGCGGGCTTATTTGTAAATGCGTTCGGTATTAGTTTAATTATTAAAGCAAATCTGGGTTCCTCGCCTATATCGAGCCTTCCTTACACACTGAGTTTAAAATTTCCCGTCACACTGGGACAATTCACGCTTCTGCTGAATGCCGTGCTGATAGCCGGACAAATATGGCTTCTGAAAAGGAACTTCAGAAAAGAGCAGTTTCTACAAATTCCCGTAGCAATACTCTTCAGTTTCTTCATAGATTGCTCGATGGCTTTGCTGGAAGGATTCACTCCTGCGGGCTATGCCTCGCAGATTCTATCACTGATAGCTGGCTGTGCGATACTTGGCCTGGGAGTAAGTATGGAGGTAATTGCCAATGTAGTAATGCTATCCGGAGAAGCCTTTGTGAAAGCCATCACTCTGCGCACAGGGAAAGAGTTCGGAATCACAAAAATCGGCTTTGATACAACGTTGGCACTCCTGGCTTGTGCCGCATCGCTCCTATTAGCAGGCACCATAGAAGGTGTACGCGAAGGTACAATCATTGCCGCATTGATCGTAGGACTTTTCGCACGCTTCTTCAACAGACGGCTGGGGTTTGTCAATAAAATGATTACCTTTGCACCGAATAAAACACCCATTCAGCCCTATGAAGACAATTGCAATCACCGAACTGACGGAAATTGAAGCAATCATTCGCAAATGCCCCTACTGCATGGTTGGCATCACCGACCTAAAGGGGAATCCCTACGTAATTCCCATGAACTTCGCTTACCGGGATGGAGTAATCTACCTGCACTCCGGCCCCGAAGGCGGCAAAGTGGCAATGGTGAAACGGCATCCGCAAGTCTGTATCACTTTCTGCGAAGGACACGAACTGGTGTATATGCACCGGCAGGTGGCATGCAGCTACAGCATGAAGTCGCGCAGCGTGATGTGCCACGGAAACGTCCGTTTCATCGAAGATATGGACGAAAAAAGAGAAGTGCTTGATATAATCATGCGGCAATATACAAGCGATGAATTCAAATACAGCGAACCTGCCGTGCGCAACGTAAAGGTTTGGGAAGTAAAAATAGACAAAATGACTTGCAGATCCTTCGGACTACGACCCAGCGAGGTCACCTCAGAGTAGTTATAAAGCCATTTCAGGATGGCTACACCCTTTCCCCCGGATAGCTACACCCTTTACTACAAATAGCTACACCCTTTCGCTAAAAGGGTGTAGCCCTAAAAAAACAAAGAAACCACACCTCCCCTCAGTAATATATCATCAAATGCAACTCTAATTATGTCCCTCTCACTATATCTATGTAAATGAGAGGATTATCGCAAACGGTTGCGGAGAAAAACTTGCAGATTCTACTCATTTACTAATAATGCTAATCTATATTGTACTTAGATTTGGGGCGTCTAATAACAACTATACATTATGTATTATGAGAAAAACCACTTTTAAAACCTTTGTCCTTTTTAGTGCAACCCTGTGGATGACAAGTTGCGTAGATGATGTGTACAACCCTAACAGCGGGAAGAACAGTACAAAAACAGCAGAAGAGTACTTTGATTTCACTACACGTGCGGATGTAGACCTGAATGTAGACCTCGGCTCGCTGGGAGCCTATGCATTGATTGAAATCTACACTGAGTTTCCGTATGAAGTATCGGAGAACGGCTCTTATACGAAGCGTGATATTGAAGCTAAATTCAAAATTTATGCAGATAAATCCGGACGTCAAAGCTGCAAAATGACTTTACCTAAAGATGCCACAACCTTGTATCTCTGCCCCAACAACTGGGGGCTCCCCATCTGTGAAACCCTAAAAGTGGAGAATGGAAGCGTCAACTATACTTACACGGAAACCCGAGGAATCACAGCACTTGGAACCCGTTCGGTAAGTTCAGGTAAGGGTCCTGTCTACGTGGTAGATCAAGGACAAAAGATGTATTCGCTTTGCCAATGGGGTGAACATAGTTGCATTACAGCTCCAACGGATTATTTACTGAACGCCGGGCTGGATGCAAGCTGGATTAAGAAAATACAACGCACCTTCTGGAACGGACAAGATGAACGTCCCAATAACACCACAATGGATAATAGTAAATTCATTACAGATGTGACACACATAAATACTACCATTGCACAATATGCCAAGAATGAAAATGGAACGACTTCTACCATTACAGAAGCAGCTATCTATTTCACTTTCATGGAAGAAAATGCCTGGAATCAGAATACCATCGGATATTATTATTACCCACAGGGAGAAGTACCCATATCCCCGGACGCTGTCAAGAAGTTCATCATTTTTCCGAACGCATCAACTGCAGGAAATGTACCTTTCGTCATGCTGAACAATGAGAATGAAAAATATGCTTCGCCAGCCGCAAACACCAGCCCACAGTGGCTCTACAGAAGACTGGACGCACCTCTGGCATTAGGAAACAAAGTAAAGTTACTGTTTGAAAAAGAAGACGGAACAATTACGGATAAGTTTCCAGCCGGTTATACAATCGGATATTTCCTGATATCCAATGGCTATGGCAACGGTTATGGCAAAGATCATACCCCGAACGATGTGAACCTGACACCGGGATACATGGGCAATCTGGGGTATATTTACTCTAATCAGGCATGGAACAGCAATGGAAAATCCAGTTTTGTCGCCATTACGGACTCCGAAACCGAGCGCGTAATATACGGTATAGAGGACGGAACAGATAAGAGTTACGAAGATATGCTATTCTACATTGAAGCAGATCCCAAAGGATCTATCTACGATCCCGAACGCCCTGTGATTCCGCCTGTTGACGATAAGCCAGTTACCGAACTTCACGCAGGAACCTTACTTTTTGAAGACATCTGGCCCAGCGGCGGAGATTATGACATGAATGATGTAATTATTGAATATTCCCGTACTGTGACCTTCGACAAAAACAACGTCGTGACAGAAATAAAAGATACATTTACTCCTGTATGGGATGGCGCCCAATTCCTGAATGCCTTTGCATATCAAATTAATGCCGCCCAGGTTGGACAATTAGCATTACCTGAGGGCGCTGTATATGAACCAGAAATACAGTCCATTGTAGTGTTCCCGAATGCCAAAGAGGTACAAAAGCAAAAATTCATAGTAACCCGCACTTTTAGCGGCAGCCTGAACAAACAGGACCTCAAAGCCTATAATCCGTATATCATAGTACACTACAGGCCGGGAGCAAACAACCGTCAGGAAGTGCATCTGCCTAAGCAAATGCCCACAGACTATGCCGACAAGAGTCTGAACTACACACATGACGACGCCTACTACATCCATCGTGACGGGAAATATCCGTTTGCTATGGATATCCCGATACACAACTTCGTTCCGGTAACAGAAACAAAAACAATCGGTTCGGAAGGAGAATATCCGGGATTCACCAAATGGGTAAAAGGAGAAACCGGATATGAAGACTGGTACAATCACAAGGAATGATATGTTTATTTCTATACGGTTTTGAATGAAGTGATGATTTATTTTTTAGACGCGGATGACACGGATGACGCAGATTTTTTATTTATTGATGTGACAGCGCAGCCTTTAAATCCGTGTCATCTGCGTCTAAGAGATTGAATACATAGGCTAAAATCATTTACCTCATTTCTATACCGATATGCATTATATAGGAGTAAACTGAAGAACATAACTTCCTGTGTGATAGTGTACTTGGTGTCCCACTAAGATTAGCCGTAGTGGGACACCAGTTCAGTCCTAATGGGAATATAGCTCAACTGCACAGGAATGAACATATTTCTGCCTGCGAACCTTAAATTAAGTTATATTCTACAGCGGGTATTCATCAAATGCATATAGCAACGTTGAGAGATACCGTTCGCCTGTATCCGGCAATAATGCAACAATTGTTTTCCCCTCATTCTCCGGAAGAAGTGCCAGACGAGTGGCTGCACTGACTGCCGCCCCGGAAGATATACCTACCAGCAGGCCTTCTTTCTGAGCCAACTCGCGTCCTGTACGGATAGCATCGTCATTTGTTACCTGCAATATTCCATCAACCACTGCTGGATTGTAGTTCTTGGGAACAAAACCGGCACCGATACCTTGTATCTTATGTGCTCCCGGAGCACCTCCCGAAAGTACAGGAGAGTCGGTCGGCTCTACCGCTACCACCTTTACATCCGGATTATGTTTTTTCAAGGCGACACCTACTCCACTTACCGTTCCGCCAGTCCCTACACCAGCTACAAAAATATCAACATGACCTTCCGTATCCCGCCAGATCTCCTGTCCTGTAGTACGTTCGTGCATGGCAGGGTTTGCAGGGTTATCAAACTGCTGAAGAATTACCGCACCCGGAGTAGCAGCTTTCAGTTCTTCAGCACGGGCAATAGCCCCTTTCATACCATTGGCACCGGGCGTAAGTACCAATTCGGCACCCAGGGCTTTCAGTAAGTTGCGACGCTCAACGCTCATGGTATCGGGCATAGTGAGAATCAACTTATAACCTTTTGAAGCGGCTACAAATGCAAGTCCTATTCCGGTGTTTCCACTGGTAGGTTCTATGATAGTCGCTCCGGGTTTCAGCAAACCGGAAGTCTCGGCATCTTCAATCATTGCCAGTGCCACACGATCTTTCACGCTTCCGGCAGGATTAAATGACTCCAGTTTCACGATCAGACGGGCTTTCAGCCCCTTTGATTTATTGTAATTACTCAGTTCCATCAGGGGAGTGTTGCCCACCAGATCCGTGAGCTGTTTTGCTATCTTTTTCATAACATATTGGGTTTTAAATTATACTCTTCTTTCTAAATGACAAAGATAGAGGGTTAACGGTTCATAGGAAATACCATATTTGTGGGATTTTCATACTATAAATGAGGGATTTTCGCTGAGAATAATTACCTTTGTACCCACCTTATTATAAAAAGGATATCCCAATGAGTCCATTGAACTTTACTCACATTTTGACACAGGCAGTCGATGAACTATCGGAAAGCTCATCTTACAAAGGACTGTTTCATCAGCACACGGACGGCACTCCATTGCCTTCGGCTAGGGCACTGCAAGATATTGTAGAGCTATCGCGTGCCATCCTCTTCCCCGGTTATTTTGGTAATTCAACAGTCAACAGCCGCACCATCAAATATCACATCGGCGTAAACATCGAACGCTTGTTCGACTTGCTGACAGGTCAGGTACTTGCAGGCCTTTGCTTCACCGGAAACGGAGAATGTACCTGCTGCACTGAACTTCAGCGTGAAGAAGCGGCACTGATTGCCGCTAAATTTATCAGCAATTTGCCGAGAATGCGCCGTGTACTGGCCACCGATGTGGCAGCCGCCTACAATGGAGACCCGGCAGCACACAGTTTCGGAGAAGTAATCAGTTGTTATCCCGCCATACGTGCCATCAGCAATTACCGCATTGCGCATGAGTTACTGAAACTCGGTGTGCCCCTTATTCCGCGTATCATCACTGAAATGGCCCACAGCGAAACAGGAATCGATATTCATCCGGGTGCCGCCATCGGCAGCCACTTCACCATAGACCACGGAACGGGTGTGGTAATTGGGGAGACGTGCGTCATCGGAAATAACGTGAAGTTGTATCAAGGCGTAACTCTGGGTGCCAAAAGCTTTCCATTGGATGCGGACGGTAAACCGATCAAGGGTATCCCACGCCACCCGATACTGGAAGACAATGTCATCGTCTATTCCAATGCCACCATTCTAGGACGTATCACTATCGGGCAGGGCGCCACGGTAGGCGGTAATATCTGGGTGACGGAAGACGTTCCGGCTGGAGCAAGAATTGTACAGACTAAAGCCAAAAAGTAACCGGTAGCCAGCAAGCAAACGCCCCGGTTGATGAACACAAGTGTTACGGCTGAGCAACAGAAGTGTTTCGGAAGAGAAACACAAGCGTTACATCCGAGAAATACAAGTGTTCCGTAAAAGGGATATTAAGAGAATATAATCATCAATAGAAACAATAAATACAGAAGAAGTTACAGCAGCTTCAACCGTAAAATTGTAAATCGTAAAATCAATAATAAACAGATGGAATCCTTTCAAATGATTGCCAAGACCTTTCAAGGTCTGGAAGAAGTATTAGCACAAGAACTGACTGCATTAGGAGCAAACGACATAGAAATAGGCCGACGCATGGTGTCTTTCAGTGGAGACAAGGAAATGATGTACAAAGCAAACTTCTGCCTGCGTACAGCAATACGTATTCTAAAACCAATCAAAAGCTTCACAGCCAAGAACGCTGATGAAGTGTATGACCAAATCAAAGCTATCTGCTGGGAAGAGATCCTGAATGTAGAGAAAACCTTTGCCGTAGATGCCGTTGTATTCAGCGAAGAGTTCCGCCATTCCAAGTTCGTTTCTTACAAAGTAAAAGATGCCATTGTGGACTATTTCCGTGATAAGTTTAACAAACGCCCGTCCGTACGCATCAACAAACCGGATGTATTGCTGAATATACACATTGCACAGACCACTTGTACGCTCTCTCTCGACTCATCGGGCGAGTCACTGCACCGCCGCGGTTATCGCCAGGAAGCGGTAGAAGCTCCGTTGAACGAAGTATTGGCTGCCGGAATGATCCTGATGACAGGTTGGAAAGGAGAATGTGATTTGATTGACCCGATGTGCGGTTCGGGTACCATCCCCATTGAAGCGGCATTGATAGCACGCAACATTGCTCCGGGAGTGTTCCGCAAGGAATTCGCTTTTGAGAAGTGGAATGACTTCGATCAGGATTTATTCGATACGATTTACAATGACGACAGTCAGGAATGTGAGTTTACACATAAGATATACGGATACGACAATAATCCGCAGGCCAACGAGATAGCAACACACAATATCAAGGCAGCGGGCGTATCGAAAGACATTGTATTGAAGTTGCAACCTTTCCAGCAGTTCGAGCAACCGGCGGAGAAATCCATAATTATCACCAACCCGCCCTACGGGGAGCGGCTGCTCGCGGCCTCCGAGGCGGAGGAGATCTGCCGTACGATGGGGCAGGTTTTCCCGCAGCGTGACGACCTCGGCTATTACATCATCAGCCCGCACGACGATTTCGAGGGGGTCTTCGGGCGGGAGGCGGTCCGCCGCCGCAAGCTCTATAATGGCATGATCAAATGCCAGGTCTACATGTATTTTAACAGCAGGCACGGGGAGAAGGCCTGACCTTCCCCCGAAACGGAATCAGGATTTTATTAGGCCGCCCGCGGAGAAATCCGCGGGCGGCCCTTTTGCGCCTGTCCGGTCTCCGGTTCTAAAAAAGCGGACGGGCTAATAAGATAGGAGGGAAGACTGGAAAAGGACGTGATGAAATGAAGGAAGACGAACGCTACCTCTCTGCGGCGGCGACCCTTGGGGAACGGGTGCGGCGGGTGCTTTCGCGGGTCCCCGCGCAGATCGCGGCGGAGGTGACGGAAATCCGTTTGCGGACGGGAAAGCCCCTCGGGCTGATGGCGTCGGCCAAGGTGCTCTTTGTGGATG
>OHNO01001327.1_pt1 | contig 10750 bp, 5 predicted proteins | sample 1569521 | NCBI WGS metagenome assembly OHNO01 (sample SAMEA3879604, study PRJEB24766) | human gut metagenome | biome: human-associated habitat; feature: feces | place: USA | collected 1985/1987
TGTGTGCCAGATAATTGTAGGTTCCGCCGTAAATAGTTTTTGATGCAACAATGTGCTCCCCGGTCTGTGCAAGGGCCTGGAATGTATACGCAAGGGCCGCTGCTCCTGATGCAACAGCCAGAGCTGCTGTTCCTCCCTCTAAAGATGCAATCCTCTTTTCAAATACATCCTCTGTGGGATTTGTGAGTCTTCCGTAAATATTTCCTGCATCCCGAAGACCAAACCTGTCTGCCGCATGCTGTGAATTATGAAATACATAAGAAGTAGAAGCATAAATAGGTACTGCTCTTGCATCTGTTGCCGGATCTGCCTGCTCCTGTCCGATATGTAACTGTCTTGTCTCAAAACCCCAGTTTTTTGAATCTCTAATATCTGCCATTTTTTCATCCTCCTTTTCGTGTATTCATACTAACACAGTAGGAAATATTCGTCCAATACATACAAAAAATACCCTGCCATAGTTTTTAACTATAACAGGGTTTACTCTTAATCCTTTCTCTTTCCTGCTATTTTACAAAACACCACCGCCGCCCCTGTACTTACCGCAGTTGCCACAATTCCCGGTCCCACAACTGCGGCAGGATTTACACTCCCGTACTGTGCCCTGTAAGCAATCATATTCATGGGCAAAAGCTGAAGAGAAGAAACATTGATGATCATAAATGTGCACATAGCGGTACTTGCAATATGCGGAGCTCTCTTTTTTGTCACTCCCCTTCTCCTACAATCTTCCTCATTCAATTTCTGAAGTTCCCGGACAGCACACAGCCCTGATGAAGTGCTTGCCCAGCTAAGACCAAGAATATTCGATAAAAAATTCAGGGAAATGTATTTTCCTGCCTGAGATTCCGGAGGAATATCAGGAAAAAGAAAGCGGAGAACCAGTTTCATTCCTCTGGAAAGAAGGCTTACAAGCCCCGTATTTTCCGCAATCTTCATAATACCAGTCCACATGGCAGTAATTCCCGCCATAGAAATACATAAAGTCACCGCCTCCTTTGACGAAGCGATCACAGCCTCTGTCACCTCCTGAAGATTTCCGTTTAATGCCCCGAACACAATTCCGATAATAAGCATTCCGCCCCATAAATATGTCATAAAAAACCCGCTTGCAACTGTTCCGTATCCTCACAGTTACGTTTTTTCTTAAAATATATGAAGCCCCCGGAAAAATCATTCCGGGGGCTTCCTGTACTCGTATTGCTTATATTATTTTTTATCTACAATTACCTTATCCAGTTTCCAGATGTCATCTACGTACTCCTGAATAGTTCTGTCAGATGTGAATTTGCCGCTATGCGCAGTATTGAGAAGAGCCATCTTCGCCCATCTCTTTTCATCTCTGTAAGCTTCCTCCACACGTTTCTGTGCCTCTGCATAAGCACGGAAATCTGCAAGGATAAAGTATCGGTCCGAACGGTCTGTATTCTTTGTATTTAACAGAGAATCGTAAAGGTCACGGAACAGCTCTGTATCGTCGGAGAAGGTTCCGTTAATGAGCTGCATTAATACCTGACGAATGTCTCCGTCTGTATTGTAGATCACATTCGGATCATATCCGCCGTTATTTTCGTAATTGATTACCTCATCAGAGCTTAAACCGAAGATAAACGCATTTTCTGCACCAACCTCTTCCACGATTTCCACGTTAGCGCCGTCCATCGTTCCAAGTGTAGGCGCGCCGTTTAACATGAACTTCATGTTTCCTGTACCGGAAGCCTCTTTACTTGCTGTGGAAATCTGCTCGGAAACGTCCGCTGCCGCAAAAATCATTTCCGCATTGGAAACACGGTAGTTTTCAATAAACACAACCTTCAGCTTTCCGTTGATAGAAGTATCGTTGTTTACCACATCTGCCACAGAGTTGATCAGCTTGATGATTTTCTTTGCTGTATGGTATCCTGCAGATGCCTTTGCACCGAAAATAAATGTTCTCGGATAGAAATCCATCTCCGGATGCTGTTTAATCTGATTGTACAGATAAATAACATGAAGAATATTTAAAAGCTGACGTTTGTACTCATGAAGTCTCTTAACCTGCACATCAAAAATAGAATGCGGGTCAACTTCCACTCCGTTATGCTCCAGAATATATTTTGCAAGACGTACTTTATTCTGGTACTTGATGTTCATAAACTCCTGAAGCGCCTTCTCATCTTCTGCATAAACAGCCAGTTTTTTAAGCTGCGGCAGATCTGTGATCCAGTCCGGTCCAATATGGTCTGTCACCCATTTTGCAAGAAGCGGATTTCCGTGAAGAAGGAATCTTCTCTGTGTAATACCGTTTGTCTTATTATTAAATTTCTGCGGCATCATCTCATAAAAATCATGAAGCTCCTGATTTTTCAGAATCTCTGTATGAAGGCGGGCAACGCCGTTTACAGAAAAGCCTGCAACGATTGCAAGGTGAGCCATCTTAACCTGTCCGTCGTAAATGATCGCCATTTTTTTGATCTTCTCATAATTTCCCGGATATTTTGCCTGAATATCCAGAATAAAGCGGCGGTTGATCTCTTCGATGATCTGGTATACTCTCGGAAGAAGTCTGGAGAACAGCTCAATCGGCCATTTTTCCAGAGCCTCGGACATAATGGTATGGTTTGTATATGCGCAGCATTTTGTCGTGATTTCCCATGCTTCGTCCCAGCCAAGACCTTCTTCATCTACAAGGATACGCATAAGCTCTGCAACCGCAACAGTCGGGTGCGTATCGTTCATCTGGAAGCAGACTTTTTCATAAAGCTTTCTGATGTCGCTGTGATTTTTCTTGTATTTCTCAATCGCAGCCTGAATGCTTGCGGAAACGAAGAAGTACTGCTGTTTCAGACGAAGCTCTTTTCCTGAGTAATGGTTATCGTTCGGATAGAGAACATCAACGATCAGTTTTGCAAGGTTTTCCTGCTCTACTGCTTTGTGATAATTTCCTCTGTCAAACTCATCAAGTTTGAAATCTGTGATCGGTTTTGCATCCCATACACGCAGTGTATTTACTACGTGATTGCCATATCCGACGATTGGCATATCATACGGAACTGCCATGACAGACTCATAGTTTTCCTGGATAAATTTATCTTTTCCTGTAACAGGATCTTTCTCGAAACGGATATTTCCCCACCACACGACGGTTATCCCACGGCGGATAATCTCCTGCGCCATTTCCCGTAGCAAGGCGGGTGGAGCGGCCTCGTCCACGAAATGGAAGCCGATCTCGCCGGTTTGCTCGATCAAGCGCTCCATACGGTCTACCAAAGTCTTGGCCGTATTCGGCTCATACCGTTTGATGTAATCCAGCGAACCGTCGCAGAAGGCGCATTTCCCCCAGTAGCAACCGTGTGCCAAGGTCAGTTTGTTCCAGCGGCCGTCGCTCCAAAGCTTGTGCATTGGCCATTTCCATGACAGAGATGTATTTGTCCAGTGGCAAGCCTTCGTAATCCGGGAATCCGGTCTCGTTTTGCCGGCAAGCGGGATAAGCGGGGTTGTCTTGATAAACGACCCGGCTGCCGCTCTCGTCCAAGGAGAAGGTGCGTACCAGTTCCTCTTTGGGGATCGCCCCGTCCAGATAGCGCAACGTTTGGTAAAGCGGGTCCTCTCCATCATCCAGCAAGAGGTAATCGATGTATTTGAAGAAGCGGGTATCCGTGATGGAGCGAAGTTCCGTATTCACGAAACCGCCTCCCATAAGGATCGGGATATCGGGATGTGCCTGCCGTAGCCATTGGGCGAGCCGGAGGGAACTGAATAAATTCCCCGGGAAAGGTACGCTGAAAGCGATCGCCTTGGGCTTGCTCTCGGCGATGTGCTTTTCCAATAGCGGTTGCGTCAGGCGGTCGATAAAGCCGAAAGGTTTTTGGAGGGCTTCCTCGATCTCGTCGAAGGAGGAGGCGCAGCGGCCTAGATGCTCGGCATATCGGCTGAAACCGAAATCCGGGTCGATCGTTTCCCGGATCAAGTCGCAGAGATCCTCCAGATACAAGGTTGCCAGATAACGGGCTTTATCCCGTAATCCCGAAGTACCGAACGCCCATTCCAGCTCCTCCTCGTTTTGGCTCCTGCGATCGCTTTCTGGAAGGTAATCTTGATTACAGATGCGATAAGCGAGAGGATCGTTCTTTCCTTGAAGGAAAGCGACAACGGCGGTTATCGTGTCGATATACCGTTGCTTATTAGCCAGCATCCCCCGGACTTTAGCCGGATATTTACCTTTCCGTCGCTCGATCTCGGCGAATAACTCCCCGAGACCCTGCGTGGAAAACAAAGTCAAGATTGTCTCGATACCCAGATCCGCCTGCCCGGCACGTACACCCTTTGCCTCCAAATAACCTTTTAGGTAAGCCGTGGAAGGATAAGGCGTATTGATCTGCGTAAACGGAGATAAAACCAGAAGAACCGAAGCTAATCCCATATCAACTCAACTAATTTTCAATTATTCAAGCTATTGTTGATAGACTCGATATAGTCCAGAATCTCATCCCGTCCCTCTTTCTTCTCCGAGGAAGAGAGGAAGATCGGAGGAAGCTCTTCCCAAGTCTCCAGTAATTTATCCGTATAGACTTTTAGGTTCTCTTTCAAGCGTCCCTTGCTGATCTTGTCGATCTTCGTGAAGATGATGGAGAAAGGAACCCCGCTCTCACCCAGCCATTCCATAAACTCCAGATCGATCTTTTGCGCCTCGTGGCGGCAGTCCAAAAGGACAAATAGGTTGGTCAGTTGCTCGCGATCGAGGATATAGTTCTCGATGATACGTTTCAATTGCTCCCGGTTCTCCTTGCCTCGTTGGGCGAAGCCATACCCCGGAAGGTCTACCAGATACCACTCGTTATTGATAAGAAAATGATTGATAAGTAAAGTCTTACCCGGTGTTTGCGAAGTCATCGCCAAGCCCTTCTTGTTGGTAAGCATATTGATCAAGGAGGATTTGCCTACATTACTTCGTCCGATGAAGGCATACTCCGGCTTATTACCCTCGGGGCATTTCCTTACGTCTGTGTTACTGATAACAAATTCTGCGCTTTTAATTTCCATAAAATATAAATTAATGAATAATGAGTAAATGAATAATGGCGAGACCTAATTCTCAATTTTCAATTTTCCATTTTCAATTGCCGAAAGCCACAGCCCGGCGAACGTGATGCCTCCGTTTACCATAAGCATCTCGTAGCCGAACGTATAGCCTGCGTATTGTTTCACCAAGAAATCCGTGGCGAGGCAAATCAACGGGGAGGCTATACAGATATAGGGCACGTATTTGTCACGGGGGTTCCGCTTCGTGAAAAGCCCGAAAACAAACAGCCCCAATAGAGGACCATACGTGTACGACGCTATCATGTAGATCGCGTCGATAACACTCCGGTTATTTACGGCCTTGAACGCCAAGATGATCAAGACGAATAAGACGGATATCATCACGTGTACCTTTAGGCGGGTACGTTTCGCCCTTTTCGCTTCCTCTCTCTGCACGCCGAGGATATCCACGCAAAAAGAGGTGGTGAGCGCTGTCAACGCCGAGTCGGCGCTACTGAAAGCCGCCGCTATGATACCGATCGTAAAGAAGATCAAGATACTCCCGCCCAAGATCCCCGAGGTACAAAACATCGGGAGGATATCGTCGCCCAAGGTTGGCAACTGGATGTTCCGCTGTGCCGCCAATGTCAGTAGCAGTACCCCCAGCGCGAGAAACAAAAAGTTGACCGGCGTGAAAGCGAATCCATATGTGTACATATTCTTCTGGGCATCCTTCAAGCTCTTGCAGGAGAGGTTCTTTTGCATCATGTCCTGATCCAGCCCGGTCATGACGATCGTGATAAAGATACCGCTGAAGAACTGCTTGAAGAAGTTCTGCGTACTATGCCAATCGCCGAACTCGAAGATCCGGAAATGAGGGCTTTCCACCAAGGTCTGCGCCATACCCCTGAAATCCAGTCCCATCTTGTCCTTCACCTGCCAGATGATCACGATCAACATTGCCACGAGACAAAGGGCCTGCAACGTATCTGTCCAGATGATCGTCTTGATACCGCTCCGGAACGTATATAGCCATACCAGCAGGATACTGAGGATAGCGGTCACGGCGAATGGGATGTTCCAAGCGTTGAACACGTAGGTTTGCAAGATCAAGACCACTAGATATAAGCGTGCGGCCGCCCCTACGATCTTCGAGAGCAGGAAGAATGAGGCCCCTGTCTTGTACCCCCTTCTCCCGATCCGGTCATCCAGATACGAGTAGATGGAGGTAAGTTGCAACTTATAGTATAGCGGTAGTAATACCTTGGCTATAATGATATATCCCACGAAGAAGCCTAATACAGTCTGCATATACGTCATATCGATCGCCCGCACCATGCCGGGTACCGATACGAACGTCACCCCCGATAAGGATGTCCCTACCATACCGATAGAAACGATATACCAAGGTGATTTCCTGTTCCCGAGGAAGAATGCCTCGTTGCTGTTATTACGTCCCGTGATCCATGCTATCAGCAGCAAGACGGCGAAATAGGCAGCGATAATAAAAAGGATGATATAGCTGTTCATGTATTGCTAACTTCTGTCTTCTTCTGCGCAAAGATACGGCTTTACTTTGAAATAACCGGCATATGCGTGGATTCTACCGTGATGGGTTTCTTGAAGCCCTTTAGGTAGTCCATGAAAGCGTCGGTCGATATGATACCTAAATTATCGAATTCCGGGATCTCGTAGCCCTTGAATAAAGAGGCGTCGTACCCGTCTCCGCCATCGGTGATGAAAGCATCTAGGGTCACCACGCAAGGGGTATTGTCCTCGATCTCGGTCTTTTGCCCGTCTCTTGTATAGACTATTTTCTCGATCTTATTTCCGCTTAGGGTAAGCGTGAGGTCGGAGGATTGAAGGAAACCGTTCGGATTCTTCCGTCCATCCTCCAATAGCTTCTTCAACCGCTTGCCGTCGAAACGATAGGCAACGATAACGGAGCCGAAAGGCAGGATGTTGCCGGCACGCAGTCGGGTGATATCCCCTTTCGGAAGGGCCGCACGGATACCTCCGTAATGGTTTACGCCGATCACCGGCTGATCCTTGTAAGCGGGCATCTCTTTTTGGAAACGCTTGGCGTAAGCGGCCGTGACCAACGCCCCGATAGGCGTATAGTCGAACTTATTGATGGTACGGTCGTGGATCAAGGCCTCTTTTGCCGTGGCAAGTTTCTCGTTCAGCCGATATTTATCCATGATCTTCTCCACGGCCTCTCGCATCTCCGGGTTCTCCTCGCAGGCTACACGCACGGTATCCCCTTGGATGAAAGAGATATCCCGGTGTCCGTTGAAATCTTGTATCTGGAACAGCAGTTTCCCGATATGGGTACCGTTTACGCCGGCTTGGATGATGGGGATGTTATTGATTTTATCGAGCACCAGCTCATGCGAGTGGGCGGATATGATGGCGTCTACCTTATCGATGAACGGCAGTCCTTGGGCGTTCTCCTCGGTGATGCGGTAAGGCATTTTCATATCCGTGCCGATGTGCATCAAGAGGATAATCATATCGATCTGGCCCTCTTTCTTTAACTGGTAGACGGTTTGTATGCAGGCCGCTCCCAGCGGATGCGTGAACTGAAGCCCTTTCAGGTTCTCCGGCTTGGTCTTGACGTAGGTGTCCGTCGTGGTCAGTCCGATGAAGGCTATGCGCAGGGAGGAGCCATCTTTCAACTTACGCTCTACGATACGATAGGGACTCAACCAGTCGGGGTGAGTATATCTCTTCTCTTCGGTGATATTGGCGGCCACATGGGGGATATTCAAAGCGGCGGTGTCCACTAGATAAGGAAGCCCCCAGTCGAATTCGTGGTTACCGATGGCGGACATTTCCACGTCCATCGCCTCGTACATCTCTTTGATAGGCTCGCCTTTCGTGATCTTGGAGAAATAGCTTCCGCTGAAATTATCTCCGCCTGAGACAACGATGGAATGCGGATAGCGTTGTTTCTCGTTTTGTGTCATTTGTACCAACCGGGCGGCTCCCGGCGTGATCCCGTCGGAGGCGAAAGCCCCATGGAAATCGTTGAATGAGAAAATGGCTAAAGTGTCTATCGAGCTAGACGGGGTGGCGATATCTTGAGCGAATAGGGGAGCGGTTAGCGCACTGCCTAGCAAAATCGCCGATACGAATTGTTTTTTCAGTCCCATGGTTGTATGTATTAATAGGGACAAAAGTAGGAAAAATAATGGGATTCACCGAGGAAAACGCCCGATTCGTCGAATTCTTTTTGATCGTTTTAAACCTTCGGCCTACCTTTGTGTCATAGTAATAGCTCGTGAGAGTGAAAGCGAACCGGTTGTTCATCATAACCGGGAAATAGGTAAACATTAAGTCAAAGGGCCGTCATCCGGATAAGATGCGGCCCTTTTGATTTATTCGGACTTGAGGTTGTTTACGGGATTGTCGTGGGTGGTACGGAATACGTTATATCCGGAAACCGCCAGTATGACGGTGAGTACCAATACGCCTCCTCCCACGAATAGATACCAGGATAGCTGGATCTTTTCCGAGAATTGCTCTTGCCATTTCTGGGAGATATAGAAAGCGATACCGCAACCAAGTAAGATGGCCGGCAATGCCATGGTGATGATATCTTTCAAGAAAATATGGAGTATGTCTTTTACCGTGGCTCCGTTAATCTTGCGGATCGCCATTTCTTTCCGGCGACGGTTCACCTCGTCGTTCGTGTATCCGATCAATCCGATGAAGACGATCAGCAAGGTGACGATACCACCGATCATGACGGAGTCACGGAATTTCCGGGAGGAGGTGTATCCTTCCAGCATCTCGCTCTTGAAGGAGATCACGTTGAGTTCTTTATCCGGGATGAGTTGCCCCATTAGATCCTGCGTCTTGCGTAGGGCCTCGGAAGAAAGGCTATGGTATCGAATGACCATATGTTGGGCCGCCCCTTTCGTATAGAACATGATCTTGGCTCGCAGATCTTCTCCCGCTATGGAACCTAGGCGGAAATCCTCGAACACGCCCCGAATCGTGAAGAGAGGCATCGACTCGGACTTGGTATCGTGTCCGGTTATTTGTACCGTCTTGCCCACGGCTCCATCCTTCCAGTCGGCGAAAGGTTTCATGTATTCAATGAAATTGCGGCTCACCAGTATCTCTTGCGAGGAGGTGGTATTCTCTGTGAAGTATTGTCCTTCTACGATCGGGATTTCCAATACGTTCAGGTAATCGTTTCCTACGTCGTAGAGGTCGGCGATGTTGAATAGTTCCCGGTCGTCTCCCGGAAGATAGACGTTATTGCCCGAGGCTCCCCAGAAAGGAAGGTTATAGCAAGTCGTGATGGCGTCTACCTCGGGCAATCTCTGGGTTTCCTCGATCAGTTTGGCACGCCCCGTGGAGTCTACGGCGCCGATATACACATAGGCGAGGTTCTCAGGATTGTATCCCGGATGATCATTCACCATATGGTCGTATTGCTTGCCTACCACTAGCAATAAGGAGGCGAGGAAGCTGATTGCCGTGAACTGGAAGAACAAGAGTCCCAGTTTCCAAAGGCGGCGTGCTTCACGAATACTCCGGAAAACAGCCGCTACAGGAATGCGTCCTAAGAACCAGCCGGTAGCTATGCCCGTAGAGATAAGTACGACTATGACCGTGAGGCATATCGCCCACATACCCGTGGATAGGAATAACGATCGGACTCCCGTGCCGATCAGCTCCTTTATAATTCCTTGAAATCCTAGGATCAAAAGTACGACCAGCACTAGTGCGACGGTGACGTGGGTCCCTACCTCGGACAACGCCATACCTTGGATATCCTTACCGCTCGCCCCGTAACATTTGCGTACGGCCATCTCTTTCGTGCGGTTCACGATGGAGGAGATCACGATCAATATATAGTTCATTACGGCGGTGAAGATCAATACGAAGGCGATGAACGAGAGGATCAAGGCCATACGTTTGGCCATATCGTCCTCCATATGTACGTTGAGTAGTTTGTGGAAGGTGAAGGTCAGTTCCACGCCGGCTTTCTTAAGGTCGTTTACGGGGAAATGCTTGTCGATCATCTGTCTCATTCCCGCTTCCAACTGGGCCTCTGTCGTACCCGGCGATACCTTGACATAACTTTGGTAGCGGTCGTTTCCGGTTAACATATGGGTTCCGTCCCACATGAACTTGCTGATGGAAGAAAGGGATACGATAATGTCATAACTCTGTTCGGTGTTGTCCGGTAGTTTCTTGAATACGCCGCCTATCGTGAGGGCTTGTCCCGGCGCGTCGTCAATCTCGAAGCGTTTTCCCATCACGTTACCGCCGATACGTTCGGCGATCTCGTCGGATACGAGCACGTACATGGGTTGGGAGAGAACTTGCTTAGGGTCTCCGATGAGCATGGGGCGGGGCAATACGTCGAAAAGACAACTGTCCGCTAGGATGAAGGTCGCTTTGAGCCGATGCTTGTTGTCGGACATCGTAAAAGGGGAGTTTCCCCGGAAGTACGTATAGCGTGTGGCGGCCTCGATCTCCGGTGTCTCTTGTTTCAAGAGGGGGATTACTCCGGCGGGCGTTTGCCCGTGGTCGCCCACTTCCCCGTTCATGAAAAATTTCTCATATACTCGATAGATCCGGTCTCCGTCCGGATAGAAGTTATCGTAGGTGTTCTCGAAGTGGACTTTAGCGATCAGCACCAAGCCGATGGTCAGTCCTATACCCAAGGAGATAATCTTCATTACATTGTGTTGCCCTCTCTTAAAAAGGGAGCGAATTGCGATCCCGA
>OHNO01001351.1_pt1 | contig 10576 bp, 7 predicted proteins | sample 1569521 | NCBI WGS metagenome assembly OHNO01 (sample SAMEA3879604, study PRJEB24766) | human gut metagenome | biome: human-associated habitat; feature: feces | place: USA | collected 1985/1987
TTCACATCAATGCCTTTTTCTTCGATACCTTCACCTTCCCAACGCAGTTCAATACCTACTTCTTTGAAGGCGAGTGTGGCAAACTCACGAACAGTATGCATTTCTCCTGTGGCAATCACGAAATCTTCCGGTGTATCATGCTGAAGAATGAGCCACATACACTCTACATAATCTTTCGCATATCCCCAGTCACGGCGTGCGTCCAGATTACCTAAATACAATTTATCCTGAAAACCTTGTGCTATGCGTGCAGCAGCCAGCGTAATCTTGCGGGTTACAAATGTCTCACCTCTGCGTTCACTTTCATGATTGAAAAGGATACCGTTTACGGCAAACATACCATAGCTTTCGCGGTAGTTCTTTGTAATCCAGAAGCCGTATTGTTTGGCTACTCCGTATGGGCTGCGGGGATAGAAAGGAGTTGTTTCCGATTGGGGAACTTCCTGTACTTTACCGTAAAGCTCCGAAGTGGAGGCCTGGTAAATCTTTGTTTTTTTCTCCATTCCGAGGATGCGGACAGCTTCGAGCATACGCAGCGTGCCGATGGCATCTGCCTCTGCGGTGTATTCCGGTACGTCGAAAGACACTTTTACATGGCTTTGCGCAGCGAGGTTATAGATTTCGTCCGGCTGTACCTGTTGGATGATGCGGATCAGCGAGCTGCTATCCGTCATGTCACCGTAATGCAGGTTAATGGTGCGCTTTTGCTTCATATCGCGTACCCATTCGTCGAAGTACAGATGTTCGATGCGCCCTGTATTGAATGAAGAAGAACGACGGAGAATACCGTGTACTTCATATCCTTTCTGTAATAAGAATTCGGCGAGAAACGAACCGTCCTGGCCTGTTATTCCGGAGATTAAAGCTGTTTTCATATTGTAAGCTTCTTTATTGATTATTTTTTGCGGGGCAAAATTCGTTATTTTTTACGAGAATACAAAACTTATTGGCTTGTCACTTATATATCTTATCTACCACCAGTGCAATTGCCCCATCTCCCGTTACATTGCATGCAGTACCGAAGCTATCCATTGCAATGTAGAGTGCAATCATCAGTGCCTGTGCCGATTCATCGAAACCGAGCATGGATTGCAGAATACCCAAAGATGCCATGATGGCACCACCGGGCACTCCCGGAGCAGCCACCATCGTGATGCCCAGCATAAAAATGAAACCGGCAAATAAAGGGAAATCAAAAGGTATACCTTGCATCATCATCAGAGCAAGAGCGCATGCTACGATTTTCAGCGTGCTGCCGGATAAGTGTATCGTGGCGCAAAGAGGGATAACAAACCCTGCAATATCGGGTGACACACCATTCTTCTTTGTCTGTTCCAGGGTAACAGGAATGGTGGCGGCGGATGATTGTGTACCTAAAGCCGTGAAATAAGCGGGTAGCATCCGCCCCAACAGCTTAAAAGGATTTTTACGGACAAACAGCGCAGCGATGCAATATTGAAATAACAGCAGGAAGATGTGCAGCAGGAAGATTACGCCGATAATCTTTATGAATACCATTAAGATGGAGAATACCTGTCCCGAATGCGTCATATTAAGGAATATACCGAATATATAAATAGGGAGGAGCGGTAGGATCACTGCACTGATCATACGGACAATGATATCCTGAAAATCACGTGCTGCATTCTTAAGTGTATCGTTTTTCAGTTGGGCAAGTCCCAACCCTAAAGTGAACGCCAGTACCAGTGCCGTCATTACATTCATGAGCGGTGGAATGGCGACTGAGAAAAACGGCAATATCCCTTGTGCTTCGCTGACCTCTTCCAACGGGGCACCGGACTCTATCAGATGAGGATATATGGTTACTCCTGTAAAGTAAGAGAGGAAACCGGAAAACAGGGTTGCCCCATAGGCTATCAGTGCGGTAATCAACAGCAGTTTCCCGGCGCCTTTACCGATATCGGCGATAGCTACGGTAACCAGTCCCACAATAATCAGTGGTATGGAGAAATTCAGAAATTCGCTGAAGATACCGTTGAATGTAACGAACAGGCGTACCAATTCTCCGGGAAGAAAATTACCAAAAAGAATACCTAATGCGATGGCTATAATGATACGCGGCAATAATCCGATATGTAGTTTTTTCATAAAACTGAATTTAAGTTTCTCCATTGGAATAGAGTTATGTTTGCAAAAGTACGATTTTTATTCGAAATTCATACGAACAAATGCCCTTGACATATTGTTTCCATTTCAATGAAACAATAACAAAAAATGCAAGTTATGACAGAAAAAAGACAAAAGACAGACATCGGCTTAATCGGACTTGCCGTGATGGGGGAGAATTTAGCTTTGAATATGGCGGACAAGGGATGGCATGTGTCCGTGTTTAACCGTACTGTTCCGGGAGTGGAAGAAGGTGTGGTAGAACGCTTTATCAACGGTCGTGCCAAAGGGAAAAATATTGAAGGATACACTGAAATTCCTGACTTTGTAGAGTCCATTTCCGCCCCGCGCAAAATCATGATGATGGTGCGTGCCGGCAGTGCCGTAGATGAACTGATGGAACAGCTCTTTCCGCATCTCTCTCCGGGAGATATCTTGATAGATGGAGGCAACTCAAACTATGAAGATACCAACCGCCGTGTGGCATTGGCCGAATTGAAAGGTTTCCGCTTTGTCGGTGCCGGTGTTTCGGGTGGTGAAGAAGGAGCGTTGAACGGTGCTTCTATTATGCCGGGCGGTTCCGTTACTGCCTGGGATGAAGTAAAGCCCATCCTGCAAAGTATTGCTGCACGTGCTGCCGATGGTACTCCTTGCTGTGACTGGATTGGTCCGGCCGGCTCGGGACATTTCGTTAAAATGATACATAATGGTATTGAATACGGTGATATGCAGTTGATTGCCGAAGCCTACTGGGTGATGAAGAATCTTCTGCAACTGAATAATGAAGACATGGCTTCCGTCTTTGCCCACTGGAATGAGGGTAAGTTACGTAGCTATCTGATAGAAATCACAGCCAATATCCTTCGGCATAAGGATAAGGCGGGCGGTTACCTGATTGACAAGATACTGGACACTGCCGGGCAGAAAGGCACCGGTAAGTGGTCCGTTATCAATGCAATGGAATTGGGTATGCCCCTGGGACTGATTGCAACGGCTGTTTTTGAGCGTAGTCTTTCAGCGCAGAAGAATCTGCGTGAGGCAGCTTCCAAACAATTCATTTGCCAGCGTTCACAAGTGGTCTATAATAAGCCGGAACTGGTGAAAGATATTTATTCCGCTTTGTATGCTTCTAAACTGGTATCTTATGCACAAGGTTTCGCCGTGTTGCAAAAGGCGTCCGAATCTTTCGGCTGGGATCTCGATCTGGCATCCATTGCCCGTATGTGGCGCGGAGGCTGCATCATCCGCAGTATATTCCTGAATGATATAGCTGCTGCTTTTGAAGCACAGCAGAAGCCGAAGCATTTGCTGCTCGCTCCTTATTTCCGGGAAGAAATCAAAGAGTTGCTCTCCGGTTGGAAGCACCTTGTAGCCCATGCGATGAAAGAGGAACTGCCTGTTCCGGCTTTCTCTTCCGCATTGAACTATTTCTATTCGCTGGTATCTGCGAAGCTCCCTGCTAATATGATTCAGGCTCAGCGTGACTATTTCGGTGCACATACCTTTGAGCGTACCGATGAACTCCGCGGACAGTTCTTCCATGAAAACTGGACCGGACATGGCGGAGATACAAAATCAGGTACCTATAATGTATAAAATGAAGCCCTGGTAATAAAATTATAAAGCAAGAGCTAATGAATTTATTACAAGGGCTAATTTGCAGAAGCTAATCAAAAAAAACAAGATTCTATGAGTAAATTTGTAATGATCATATTCGGCGCTTCGGGCGACTTGACGAAACGCAAGCTGATGCCGGCACTCTATTCGCTCTACAAGGATAATCGTTTGCCCGAAGGATTTGCCGTTCTCGGTATCGGCCGTACCGACTACGCAGATGAAACTTATCGCGACTATATCCTGAACGAGCTGGAACATTTTGTCACACCGGCCGAAGTGGGAATGAAAGAGTTCTGCACTCATTTGCACTACCTTAGTATGGACCCTGCCATAGAAGAAGGTTACGGAACCCTGGACAGCCGTTTGCAGGAAATCACCGGTGAAAAGAAGCCGGACAATTTACTGTTTTATCTCGCTACGCCCCCCTCACTTTATGGCGTCATCCCTCTACATCTGAAAACAGCCGGATTGAATCGTAAACATACCCGCATCATTGTCGAAAAGCCTTTCGGCTACGACCTGAAGTCGGCACAAGATTTAAACCATATCTATGCTTCCGTTTTCGAAGAATCTCAGATTTATCGCATCGACCACTTCCTCGGCAAGGAGACGGCACAAAATATCCTTGCTTTCCGTTTTGCCAATGGCATCTTTGAACCGTTGTGGAATCGTAATTACATCGATTATGTAGAGGTTACCGCTGTCGAGAATCTCGGTATCGAACAGCGTGGCGGCTTCTATGACGGTACAGGCGCATTGCGAGACATGGTACAGAACCACCTTATCCAACTGGTGGCCCTCACTGCCATGGAGCCTCCCGCTGTCTTCACCGCTGATAATTTCCGTAACGAAGTGGTAAAAGTTTACGAGTCACTGAAACCTCTGACAGATGAAGATTTGAATGAACATATAGTCCGCGGACAATATACCGCTTCCGGTTCTAAAAAGGGCTACCGTGAAGAGAAGAACGTTCCCGCCGACTCGCGCACTGAAACTTACATCGCCATGAAGATCGGTATTGATAACTGGCGTTGGAGCGGCGTACCTTTCTACATCCGCACAGGAAAGCAGATGCCTACCAAGGTAACGGAAATCGTAGTACATTTCCGTGAAACGCCCCATCAGATGTTTCATTGCCATGGCGGACACTGTCCGCGGGCTAACAAACTAATCCTCCGCCTGCAACCCAACGAAGGTATTGTGCTGAAATTCGGCATGAAAGTTCCCGGACCGGGATTCGATGTGAAGCAAGTGATGATGGACTTCAGTTACGACCAACTGGGCGGACGTGCCACGGGCGATGCTTATGCCCGTCTGATTGAAGACTGCATTCAGGGCGACCCGACTCTCTTTACCCGCAGTGATGCTGTCGAAGCCTCCTGGCGTTTCTTTGATCCTGTACTACGTTATTGGAATGAATACCCAGATGCGCCTCTCTACGGTTATCCTGTCGGAACCTGGGGGCCACTGGAAAGTGAAGCTATGATGCACGAACATGGTGCCGACTGGACCAATCCGTGTAAGAACCTTACGAACACTGATCAATATTGTGAGTTATGAAAACTTATATCTATAGTACAGCTGCTGAAACGGCACGAGCTCTCATCAAGCACCTTATTAGTTTGATGGAGGAAGAGCCGCAGAAGATTTTTCACATTGCATTCAGTGGAGGCAGCACGCCCTCGCTTATGTTCGATTTGTGGGCAGAAGAATTCAAGGATGCCACTCCGTGGAGCCGTATGCGTATTTATTGGGTGGATGAACGGTGTGTACCTGCCGAAGACTCGGAGAGTAACTATGGCAATATGCGTCGGCTGTTGCTGGATGAAGTGGGAATGCCTGAGGAATATATTTTTCCTATTGACGGCAGCAACGATCCCGATGATGAAGCGAATAGCTATTCTCGCATAGTGCGTTGCAATGCGCCACTCTGGCATGGCTTTCCGGCTCTTGATATTGTTCTGCTGGGGGCGGGAGAAGACGGGCATACCTCGTCCATTTTCCCCGGTCAGGAGTATTTGCTTTCATCTTTCCATCCTTATGAGGTAAGCGTTAATCCCTACAATGGGCAGAAGCGCATAGCCATGACCGGCTGTTTGCTTTTTAATGCCAAGCAGCTGATTTTCTTTGTGACAGGCAGAAACAAGTCCAACGTTGTGCGCGATATTCTGGATTCGGGTGATACCGGTCCGGCTGCCTATGTGGCACACCATGCCTGGAATGTGGAAGTGTTTATGGATGAGCTGGCGAAACCTCAACCCATCCATGAGAGTGATTTATAAAAAAAGAGAGTGATTCATCATCAATTGGACGTTCCGCTTTCCAGAATGCTGACGATGGAGAACAGCGTGAAACAGATGCCGCCTAATCCTGCCAATACGCGTGCGGGAACAAAGTAGACATCATTCAGCGTTGTCATTTCAAACAGAAACGCAGAGAGGAAAAGACAAGTAAGCGCGGTGAGCACCGGAATGAGCGGAATCCGGTTCGCCAGCTTAAAGACGTTCCGCCAAATAACAGCCAGCAGAATTACTTTGCTGGATATACTGTAACAAACTAAACCCAGACCTATCATAATGTATCCGGTGGAAGACTTGCCCGGGTCGGCATTCGTCAGCACCCAAAGTCCCCACAGGATACTCAGTGTACCCATCACCAATACGAGGGCAGGCCACCATTTCCGTTCGGCACCACTATAAGAGTTACGTATCTGCCGGACAATGGTAGCAACCAGTGCAACTAGGCTCGTACAGATACATGCCAGTCCGGCCATTACGTGTCCGGCCACATAGTAAGCGGTGTGGATATCGCTTTGTCCCAATAACCAGAATGCCCAAACCCATGTGATGACGGCGAAAACAACAGCCAGAATGATGAGTATGTCCGCCTGTGCCGAAGAGAATGACTTGGCAGGTACGGCATGGTCAGTCTTTTTGGAATTTTGCGTGATGAAGGTGAAGCGGGTGGAAGAGGTGGCGGTGGTGGATACACATGCAGTGATGAAAGCTACTCCGCAGATGACATGTCCCGCAACGAAATGGGCCACTGTACTGCCATCATTAATGTACGTCATTCCACCGATGAAGCACACCACGGCAGCCAGATAACCGATGATGGGCAGGGCATATTTTGCCGCCGTACTATACGTGTGGATAATCTGCCGGATGATGGTACCTGCCGTAGCGAACAGCGCGATACATATCATTCCTAAAGAGAAGACCACGGGGCCCGCAACGAATCGGTTCGTGTCCGTCCCCATGTCGAGCACAAAGGCTCCATAGCCGAAACAAAAAAGGGCCATCAGCAATGGGATAGCCCTGAAAAGGATACTAATACCGTAATTCATAACTGTTATCGTTTTTAAGTTTCCCCTTCCAACAGTATTCCTTACGGTTTGTTTTCGGTTTTAATATTTGTTCACCACAGATTTATTTCTCAACGATGGCATTCATCATTTTGACAATTTGTATTTTTAGTTGACTGAGGATGTACTATTTCTGTCCGGAGGTCAATAGGATTGGAAGCGTGCAAACGAAAATGAATAAACGTCAGATAGTTAATGCGGTATCAAAATACTTACATTTATTCTGGATGAAATAAACGCACTGATAAGTGGGAAATATAATATCAATAAGTCAAATTCCGATATGTAGTAACCCTTTTGTTGGTATGTAGTAACCTTTTTGCCCATATGTAGTAACCATATCAGTCATAAGTAGTAACCCTTTTCTGCATAAAAAGCAGTTAAAACTGCAAGTATATACTGAAATAGCGCATTGTTATAATCATTTTATTCATAGAATATGCTGGAATGTAAATATTTGAAATATAGCATGTCACTAAAAATACAGAAATACTACCATAATGAGTGCATATTAACTGTTTTGCTGTTATTATGATGTTTTGTTTTCTAATCTTTTCGATTTCCTTTGGTCTCATGTCTGAGAAATTTGAATATGTATCTATTCATTTTAAGAACTTTGCAATGTGATTGTTTGTTTATACTGCAAATTAACTAACAACTTAACATGAATCAATTATGCGAAAAGTGAATGTTCTTTATAGTATGGTATTCATGATTGCACTCTTTGGAGTATCTGTAAATCATTTGAATGCTTGTACCCGTGTAGTCTATCAGGGGGATAATAATATGATAATAACCGGTCGTACTATGGATTGGAAAGAAGATACCCGTAGTAATATCTGGATTTTCCCGCGAGGTATGGAACGCAACGGAGAGGTAGGGAAGAACCCGATGCGTTGGAAATCTAAATACGGCAGTGTGATAACTTCGGCTTATGACATCTGTAGCACTGACGGTATGAATGAAAAAGGACTCGTTGCCAATCTGTTGTGGCTGGCAGAATCATCCTATCCCCAGTGGAACGGTGAGAGGCCGGCTTTGTCCATAGCCGCCTGGGTGCAATACATGCTTGATAATTTTGCAACGGTGGATGAGGCTGTTGCCGAGATAGAAAAGAATACTTTCGATGTGGTGTCGGATATGATGCCCGACGGTACGCGTATGGCTACCCTTCATCTTTCCATTTCGGACGCTACGGGTGATAATGCTATTTTTGAGTATGTAGACGGAAAGTTGGATATTCATCATAGCAAAGCATATCAGGTAATGACAAACTCACCTGTGTTTGATCAGCAATTGGCGCTTGATGATTATTGGAAGAATATTGGAGGAACCACTTTCTTACCTGGTACCAATCGTGCTGCCGACCGTTTTGTGAGAGCTTCTTTCTATATAAATGCTATTCCTAAAACAGAAGATACCCGTACAGCCTTGGCGAGTGTATTCAGCGTGATACGCAATACTTCCGTTCCGTTCGGCATCAGCACTCCTGATCAGCCGAATATTTCTTCAACCCGATGGAGGACGGTTTCCGATCAGAAGGATAAAGTTTATTACTTTGAGTCTACTTTATATCCCAATGTATTTTGGATTGACTTTAAGGATGTAGATTTCTCGGAGAAAGCGCCTGTCAAGAAGTTGAATCTTCTTTCCGGTAAAACGTATGCGGGAAATACTGCCAAAGAGTTTGTCGCTACAAAACCTTTCCAGTTCTTAGGAATCAAATAGTATGGATTTTACGCTCATAAAAAAATGAAATGCACCCTGACTACGCTTAGAAAGGGTGCATCTCTGCAAAACAAACAAACAGTTTCAACCTTTTATGACCGAAACTGAGATATACTATATATACTACGAATATATCTTTGGTTTTCTAACCAAAAACCTTGTATCTGCAAAGGAAACTAATTTTGAAAGAAATGTCCCTAATTCTTTTTTACTTGTTATAAATAAAAGTCTCCGGGTGTATAAATAAAAATCTAAATCATTTGGATATTAGATATTTATATATCTTGTGATTTTGGGCGGATGGTAAATAAAAAAGCACTTCCTGTCGTTCGCTCACGGAGGAAGTGCTTCACACAAAAACTAAACTAGACTTAACTAAACTATTCTATTGGGGGAAGTTTCACAACTTCCTTTATCTGTTCGATGCAAAGGTAAAAAAACATTTTTTAATATGCAATAGGAAATTATGTTTTGTCGACAGATTCGGATATTTTATCGACAAATGAATGTTATATTCTAACTCCTTTTATCTAGGAATGCCTGAAATACCTGTTTATAACTATCGCTGACGGGGATATACGTTTTATCGAACACAATTCGTCCGCGGTCAATAACTCTTATTTTTTCTTTCTGGACAATGTAAGATCTGTGAACTCGCATGAAACGGGAAGCTGGTAATAATTCCTCCATTGATTTCATGCTCATAAGGGATAATATAGGCCGGGCACTATCTTCTATAAAAATCTTAACATAATCTTTTAAACCCTCCACATAAAGTATCTTTTTAAGCTCTATTTGTACTAGCTTATAGTCGCTTTTTACAAATATACTTTCAATTTCTTCTTTGGGTTGCTGTAATAGCTCAAACCATTGCACTGCTTTGTTGGCTGCCTGCAAAAAATCTACGTAGGAGATTGGTTTTAACAGGTAATCCAGGGCATTTACTTTATAACCATCGATAGCGTATTGCTCAAAAGCAGTACTAAATACGATACGGGTATGCGGATCTACCATTTTAGAGAACTCGAGGCCATTAAGTTCTGGCATTTGTATATCGAGGAAAAGCAAGTCAACTCGCTTCTCCGGTAGCTCTTTCATAGCCTGTACGGCACTGGAATACTTTCCGTCCAATGTCAGGAACGGGGTCTTATTGACGTAGCTTTCCAATAGGTCTAAAGCTAACGGTTCGTCGTCTACTATGGCACAAGTCAAGTTCATAATGTTGAATATTTAAGGGTTATAGAGTGATAGAATGATAATGTGATAGGGTGATATTACTTTATCACTCTATCACTTTATAACCTTATCACCAATATTGATTTATATTCTTTTCTGTCATCACTTACTCCCTGCTTCCATTCATACCGACCGGGATAGGTCAGTTCCAGACGTTTCCGTACCTGCTCCAGCCCTATACCACTTCCACTTTTATCAGCTTGGCTTTTGGGATGGTAGCTGTTGGTTATTTCACAGCACACCTGACCGGGACTTTCGCTGAAATGGATGCGGATAAAGCTGGGCTCAGTAGGGGAGATGCCATGTTTGAAGGCATTCTCTATGAGGGAGATGAAAATGAGTGGGGCTATTTCCGTACGGCTATCGGCACGGACATCGATTTGGGTCTCTACGGTCACGTTGGAGGCAAGACGGATACGCATCAGCTCGATATAGTTGCGGATGAAGTCCATTTCTTTGCCCAAGGCAACAAAGTTTTGTTGGTTATCGTAGAGAACATGGCGC
>OHNO01001355.1_pt1 | contig 10563 bp, 15 predicted proteins | sample 1569521 | NCBI WGS metagenome assembly OHNO01 (sample SAMEA3879604, study PRJEB24766) | human gut metagenome | biome: human-associated habitat; feature: feces | place: USA | collected 1985/1987
CCTTAATCAAATGTTCCATCATCCACCCAACCATACACATTTGATCCAGTATCGGTATGGATCAAGTGCCACGGGTGGGCTTTTCCTGAACCGTTTGCAATCGTGATTTTCGCTTTTCCCGCCCTTGCAGAATAGCCTTTTGCCCCCGGATAGGAACTATAAAAGTGTGTTCCACCGTGAAAATTCACTATATCACCCACTTTATAGCTTTTTTGTGCCGGGGGATCGGCTGGTCTTTGCTTTTCAACCTTTGCTTTGGGTTTGGAAGCGGCAATCTTGATATTTACGGTTTTAGTTCCATAATCCCGGTATTGCTTCAACTTGATTTTCACCGTCAAATCAAAGCCATCTTTCGCCTGTTCGGTGATCTTGTAATCTTCCATTGATACCTTCATATTGGTTGAAAACAAAACCTTTCCATTCGGCATTGTCCGGGAAACGATAAATTGAAAGGGCTTCTTATCCACTTTCAAACTTTCAAAGTAATCAAGGAAATAAGAAGCCCCCTTGAACCCTGATTTATAGGTTGCAAACGGATATTTCACTTGTGGGATTCTGCACTCAAATTCAATATCCGTAAGTTCAGGGGTTTTCAAAATATTGATTTCCCCTTCATTTATCAGGGTAAGCGTATCATTCGCATTGTTGATTTTTACTTGCAGCTTTTCCGGGGCGATTGGCAACAAGCATTTTTTCAAGTAAAAATCATATCCGTTTTTGCTCATTACTCATGCACCCCTTCCGCTATTTTATCCACCGCTTCATTTGCGGCATCCGTCAACCCTGAAACAATACCATCCAAATCCATCTTACCGGAAACGGTGTTATGGTTCGTCTGTTCAATGGTGATTTCAGCGGTTGTAAATCTGTTAATTGCTTCCTGCTCTGCAATATCACGAAGATATTTCAAATCTTCTTCTGTAATATCCATGCTGTCAGCGATTTTTCCGGTGTTTCCGGCAATATCATCAACACCGCTTCCAATCCCGCCAATACCTGAACCGTAGTTCCCCAAATTTGCGTAATCGTCCGCACCGGGTACATTGGTATCAAACAGGCTGGAAGGATCGAAATTCGCAATGCTTTCATCAATGCCTTCACCGAAGGAATACCCGGCATCCCAAGCAGAACCGTATTCAAACCGCCCTAAGTGCATATCATCGGCGTTTAGCTGTGCCATAACTTCCGTTCCCTTACCGAAGGTATCATCTACCCAACCGCTAAGAGAATCCCGCCATCCTTGAACTGCCCCGGCAAGGTTTGAACCGAAGATAGTATCAATCGCACTTGCCAAAGATTGAAGCAAGGAAAGCACGGTATCAACCAAATCAAAGAACAGGCGGGCAACTGCACCAACCGGATCAGTGAACACATTTGCAAAAAAGTTTGCGAAAGCTGCTATGAAATTCCAAAGCACCACGAAAATATCAATCACAAAGTTAATCATGGTGACGAACAAATTTCCGATAAATGCCGCCGCCACCATGAACGCCCCACAAATAATACCCGTTGCGGAAACGGAAGTTCCAGCGAATTTATTCACCGCCGCCACCGCCGCATAGAACAGGGCAATCAGGGCGATTATAAGAACGATGATCCACACAATAGGGCAAGCATACAAAGCGGCGTTCAAGCCGTTCTGTGCTGCAATTTCCGCTGCTGTGGCGGCTGTTAAAGCCCCCGTTGCCGCCGCATGAATCATCTGTGCAATCGCCATTGCAATATGAATTCCTTTGGTGATTGCATTGATAGCGTTTACCGCTAACTGCCACCCATAATAAACCGCAAGGGCGGCTGCTACACCGTAAATGATAGGGGATAGCCACGACCAATTATCAGCCACCGCACCCGCAACACCCACAAGCAAATCAAAGATTTCAAGGGCAATACCCGCCACCATTGAAAGCCCTTCAATAGCGTTGTTCACGAACTCTTGAAATGCTTCACTGTTGGCAATCTCGTTCATTCGTTGAAGAACAGGCTGAAACGCCATCAAAGCGGTATTCTGAAAAGAAGTCCAAATCTGCGAAAAGGTTTTCGGCATACTTTCAAATTTTGCATTGGTTTCATCAGCCGCCGCAAACATAGCCGCCTTTACAATATCGGCGGTAATTTGTCCTTCCGCTGCCATATCCTTTAATTGCCCTTTGGGAACTTCCATGTAATCAGCAATCGCTTGAATGATATTCGGGGCTTGTTCCAAAATACTGTTGTATTCTTCACCACGAAGAACGCCCGAACCCATAGCCTGTGTAAGCTGCAACATAGCGGCATCAATACCCGCCGCTTCTGTTCCGGCAATGGTGAACTGCTTGTTTACCTGTTCCATGAAGGCAATGATTTCTTCCGAACTCCCAAACGCATCACCCGCCATAAGTCCAAGTTTGGAAACGGCATCAGCGGTTGCCTGATAGCTGCCCCTTGCCCGTTCCGCTGAAAGATAAATCATGTTCTGCAAATCCTGTGTGGTTTGCAATCCGTCATTCATCAAGTTCAAGCGGGCGGTTGTAGAAGTAAGCTGATCCGATAGGTTCAACGCTGTTGAAAGGGTTTGAATTGTGGCATAAGCCGCAACCGCCCCTTTGATTGTCTGCATAAGGGAATTTGCTTCATTCGTGCCTTCTTCAATTTCACGATTGAACCGCCCTTGTTCGTCAACATTATCCCGAATATATCTTTCAGTATTGCCTACTGTTTGGGATAACCGCAAATAGGCTTGATTGGCTGCTTCAACATCCATGTTTTCAACAGCACGGTTCAACGCTTCCTGTTCCTGAACTGCCTGATCCAACTGCCCCCGTAACTGTTCCAACTCCGCATTTGCGGTATCAGAACCCATATTCAGGGGGTTGCTTTCGATAAGCTGAATTCGCTGCTGAATCGCTTGCAAGCGGTTTTGCATATTGTTCATATCGGCAATAGCATTATCCGGGAACAAATCAGTTTGTGCCGCCTGTGCTGCAATCCTGCTTTGCGTTTGGTTCAAGGTGAACCGGAACTTGCACGGGTTCGGGCTGTTCCGGTTCAACAGGCAAATCAACAGGGGCGGGCTGATCCACTAACGGATCAGGAACATCCGGTTGCACCGGAAGCACAACCGGGGCTGAATTTGTCGGGGCGGTAGGTGTTTCGGAAGCGGGGGTTTCAAGCCCCTGCATAGCTGCATCCAACTGTTGAACCGCAAGCGTAGCCTGATTGATTGAATCCCTTGCCGCTTCAATGGAAGCCGTATCGACAGGGCTATTCATGGTTTGGTGCAAATCTTCCATAGCGGAAAGCCCCAAATTTACGGAATTGATAACCTGATACAAAACCCCCGTGAAGTTGTCTTGTAATTCAATCGCTGTTCGGATTGTAGCCATGCGGATCACCTACCTTTCTTTTTGGATTTACTTTCAATCCGTTTTTTCTCTTTCTTGTCAGCTTCAATTTTCACCTTGATTGCCGCAACGGTGAAAGCCTTTTCCTGTTCATCCATAGCAAGGAAAACAGAAGGCAATATATGAAGTTTAAGAAGGGCATAGTAAGCGAAATTCGCTTCCCAATCCCCTTCTTCAATTAGTTTTTTGCTTCATTCACCTTATCCTCAAAGGAAACATTGAAGCCCTGAAATTTCTGAACGAAAGCCGCCAAATCGTTGTATTCGCCGGGATCGTCTACCATTGCCATCAGCAAATCTTCCGGGGTTTTCACTCCGTAGCTGTCCTGCAATTCGGAATCGAACAGATCAGGCATAACCACGGAAGCCGCAATCATACGCTGAATGTAAAGGCTGCTTTTCAGTTTCGGGCGGTACATATTCGGCTTGCCCGTAACGGGAATATCAATCGTGCAGCTTTCCCGGATTTCCTCATTTTCTTTTGAAGTAATGTGTTTGAACTCCCAATCAAGGGGATTGCCCTTTTCATCACAAAGGGATTTTGTTGCCGGGTAAAAACCGTTCTCTTTCACGGTCTTGTTAGACTTCATAAATTTAGCGAATTTAGACATTTTACATCTTCCTTTCTTGTTTATCGCTGAATAGGTAAAACCCCTTATATGGGCTTATATAAGCCGCACACAAGGGGTTTTTAGCCCGTCCATTAGTTGTTAGTTGGTAAGAAATCCTTCAAGGTCTTTGAAGGCTTCCGGCATCTTGAAATCTTCAAAGGTGAAATCCATATCTTCATCAAGATATTCACCGTCTGCATCGAACTTTGCCAGCACACCGCCGTCAATGTTGCAATCCATCAGGATCATAGTCTGCCGCCCTGCCCCGGAAGTGGGATCTTCATTTGAAATCTGAATTTCAAAATAAATATCTTCTCCGGTTTCCTTGTACTGCAACATCATCTGCCGGAAAATAGAAGTGTTGTAGTGGAAGGTTGCCGAACCCGTACCTTTCCAGCCGGAAGCCTTGTTTCCTTTACCCGTCTTGCCAAGAATGGGAACTTCCGTTTTGTTCTTCTCGAACTTTGCTTCAAGGTTGATAGCCTGCATGAAGTTATAGCGGCGTGTGCCGATAGTAACGAAACATTCAGCCAAAGCCGCAAATACGGTATCTTTGGCTTTCATAACTACATTGCCATTCATTTTCTTTCACCCCTTTCTTATGCCACGGTAACGGTCATATACAACTTGCTCATAGCATTTACAACCGTTACAAGGTCAGTAACCACAACGGATTTCTTTGTGTTGCCTTGATCCACGGTTACATCAGAATCAGAGAAATTTTCAATCGCCCTGATTTCCTGCAACTGTTCATGGTGCTTTATAATATCCGACCAAAGGGAAATTCTGCCCGCCGCATCATTGGGAACAACGCCCAAATACTTTGTGTTGAACAGCACCGCAATATCATTTGCAATCTGATCCATCACACGCACGGTCTGATTATCCTTGAAAATATCGCCCTGTGTGTCAGAAGTAGTAACCATTGTGTTAATATCTTCCAACACACGAATATCAGTGCCGACCTTATGCAGCGTGAATTCCCCGGCTTTGATTGCCTTCTTCAACTCATTCTGCGTGTAATCGGCAAAAATGGTGAATTCGCCGTTGTAAATCTTGTTCTGATTGCTCTTGTTTACCTCGCAACCAGCGGAAACGCCCGTTACCCAATACACAAGGCTTGCTTCACTCCAACCATCATCAAGCACCTTGTTCTTCACGCTGATAGTGCCGTAATAGTCAGCCGCCTTGTTGTAAAGTACAAGCTGGAATTTGATACCCATTTCATCACGCAAACGCTTGACGAAGGAAGCAAAAAGCCCCTTTGTGGTATCGTCCGTAACCACAACGCCCATAGTGTTGTAGGTGTAGGATTCAATCTTATCAAGATAGGTCTGATAAGCTGTTCCGTCAACCGTGCCATTCGTGCCGCCCGTCAACGGGGTTGCCGCCGTGATTGCCAGCGTTGCGGAAGCCTTGAACTTCACAAAGCCGTTATCAATCAAATCAGCCGCCTTTGCAACGGTCTGTTCATCCACAACCGCCGTATCAAGCACGGTTTTCACATCAAACAGGGTATCATCATCGGCATTTGTCTGAATTGTGATTTTCAGATCATTGCCACGCACCCCACAATAGAGGGCTTCCGCATAGGTGTTTGCCGCCTTTGTTCCCCCGGAAGTCAGCTTATACGCATAAAGGGTTTTCGTATTCAGGAACAAATCACGAAGCCCCTTCAACTTGTCGTGGGTGTAATCGTACCCAAAAATTTTCAGGCTGTTCTTTTGGAAATCGCCGTTGGTTACTTCAAACACTTCACCATCAATGCCCCAATCCAATTCAAGGGGCATTGTTGCAATACCTCTTTCAGAAAGCGTAGCACTTGCGGAAGCTGCCGAAATGAAGTTGATATACGCACCCGGCAATTCTTTGTTCTGTGTAACAAAAGTTCCACCGCCTAAAGCCATGTTATTTCACCTGTCCTTTCATATATTTTTCAATCATCTGTTCCACGGCTTCAACCGTGTATTGCTTATCAGGGGAAAGAAGGGCATTTACAATATCCTTCCTTTCCTGAAAGCGTTCAGCCGCAAGCAACTGTTCCTTTGAAAATAACTTTTCAATTTTTTCAGGTTCGGTTGCAGCGGGCTTGTTGGTTTTCTTTACCGCCATTCACATCACCTTATCCTTTCACAGTAACATCTTGTGATAAATCTTCCATAGGGATAGAATCGGCAACCTTGTAAACGAACAAATCATAATTCACAAAGAAGTTCAAAACCCCATCCACTACTTCATATTTCATTTTTGTACCACGCACCAAATCCCCGGTAACGGTGATATATTCAAGGCATGAAAAAAGCCTTTCGGCAACTGCATTACATTCTTCTTTCGCCCGGTCTTTATCGGCGGGGAAGTATTGTAGGCAGAATTGGTTTTCCCTGAAATACCGTTTTCCAAGAAATACCCGGTTTGTGGGGTTAATGCAGAACACAAAAAAACAAGGTTCGTTCAAACCCTGTTCAACCGATTCTGTATATGTGGTGTATTCATCACCAAATTCAGCATTTAAGGAAATGCTGATTGATTCAATTATGGAATTTATCATTGCAAGCACTCCCCTAAAAACTTCTTGATTTTGCTTTCAAGCACTTTCGGGGCTATATTCTGTATTTCCTGTTCCGAAATCGTAAGCATGAACCGCCCTTGAACCCACCCTTTATGATTAGCTGTTCGGTGTCCATACTCCACATAGGAAGCATATTCAACCGGGTTCACAATCTCAATAACAAGGGTGTTTCCGTAATGGTGGATTGTAAGGGAATCAGCGTATGCTTTCGCACTTGCTTTTTTCCCGCTTTCCGCTTCTTCATGGGTTTTGGAAGTCCAGCCCCGGCGAAGTGTACCGCCTTTTTTACCTGAACTTGCGGGGTATTGCCCCACGGGTGTACGCTTGATAACTTTTGCCAATAGGCGGGCGGCAAGTTCCTTTGCACAAGCATCAATGAAGGCTTCAACATTGCCTTGCTGAATTTTGTTCAACTGCTTTTGCAGCTTCTTCATTCCAGCCACCGAAAACCCGCCCATATTCGCCATTAAGCCCACCCCTTGAACAGTTCAAGCATATATTCACTATGGGAAAAGTAAACGGCGGGTTCACCACTTGCGGAATATTCGGTTGTTGTGCCGTTCTGTTCCACAATGATTTTTGAACCGGGTTTGATTTTGATTTCCGGTGCTATGAATAGCTTTGTGCCTTGTGTCAGTTTTGCCGCCGTGTCAGTCTGAACAACGGCGTTCAGTTTTTCAAAGGATAGCTTGCAAGGCTGATTTTCGACAATGGGAACTTCTTCATTCTTCCGGGTGATTTTGGTTTTTTCATCCCTCACATCCCGGCGTTCAAGAATGGTGCAAACACCTGAATAGGTGCTTTCAATCGCTTTCCTTGCCGCTTTTTGTGCGGCGGTCAGTCCGTTCACCATCTGATTTTACGATAACAGGAAAATTGATCCCTGCCATAAGTCAGAAGATAGTTCAAAAAAGCGTTCAACCGCTGTTCAGCGGTCAAACTTCCTTCCCCGGTTGCAAATACGGTGTTGGTGTCGCCCGTCTGTATCTGCTTTACCGCCATATCTAAATCAAGCCCTGCAATGCTATCCGGCGAAAAGGTTTTCTTTGCCGTTAAGAATTCACCTACCGCCATATCAACAGCGATATTCACCAAGCCATCAGGTATAGAAGGCGTGTTGCAATCGTTCTTTATGGTGTTTTCCACCTTCTGAATTGAAAAGGTAAGGGCAAATTCATCCCCTTCCTGCAACTCATACCCAAACGATTTTAACCGTTCCTTTACCATTTCCAGCATTGGGATCACCGCCTTTACTCTTTGGCTTCCGCTTCCTGAATCGTTTTCAGAATATCAGCCTTGTTTGCAGCATCGCCCAAATCAATGTTGTGTTCCGCTGCATAGGCTTTCAGTTCATCAACCTTCATTTTGTCAAGGGGCTTTGCATCCGCTTCACCCTCAACTTTGTACCCCTTACCCTTCAAACTGAAAGCAAGGGCTTCATCGTTGGTTTCAAATACCCCCTTCACGAATTTGCAAAGGGGGCGATTGTTGGAAGCATCCCAAAGGATATTAGGGGTTTTCGGTTTCTTTGTTACTCTGAACATACAATCACCTTACCCTTTCTTTATACCGTAGCCGCCGTTTTCAGCCCGGTAATAGCACCGTGAAGGAAAGCCGGACCGTGTGCAAGTCCGATCTGCCCGTAAATCTGCACCTTATCGGAAGCACCCGTTTTTGCCAAATCTTCCTGAAACAGTACGCCCTTGCCGGGAACTGCCTGAAATACCGGGGCGATATGTGCCATATCCGCAATCAGAAGGGAATCATTCGGCATGAAGCGATCCCAAACCACGCCCATCTTGAAGAAGTCGGTTTCAATCTCCGTGATATTCATACCGCCTACATTCTGCGTGGTCTGCATATTCGCCTTGAACTGATCGGCGTAAAGATTGGTAATCATCTGCTTCTGATATGCACCGCAAAACAGAACCATCTTACCGAAATACGCACCGTTATCAGCCATTTCACGGAAAAGCTGATCCAGCAAAGCCTTGTTCAAGTCAGCACCCGCCGCCGCAATGGAAGTTCCGGTGTCGGAAGTGCAAAGTTCCAGCATACCACGGGTTTTATTTGCGACATTTGCTGCCGTGGAAATCTGATAAGTGCCACGGATGAAGGAAAATTCCACATCACGGGCAATCTTAATCAACTTCTGCTGAATCTGCCAAGCCTTTTCATCTGCCGGGTTCGGGTTCTGCCCCGCCGTATTCAGCCCGGACATTCTGCCGGAATTGCTCTGCTTTGCGTAGGTCAGATCAATCACTTCCTGATGAATCTGAACAACATTCTTTTCCTGCTGCCGTGCAATGTGGCTTGCTGCCGGGGCGGTTGCGGAATCACTTTCGGAAATCTCCGGCTGTGCCGCTTCCGGGAAATCATAAAGAACGGCGGTAGGGAATTCAAAATTATCTGTCTGTCTGCCACCCGTAAGCCCGCCAATCATGGAAAGAAACGGGGTTTGGGTGGGATCGGCTGTAAAGAGTTCACCTGCATAGTTGGGTAAATTCCAAGTCGTACCAATACCTGTTACCTGTGGCATATTTTTCACCTTATTTAACCTTTCGTTTTAATTTTTACATCAGGACAACGCCATCAGCGGCGGCTTCCTGTTTGATTTTGATAACCTCTAACTGGTTATTATTTTTGCGGGCATCCGCAAGGCGGGCTTCATATCCCGCTGCTGTGGAATTGGGAACTGTGGAAGAAGCCCCCGGTTGAAATCCCGTGAACTGCTGTTGTGTTTGCTGCTGAACATCAAACATATAGGCATCGGATTTCTTCAAGGCTTCAATCTGTTCATCAAAGCCTGAAAGTTTACCATCCTCGCCCAATTTCACCTTTGACATATCCAGCATAGCCTTGACCGCTTTTCCGTTTCTTGCCTTTGCACCGGAAAGGGCGATTTCAACGGCGTTATCCAGCTTCAACTTTGCAAGTTCTTCATCATGGGCTTTCTGCTGATCGGCGTTCTGTTTCTGCAAATCGGAAATCTGCTGCTGCAAGGCGGCATTATCGCCGCTGGATTTCTTCAAACCTTCAAGCTGCTTATCTCTATCAGAAACAGATTTCTTCAAGGTCTTGTTTTCCTCGTTGATCTCGTTGAACCTTGCCTTTGTAACAAAGTTCCCATCAAGGGAATCCATAACCTTCTTTGCCTGTTCCTCTGTCAATCCCATTGCAATCAAATCTTCTTTGTTCATTGTGTTTACCTACCTTTCAAATTTTCCGTTTTTTACCGTGGGTTACGAACCACGAAATTTGACCTTGTTCTTTACCGTCTGCAACGCTTAAAAGACGATAACACTATTTAACCCATAGCTGGAAGATAGAATTGGATCACCGTTCCTTTCTAACTGCCATTACCGATTTTCACCACAAATTCACCCCTTTTCTGAAAAAATCGCCTTTATATAATCGTCATATAGCCACGCTTCAAAGGGCTTTGATATATTTACACCTTGAAAAATGGCATGAAAAAAGCACCCTTGAAAAGTTAATTTCAAAAGTGCTTATTTCCGCTTTTCCTTTTCGTAATAATCGCATTGTTCCGAACCGTCTATAACCGCAAGCGGTTTGAACTTTGGATAAGGGTACATCCGGCAACTGCTTTTTGTGTAATGGCTGGAATATACCGTTCCATCATTCCGAAAAATACAATCCTTACACTGTTCACATTTTGGCTTTTGGGTGTTGTCCGAAAGAACTTCATCCGCATACCGTTCTTCAAATGTTTTCTTTTCAGCCATTCAGCCACCTTCTTTCTACCGTTGCGGTTTCTGCCCGATAACTTCAAGATCAATGTAAATTGTTCCGGGTGTCTTTTCAACCTTTGTAACACGAAAAGTTGTTCCCTGCTGCAAAATGATTTCTGATTCTTGCCCGAATGAACTTTGCGGTTTCAGTCCATCCCACGATTTACCCGAACCATTACCAAAAGCGGAAAACGGTTCAACATACATCATTTGAGTACCGGAAGGGGCATATATGTTCAGGATAATATCACC
>OHNO01001370.1_pt1 | contig 10471 bp, 8 predicted proteins | sample 1569521 | NCBI WGS metagenome assembly OHNO01 (sample SAMEA3879604, study PRJEB24766) | human gut metagenome | biome: human-associated habitat; feature: feces | place: USA | collected 1985/1987
GAAGCTTCTGTGAGCCAGCTTGGTTTGAAAAAGGCGGATGGCGATGATGGTGTAGATAATGTTGGGCATCCATGCTCCCAGCCAGGTGGGGAGGTAGCCTGCGGAGGCCAGGGTGGGGAAAAACTCATACAGGAACAGCATGGCTGCCGCCAGGAACAACGCAATGCCGATGCCGGACATGGCGGAGCGCCTCTGGAACGTGATGGCGGAGGGGATGGCAATAAATGTCAGGATAATGCAGGAAAATATGCGGGCGATCCTGACGTGCCATTCCGTCTGCAGACTTCTGAGGTACCTGGCATTTGTCGTGCCGGACTTGATGAGTTCCTGGAGAGCCGGGGTTCCCTGTGTATCCACGCGGACGTTGGGTGAAATCAGTTGCCAGGGTGTTTCGGGATAATGCTCTTTCAGCGTTTGGTATTCCTGTCCGGCAAAAACGGGAACATCATGGAGCTGGCGGGGTTCCTCCTGGGAATAATTTCTTTTGATGGCCTGCCGGAAGGTCCATGTCCTGGAGGCCGGATCCCAGGTGGCTTCATCGGCAAACAGCTCGTATTTCATCTTTCCGGGGGCGCTGAACTGTTCCACCCGCACCTGCCGGAAAGGATTGCCGGGGGAATCAATTCCGGGAGGATTGCCCAGATACCAGATGCGGGATTCCGCATCATTTTTGTAGATGGTGCTCTGGGAAGCATGGTTATTTTTGTTCTGGCTCAGGGAGGAGAACATCAGTTTCCTGTACAGGGCGGAGTTGGGTGCCCAGTGGAACCCGAAGATGCCGAAGTAGATGGAGGCAAAGACGGCGCCGATGATGATGGGGGTTGATTCGGAGCAGGGACCGTCCGGACTGCAGCATGCCGGTGATTTCTGAGGATGAGGAAAGTTTGGTAAGCGCCCAGAGTGTTCCCAGGAGAAGGGTATAAGGCAGAATCAGGTTCAGGATCATGGGCAGCTGGCTCAGGTAAAAGCGGAACGTGCCCATGAGGGGTGCGTCCAGGTTCATCAGGTCTCCCACATTGTCCGCAAAATCTCCGATAATGTAAATCAGCGTCAGGATGGCCGTACACATGATGAAGGCCGTGAACCAGGTGCGCGCCACATACTTGTCCAGGATGCTCGAACGGTTGTACAGGAACATTCCCAGCGCGGGGAGAAAGCAGCCCAGAAGGATGAGCCAGGGCCGCAGGAGCTGGGAAAGGGGATATTCGGACGGCGTACCGGGAATTTCCCATTGCATCTGGGACCATTCCCGGGGCATCAGAAACCAGGCTGCCGCTCCTCCCAGCGCAAGCAGGAGGAGAAATACGGACCATTGGCGGAAATGTCGGGCCTGGATTGCCATGAAAAAAGAAGGTGGGGCAAGAATGCCAGATCGGGAGCGGGAAATAAAGCGTTATTTGGCCGCCGGACAGGGATAAAAGGCTGCCTGAACCGCATGTCCGTGCTTGCTTCGTGAACCTCAGTGCGGTTCCGCTCCTTAAAGGGAGGAAGTGGCTGCGGGAGATGTTCCGCCTGATAGAAGTTGGCTGTTGTCAACGTAAACTGGATGAGATAAAATCTTCCTGACAACTGTTTCCCGGCAACAGCCTTTCCATGTTCAAACGTCTTGTTCAATTGTTTCTTCTGTTTTTTCTGGCTGCTGCGGGTGTTCTGGCGTGGTTTGCTTGGTACGTCTCCACTCCCCTGCTCATTCCCGTGGGAGGGTTTGTCTCCGCGCCAGAGCCGCGTGCGGGATACTCTGAAATTGCGCGGGAAAATGCCGCATTTGGAGGCAAAACCGGAGCTGGTTGTGATAGCCGCCTCTTGGAATGAGGGAGTGGAAAGTTCCCTCCCTCTGGCGGAAGGGCTGGCAGGAGCCGGTTACACGAGCCTGATATGGAATCCGCGCGGGAAGAACAATACCCGTCAATTCTGCACGTACGGATTAAGGGAATATGCGGATGTAACGGCGCTTTTGGACGCCGTATCCCGGAAGCAGGGCGGATTGCCTCCCGTGGCTGCCGTGGGGCAGGGATTTGGTGCGGCCGTGCTGTTGAAAGCCGCGTCTGAAGATCCCCGCATCCGCTGCATGGTCAGCATGGACTGCTTTCCTTCCCTGAAAACCGTGGCTGTCCGGGAGATGGAGCAGGATTGGGGCAAGCCTCTGTGCTATGCCGCTTATTGGCTGCTGGATGCCGGGGTGGATTGGCGTGCGGGGTTCAGTACGTTTGACGTGGCTCCCGTGGATGATGCCCTGAAATTGGATTATCCGGTCATGGTGGTTTGTACGAACCAATATTTTTTCTCCACGCTGGAAGATTGCCTGAGCATTTACGATTCCCTGAAAAATGAGAAAAAACAGCTTTATGAATCCATCCGGGAAGGGGAACCGTATGGCACCCGGGAACGGACTTTCCTGCATTCCATTGAAGGAAAGAAGGGGGAAAAATTTGAAAAAATTTATAAGGTCAACGTCTATGCGGGGGATGACGAGCTGCAGGCTGGCATTGCGGAATGGATTCATGAGAATACGCGTATGCCCATGCCCAGGGTGTTGCCTCATGAGTCTTACAGTGCGCCCGTTACGGGTACCGCTCCTTCCGGTTCATGAATTGTTCCTTTCCTTTTGCTGATGATCCCGTGAGTGCGAATCAGGACAACAACCGAGAACTCCGCGAAAACCGCCGCAGGCGCAGCCGTTTTATTCTGCCCGCGCCTCGCCATCTGGCAGCTGTGGCGGCAGGGGCTCTCCTTGCCGCCGTGCTGGTGCATTACCTGGGGTTTATCGTTCTGAGCTGGTTTGATCTGGGCATTCATGTGCACAAAGCCTCCGCCGTCCAGGAGGACAGAAAGCCTCTGCCTGAAAAAATAGTTCTGAAGGCGGACGACCGTCCTGCTCCGGATGTAGCGGAAGCCGTTGAAAAACCGGATATTGAGCAACTTGAAGAGATTCCCCCGGAATTGCCGGATTTAGAGGATATGCTTCCGGAGCAGGTAGTGATTGCTCCGGGGGAAACCAGCTTTTCCGCAGATCCGGTAAGTCCTTCCCCCCCGGAATCCCTTTCCCCGAAAATGCCGCAGGTGGACATGAATGCCGTCGCGAAGGGGTTGCCCGAACCCTCTCCGCCTGAGATGCTGAAATCTTCCGCCAGTCCGGTTACAATCAAGACGGCTGAACCGGATATGGTGAATCCGGATGAATGGTATAACAATAAGCTCAAAGGGGCGGGCGGTCAGGATGATTCCCATTTGCCGGATGGGAGCAAATCTCTTTCCCAGCTCATGGCCCAGTCCTCCTTGGGCAAGGACAGCGGGTACAGCAGGCTGGGAGCGGATCTTCTTTTTGAATACAACAAGGCGGTGATGAAAAATTCCGCCAGGCTGAGCATGCTTCAGCTTGCGGGGCTGATGATGAAAAATCCGGATACGATTTTCATTGTGGAAGGTCATACGGACAGCTTTGGTTCCGAGGAATATAATGCCGTGCTTTCCCTGATGCGTGCTAATGCCGTCCGCCAGTGGCTGAAGGATAACGGCATAGCTCTGACGCGCCCGAATGGGGAATGCAGATTGTACATACGCGCTTGCGGCTCTTCCCGTCCCGTCGTTTCCATCAGGGGAGACCGGGATGCCCAGGCCGCCAACCGGAGGGTGGAAATCCACATGCGCAAGCCGGGAGAGGAAATACCCGCCGGGAGCCTGCCCCTTACGTATGCGGTGGATATGAGCACCCCTGTCGCCCGCCAGGTGCGTGCCGGAGTGGGCGCCCGCGCCGGAATTCCCTCCTCCGCGGCAGAAAGGAAAGCGCCCCCCGCAGGGCGTTCATCTTCTGCCTCCCCGGAACGCCGGGAAAATCCTGCGCTGCGTCAGGAAGTAATTCCTGAGGCGGAACCCATTCCGGAAACGATTCCTTCGGCAGAGCCTGTGGAGGAACGCATCCCTTCGGCAGAGCCGGTAGAGGATGACATCCCGCTGGCTGAACCCGTCGTGTGTGCGGGGAGCCGCGCCGTAGTGAAGGGAGGTGCCGGATTGAGATGGAATTGATGCGTGTCCTTCCGGTTCGGGCGCTGCCGAAACCCGAACGGCTCCGGTATCTTTTCTCCTTTGATTTTGACGATACTCTGTTCACTCTTGGAGGCCCTGCGGAAGAAAGGAGCATTTTTTTCAGAACTATGCGCATGCTCCGGTCGCAGTATGGTGTTCTCTGGGGCGTTAATACGGGGCGCGACCCTGTCTACCTGAGGGAAGGTCTGGCGGATATGTTCCGGGATGATGCGGAAGCGTTTGCCCCGGATTTTACGGTGACGATGGAACGGAATGTTCATCTGGCGGATGCGGAGGGCAGGCTGATGCCCGGCGCCGCGTGGAACGATGACTGCGCTGTTGCCCATGACAGCTTGTTCACCCGTTACGGCGGCATGCTGGAATCATTGATGGGCCAGCTGGAAAGCCGGTTTTCCGGGCTGGGACTCCGCAGGCAGGACAATGACGCTTTTTCCCTGGTGGTGGATGATGCCTGCGGCCTGGATGAAGTTTCCTGCGTCATTCAGGATACGGTTGGTCCGTATGAGGAAATTGTCACGCAAAGGGCAGGTCCCTACCTGCGTTTCAGCCACCGTGATTACAATAAGGGAACATCCCTTTCCTTTGTTGCCTCCCGGTTCGGCATTCCGTCTTCCCATGTCGCCATTTTCGGCGACGGGCACAATGATCTGGACGCCATGCGGCACTTGCCGGAGGCATTCCGGTGCTGCCCTTCCAATGCGGCGCAGGAAGTGAAAGACATGGTTGCCCGCGGCCATGGATACATTAGCCCGGAACCGCGCACCCGGGGCGTTCTGGACGGCCTGGCGCATGGAGTGTTCCCTTATTTCGGGATGAAGGCGGAGGTTTTGAAGGAGGATATTTGAAAACGGAGCTTTCGGATGCTGACGGGAGATCGGCTTTCAACATGTTTCTTTCATCAAGGCGCTCCCGGAAGGGGAAGAATCGTATTGACAAGGAATGCCTGCAATGCAGAAATGGGAAAGATTCTTTCCCAATCCCGATTACATGAACATTCCCTCTTTTTCCCGTAGCGTTTCCAGAGGTTCCGCCGTGGGCTGGTTTTTAGTGTTGCTGCTGGTTTGCGGTGCCGGAGCCGGATATTATCTTTACCAGGATAACCTGGCAAAAAGAAAAGCGGCCCAGGAATTGACCGCCGAACGTAAATTGAAGGAGAAGAAGGCCAGGGAAGCTGCGGAGAAACAGCGAATAAAACGGGAACGGGAAATCAGGGAGAAGAAGGAAAAGGAACGGCTGGCGGCCCGGAAGGCTTATGAGGAAGCGCAGGAAGAGAAGGCGCGGCAGGCGGTGGAAGCGGCCCGTAAGCTTCAGGAGCAGGCCGAACGCGAAGAACGGGAAAAAAGGAGAAGGGAGGAGCTGGAACGGCGCGAACGTGAGGAAGAGGCCCGCAGGCAGGAGGAAGATACTCCTGTGGAGGAAGAGCCTGAACCGGAAGGGCGTTTTCCCCAACCCGTGAAAAACCGGATGCCGGAGCTTTCCGTTTATTCTATTCCTTGCAGGGATGATATCCAGACGGAAAAAGACAAGCTGCTGGAAACATGGTCCTGGGACAAGGCGGAAAAAATGGAGGGTATGGAGGAATTCCCCACGGGTTCCTCTCCGTGGAAAAAAGGGAAAGACGCCGGACGCATGCAGGCGCTTCTGGAAAAATGCCGGGAATGGAAGGATGCCAAACTTGCCTCGCTGAAGGCGTGCCCGGCGGCGAAGGATTTTCCCGGCGTTCCGGAGAATGGGGCCCAGACGGTCAGGCGGACGGTGGAGATAGATTCCAATATTGGAGGCTGGCATAGTACGGGACTGTATGCGCCGCCCGGGGCGGAAATTTCGTGTTCCCTGTCCGGCGCTCCCAAAGACGGTTCGATCAGCGTCCGCATAGGATGCCATACGGACAGCCTTCATAAGCTGGATGAATGGAAAAGAGTGCCGGAAATAACCATGCAGGTTCCGGCTGGCCGTGGGCGCGTGAAAATGGTGAATCCGATGGGCGGCCTTGTTTATGTGAATGTAGGCCAGCGTCCCAGACGGGGAAAGGTCTTCAAGGTTCAGATTTCCGGAGCCGTGCCTTCACCTCTGTTCGTAATGGGGAAGACCACTCCGGAACAATGGGCCGAACAATTGGAAAATACCAAGGCCCCGTGGGGGGAAATCCGCATGCCCCGGCTTATTGTCACGATGCCCGTGGAACAGTTGAAACAATGTCCGGATGTTCAGAAGACGGCGGAATTTCTGCAAAAAAACATGGCTCTTCAGGACTGGATTATGGGATGGGATACCAAGCCGGACCGCCTGCATCATCCGATGCGCTTTGTCGTGGACAGGCAGATATCCGCCGGGGCCGGGCATTCCGGTTATCCCGCCATGGCCACGAAGGACTGGACGAATTCCATTGCCACCGGTTCCATCATCCATTCCGGAAGCTGGGGTTTGTGGCATGAACTGGGGCATAACCACCAATCCCCTCCCTTTACGATGGAAGGCCAGACGGAGGTATCAGTCAACATATTCTCCATGGTGTGTGAAGTGATGGGGACTGGAAAAGACTTTGAATCCTGCTGGGGCGGCGGCATGGGGCCGTACGGCATGAGCGCGGAAATGAAAAAATATTTTTCAGGCACCCAGACTTACAATGAGGCTCCCAACAAGGTGCAGCTCTTCTTCTGGGTGGAGCTGATGTACTATCTGGGGTTTGACGCCTTCCGCCAGGTGGCTCTTCAATTCCATGACAAGCCTTATGACAACGGCGAACTGAGTGATGAAAAGAAATGGGAATGGGTCATGAACGCTTTTTCCAAGGTCACGGGAAAGAACATGGGGCCTTTCTTTAAGATTTGGCGTACGCCGGTTTCCGAACGCGCTGCGGGCAGAATGAAAGACCTTCCCGCCTGGCTTCCTTCCAAGGATTATCCGGCCTGTTATACCGCAGAGGAATAAGAAGGTTCCGGAACAGGAGGGGGAGGAGGCGTTGCCGCACTCGCTTCTGGACGGTTCCGCCGGCTGGGGCTAGGATGGCGGAGCTGTGAAATGGCTGAATGACTGGCTGGGCTTTTTCAAGCCCCTTCAGGTGCGGAACCTGCAAATATTCTGGTCAGGGCAGGCTTCGGCCCTGATTGGAATGTGGTTGCAGGTGACGGCCATGGGTATTCTTGTGTACGATATTTCCGGAGGCTCCGCCACGGCAGTGGGGGTGTTGGCTGCCTTGAACGCTCTTCCTTTCTTTCTGGGCGGCATGCTGCTTGCCGGGCTGGGGGACCGTTTTGACCGGAGGAAACTCCTCATAGCCGTGCAGTGCGTCCAGTGGCTGGTGGCTGTAGCCCTGTTTCTGCTGACTGTACTGGATATGCTCCAGCTGTGGCACTTATACGCCGCCGGGCTGGTGATGGGCGTCAATCAGACGGTGGGTTTTCCCACACAGCAGGCTTTTGTGGGAGACCTGATACCGCGCCGGCAATTACAGGAGGCCGTGGGCATGTATTCTCTGGTATTTAATACGTGCCGGGCTATAGGGCCGGCGCTTGCCGGCTACATCATTGCGGAATGGGGCGCCGGAACCGCCTTTGGCGGCAATGTGGCGGCAAGCCTGCCGCTGGTTGGCTGCCTGGTTGCCTTAAAGGGACGCGTTGCGGATACCTCCGCTCCAAGAAAACAGCGCGGCGCAGGAAGGAAAGCATCCGGCCTCAAGGCGGTGCTTGCCACGCGCAGCCTGCTTTTCATCATGATCAGCGCTCTGATTCAGAATATCTGCGGGCAATCTCTCTATCAGATTGTTCCGGCATTGATGCACGGAAATCCCAGGAATACCGGCCTCATTCTGGGTGCGGTCGGAGCCGGAGCCATGGTGAGCATCCTCTTTGTCCTGCCGTTTGCACGCAAAAGCGACAGGGTGGGAGCCAAGCTTTCCTCAGGCACCCTGTGGATGGGATGCGCACTGTGCGTGGCAGGCGCCATCCCGGTGGTGGAAGTGCAGGCCCTCTGTTTCTTTTTTGCCGGTTTGGCCACTTCTTCCCTCTTTGTTACTTCTTCATCCGCCGTGCAGCTTCTGTCGCCCCCGGAACGCAAGTCGGCCATTCTGGGGCTGTTCAGCATTGTCACCATCGGTGTGCAGCCGCTGGCGGCCATGGGGTGGGGAGCTGTGGTGGATGCCTGGGGTGTCCAGATGACAATTGTCGTGGCGGGGGGGCTGGAAGCCTTGTTTTCCATTTGGATGCTGGGCGTTCCATTTTGGCGTCATTTCAAATTTTCTCCGGATGATTGTCCGGAGACGACATAGCGCCTTCCCTTCCATTTGCGGCAGGGGAAGACTGTCGGTCCTCATGCTGCGGGGAAAAGGGGTGCATGTAGGGTTTCCCCCCCCCGCGGATAATTCCGGGATGCAGTCGGCCAGGGAAGAGGAAGCAGGTTTTGGAAACGTCAGGAGCAGGAACCGGCTGTTAGCCGTCCGTTTTTGCCTCGTGTTCGGAATAGCTGATGCCCAGCATGCAGATATCGTCGGCCTGATTGGTGCAGCCGGTAAATTTGGCTACGCAGGTAAGGGCCTGATGGACAAAATCCTTGGTGCTGTGGGGGGAGGAATTATTGAAATAGTCAATCAGCCTTTCCACGCCCATTTCTTCCCCGTCCTGGTTGGCTGCTTCCGTCAGGCCGTCCGTGTACATCAGGATGCGGGACCCCGCCAGGAGCGAAAACTGGGCATTATGGTACGTAGCGTCATCCAGCAACCCCAGGGCGATTCCTTTGGGCAGCGGCATTTTGCGGGCGACTCCGTCCGGTCCCAGAATGATGGGATACGGATGCCCGGCTGTAGAAGCCGTCATGACCCCGGTTTCCAGATCCAGGTAAATATAAACGGCAGAGGCAAACATGGTGGTGTTCGCCCGTTGCAGGATTTTGGCGAGCTGGTGGTTGAGGGAAGTAAGGAAAGCCGCCGGGTTATCCGCCAGGTGGGACAACTGTTCCATCAGGCCGCGGAGCATGGAGGCGATCAGGGCGGCGCGGATGCCGTGGCCCATCACGTCACAGACAATGGCGCCGACGCCGGAACTGCCTACGGGAAAAGCATCGAACCAGTCTCCTGCAACCCCCTCCGAAGGGGTGAAAATATGGTGAAAATCCGCATGGCGGGTCAGGCCGTGTTCCGTATGGGAGCGGGAGGGAATTTCGTAGGGAAGCAGGGCGAACTGGATTTCCCTGGCCAAATCTATTTCCTTTTCCAGAGTTCTGTTGCGTTCCTCCAGGATGCGGGCCGTTTCCGTGGCCTTGATTTCAGTCTTCACCAGTTTGGTGACATCACTGGAAATACCTACAATTCCCTTTAGCTCTCCGTTGCGTCCGTACCACGGGAACTTGCTGATTTGGCTCCAGGAATCATCCTTGTGGAGCCATGTCTCATGATGAAGGCGGGCGCGGATGGGGCGTCCGGTAACCATGATGTCCATTTCCTCCTTGCGGGAAATATCGGACATCGTTTGGTCAAAAAAGTAATCGTCCGTGCGTCCGGTCAGGTCTGCCGGCGTCGGTACGCCCAGCTTATTGGCTGTGGCGGTATTCGCCAGGACGAAACGTGATTCCCGGTTCTTGAAATAGATACTGTCGGGAATGTGTTCAATCAGGGTATGAAACAGGTCCCTGTCCTCCGCAGCACGCAGTTCCGCCGTTTTCCGCCGGGTAATATTGACCCATACGCCCACCAGCATAACGGGCCGGCGCTGCTTGTCCCTGCGGGCGAGGCCGTTGACGCGGACCCAGCTCCAGCTTTTGGAGTTCAGCTTCTTCATCCGGATTTCAATGCGCATGGGCACATGGGAGTGGCCGTCCAGATAACGGCGCACTTCCTGGGAAAAAAAAGCCTGGTCTTCCTCGTGTATGGTAAGCTCCGGCTGGGTGAAGATATTGGGGGCTTTCTCCTTGCGGCTGGCCCCCATCATGGTCAGGCAGCGGTCCGTGTAATGAATGACGCCCGTTTTAATATTCCAGATATAAAATCCTTCTTCCGCCGCCGCCAGGGCCATTTTGATTTTGTCCCAGGTAAAAACTCTCTGGGCGGAATGTCTGTTGCGTGAGGGCGGCATTGCAGTTGCCCTTAATCTAACGACAAAACCGCTGTCTTGGCAAGAGGCAAAATAAAGGAATCCTTTCTGAAAGGAGGCCTGGCCGGGGGAACGCGTATGAAGGACACCGGCTGGTTTTTAAGATGGACTCCTATTTTTCTTTTTCCTTTTCCTGCTTGGAAATCCGCCGATAAACCAGGATGCCGATCAGGCTGACGATAATGGTAATGGCGAACACCACCGCCGCGAACACATACTGCTGGGTGCCAAGGGCGTGGCCGCCGATGGTGGAGGTAATCACCGAGGGAATTCTCGCGATGGTAGAGATCATCAGGAACGTATGCAGCTTCATAGGGGTGAGGCCGGCGAAATAGGTGAACAGA
>OHNO01001372.1_pt1 | contig 10433 bp, 5 predicted proteins | sample 1569521 | NCBI WGS metagenome assembly OHNO01 (sample SAMEA3879604, study PRJEB24766) | human gut metagenome | biome: human-associated habitat; feature: feces | place: USA | collected 1985/1987
AGCGATTTTGATTTGACGCCATTCAGGCTTTCCCGCTTCCAATAATCATCATTACGGCCTCCAGAATGAGGCCGTTTTTACAGGAGTATTTAATGCGTCGGCTGTTGCACTATCTCATCAATAATATTCGCGAGCATCTGATGCTTTATCTTTTTCTCTGGGGATTGTTGGCAATTATGGATCTGATCTATGTGTTTTATTTTTAGTTTTCCGCACTGACATAAACTGACAAATATTTAATCTCCCTTTCATTTAGCGTGAAAAATTGAATGAGATTATTCCTGCTTCAACAGCACTCACCAGACATCTCTGATGCTGAACCCACTAAACTTATGAAGATTCTTTCATTATTAATTCAAAATTATTGAAATAAAAATAAATATCATTCGATTTGTTATTTTTGTGTTGCAATTCATTCTCCGACACGCCATTTTCTTTCTCTCGCAAATTCGTTTTGGATGCACTTATGTCATTCACAAATACCCCTGAACGCTATGGTGTTATATCTGCGGCCTTACATTGGATAAGCGCAATTATTGTCTACGGCATGTTTGCTTTAGGTCTGTGGATGGTCACGCTCAGTTATTACGATGGCTGGTATCACAAAGCACCCGAACTGCATAAAAGCATCGGTATTTTGTTAATGATGGGGCTGGTTATTCGCGTTCTGTGGCGCGTCATATCTCCACCGCCGGGTCCGCTGCAAAGTTATTCGTCAATGACTCGTCTTGGCGCAAAGGCTGGACATCTCGCATTGTACCTATTGCTGTTCGCCATCGGCATCAGCGCTGCGGAAACGGCCGTGGCCATCGCCATCATCATCAACATCTACCGCAACCTGCGCCACATCCAGGTCAAAGATTTGAAGAAACTCAAATGGTAACGGATTAAAACGCATCGACTATGGATTTTACCATTCTAATTCTCGTATTGCCGCTGTTGAGTTTCCTGGTACTCGGACTGGCCGGCACCAAACTCAAACCGGGAGCGGCGGGCGCCATCGGTACGGTCGTGCTGGGTGCGGTCACCGTGTTGAGCTACCTCACGGCCATTCTCTATTTCGGCGCCGGGCGTAACGCGGAAGGCATTTTCCCGACGCTGATGCCCTACAACGCCGTTTGGCTCCCGATCAGCCAGACACTGCATATCGATATGGGCATCCTGCTCGATCCGATCTCGGTGATGATGCTCGTCGTCATCTCGACCGTGTCGCTCATGGTCCATATCTATTCGTTCGGCTACATGAAAGGGGAGCGGGGCTTCCAGCGTTATTACGCCTTCCTGTCGCTCTTCACGATGAGTATGCTGGGACTGGTGGTCGCCACCAATATCTTCCAGATGTATCTGTTCTGGGAGTTGGTGGGTGTTTCGTCTTATCTGCTTATCGGTTTCTATTATACGAAGCCATCTGCTGTTGCTGCAAGCAAAAAGGCGTTTATTGTCACCCGTTTTGCCGACCTGGGTTTCCTGATCGGTATCCTCGTGTACGGTTACTATACCGGAACCTATACTTTCCAACCCAGTGAAATGGCATTACTGAAAGGCGGTGCGACGATGATACCTCTGGCACTGGGACTTATGTTTATCGGTGGCGCCGGTAAGAGTGCAATGTTCCCATTGCATATCTGGCTGCCGGATGCTATGGAAGGCCCGACACCTGTCAGTGCATTGATCCATGCAGCAACGATGGTAGTAGCCGGAGTTTATCTTGTGGCACGAATGTTCCCGTTGTTCATCGGTTATGCACCGGATGTGCTGCACCTGGTAGCTTACGTCGGAGCATTCACTGCATTCTACGCCGCTTCGGTAGCTTGTGTGCAGAGTGATATCAAGCGTGTATTAGCATTCTCTACTATTTCACAAATTGGTTTTATGATGGTGGCACTGGGAGTTTGTACTTCTGCCGATCCACATCACGGTGGCCTGGGTTACATGGCAGGAATGTTCCATCTGTTTACACACGCCATGTTCAAGGCATTGCTCTTCCTCGGTGCAGGTAGCATCATCCATGCAGTACACAGCAATGAAATGTCTGCTATGGGTGGGTTACGCAAATATATGCCTGTAACACATATCACATTCCTGATTGCATGTCTTGCCATCGCAGGTATCCCTCCGTTCTCCGGATTCTTCTCTAAAGACGAAATACTGACTGCATGCTTCCAGTTCAGTCCTGCTATGGGTTGGATTATGACAGCAATTGCTGCTATGACGGCATTCTATATGTTCCGCCTCTACTATGGTATCTTCTGGGGGGGCGTAGCGCCCCGGCAAGAGTCGCCGAGCGATGAAAGCCACACGCCGCATGGAAACTTGGCTGGGGTGCCTCACCCTCACGAAAGCCCGCTGGCTATGACTATTCCGTTGATGTTCCTTGCTGTTGTAACCATTGTGGCAGGTTTCATCCCCTTCGGTAAGTTCATCAGCTCCAACGGTACAGCTTACGAAATACATCTCGATTGGACAGTAGCAGGTACCAGCATCGCCATAGCCGTTATCTCCATTGCGATTGCTACAGCCATGTATGCACGGGCCAAACAACCCGTTGCCAACGCTCTTGCCCGCCGCTTCCGCGGATTATGGACAGCTGCCTATCATCGTTTCTATATCGATGAAGTGTACCAGTTCGTGACTCACAAGATAATCTTCGGTTGCATCTCCCGCCCCATCGCCTGGTTCGACCGCCACGTAGTAGACGGTTTCTTCAACTTCCTTGCCTGGAGTGCCAATGCCACCAGTGATGAGATACGCGGTCTGCAAAGTGGACAAATTCAACAGTACACTTACGTATTCCTATTGGGTACGCTGGCGTTGATATTGTTATTGCTGCTATAGTAGAGAAATGTAATTCGTAAATAGTAAATAGTAATTATAAAAATGAACATATTAAGTATTTTTGTTCTCATCCCCCTGTTGATGTTACTTGGTCTCTGGCTGAGTCGCAACATCAGGCAGATACGCACGGTGATGGTGACAGGTGCATCGGCATTAGTATTGGCCGCTGTAGGCCTGACCATTGCTTATCTGCAAGCGCGTGCCGCCGGAGACACAGCCGAAATGCTCTTCCGCGCGGATGTACCTTGGTATCCGGCACTCAACATACACTACTCCGTGGGAGTAGACGGCATTTCAGTAGCCATGCTGTTGCTCTCTGCCATCATCGTTTTCACCGGTACTTTCGCCTCCTGGCGCCTGCAACCGTTGACGAAAGAATATTTCCTTTGGTTCACCCTGCTCTCTCTGGGGGTGTTCGGCTTCTTCATTTCTACGGACCTGTTCACCATGTTCATGTTCTATGAAGTAGCGCTGATTCCGATGTACCTGCTTATCGGTGTATGGGGATCGGGACGTAAGGAATACTCTGCCATGAAACTGACACTGATGTTGATGGGTGGTTCCGCATTCCTGCTTATCGGAATTCTGGGTATCTATTTTGGTTCCGGTGCCACCAGTATGAACCTGCTGGAAATTGCCCAATTGCATAATATTCCTATCGAACAGCAACGCATCTGGTTCCCGCTTACCTTCCTCGGTTTCGGTGTACTCGGTGCATTGTTCCCGTTCCACACATGGAGCCCCGACGGTCACGCTTCGGCGCCTACTGCCGTAAGTATGCTCCATGCAGGTGTACTGATGAAACTTGGTGGTTACGGTTGTTTCCGCATCGCCATGTATCTGATGCCTGAAGCTGCTCAGGAACTCGGCTGGATATTCCTGATACTGACGGGTATCTCCGTTGTCTACGGTGCCTTCTCGGCCTGTGTACAGACAGATTTGAAGTATATTAACGCCTACTCTTCCGTATCTCACTGCGGTCTCGTGCTCTTCGCCATCCTGATGATGAACCAAACGGCTTGTACCGGTGCTGTCCTGCAAATGCTCAGCCACGGATTGATGACTGCCCTGTTCTTTGCCCTCATCGGTATGATATACGGTCGTACCCACACACGTGACGTGCGTGAGCTTTCGGGATTGATGAAAATCATGCCTTTCCTTGCTGTCTGTTACGTCATTGCCGGACTTGCCAATCTCGGACTTCCGGGACTCAGCGGTTTCGTTGCCGAGATGACCATCTTCAACGGTGCTTTCCAGCATGCGGATGTTTTCCACCGTACGTGGACTATCATTGCCTGCACCAGTATCGTGATTACCGCAGTCTATATCCTCCGGCTGGTTGGCAAGATATTGTATGGTACTTGCACCAACAAGCACCATCTGGCACTGACTGACGCCACCTGGGATGAGCGCACTGCCGTGATTATTCTCATCATCTGCGTTGCAGGTCTCGGTCTTGCTCCGTTATGGATCAGCAATATGATCGGAGACAGTGTGCTACCGGTAGTCAGCGCATTTTAATGAAGAACTAATAATGAAGAATGAAGAATTATCGCACGGCATCATAGCACAGCCAAATTCTTCATTCTTAATTCTTAATTATTAATTTAATAGATATGGATTATTCCCAATTCCTTATTCTCAAAGAAGAGCTTTCGCTGATAGCGGTCATCGTTATCCTCTTCGTAGCCGACCTTTTTATGAGCCCTGATGCACATAAAAAGGATGGTAACCCACGACTCAACACCATGTTGCCCGTCGTGTTGCTCACGATACACACGCTGATTACGATCATACCCGGTCCGGCTACCGATGCTTTCGGTGGTATGTACCATAATGCGCCAATACAAAGTATTGTGAAGTCTATACTCAGTGTTGGTACGCTTATCGTCTTCCTGATGGCACACGAATGGCTGAAACTTCCGGATACAGTAATCAAACAAGGTGAATTCTATATGCTGACACTCTGCACGTTGCTGGGTATGTATTTCATGATTTCCGCAGGACACTTCCTGATGTTCTTCATCGGACTGGAAACAGCAAGTATCCCGATGGCTGCATTGGTTGCTTTCGACAAGTACCGCCATCACTCTGCCGAAGCCGGTGCCAAATACATCCTCACCGCACTTTTCTCCAGCGGACTGTTGCTTTATGGCATCTCTCTTATTTACGGAACGGTAGGCACTCTCTATTTCGATGATATCCCGGCCCACCTGGACGGCAACGCCTTGCAAATAATGGCATTTGTCTTTTTCTTCTCCGGCATGGGATTCAAGCTTTCCCTTGTTCCTTTCCACCTCTGGACGGCAGACGTGTACGAAGGTGCCCCGAGCGTAGTAACCGCTTATTTGAGTGTTATTTCCAAAGGATCGGCAGCTTTCGTATTAATGACTATCCTTATCAAGACATTCGCCCCGATGGTGGATCAATGGCAGGAAGTTCTTTATTGGGTTATCATAGCTTCTATCACCCTTGCCAACCTTTTCGCCCTACGCCAGGAAAACCTGAAACGATTGATGGCATTTTCCAGTATCTCGCAGGCAGGATACATCATGTTGGGTGTGATTGCCGGAACCGGGCAGGGTATGGCATCATTGGTGTATTATGTACTTATTTACATGTTCGCCAATCTCTCTGTATTTGCAGTGATTACGATTATCGCCCTGCGCGCCCATCGCTTCACTCTTGAAGAGTATAACGGACTGTACAGTACCAATCCGAAACTGGCATTCCTCATGACGCTTGCCTTGTTTTCATTGGCAGGTATTCCTCCGTTCGCAGGCTTCTTCTCGAAGTTCTTTATCTTCGCGGCAGCTTTCCAGGGCGGTTTCCATCTGTTGGTGTTCATCGCATTGGCAAATACGATTATTTCACTCTATTACTATCTGAAGATTGTAAAATCTATGTATATCAACAAGAGTGATGAGCCTATCGCCACTTTCCGTAGCGATAATTATACGCGTGCAAGCCTTATCATCTGTACGCTCGGTATTATTGTATTGAGCCTTGCAAGCGTGGTTTATCAATCCATCGACAAGTTCTCGTTCGGACTGAATTAGTTAAAGCTACGAGCTACAAAAGCTACAAGCTACGAGTGCCTTGCGGTGTGATAGCGCAGCCACTCGTAGCTTGTAGCTTTGTAGCTTGTAGCTGAATTATTCCAGCGGCAAGATAAACCAGAATGTTGAGCCTTTGCCCAGCTCACTATCCACGCCAATCTTACCTCCCAATTGCTCGATGATGCTCTTGCTGATGGAAAGTCCCAGTCCTGTGCCCTGTACAAACGAGTTCAGCTTAATGAAACGGTCGAATATCTTATGACAGGCTTCGGGAGCAATACCAATGCCCGTATCCGCCACATACACCCGCAGGTGTTTTTCATCCGGTTTGTCATATCCTATCCGGATGCTACCCGTAGTGGTGAACTTAATGGCATTATTTATAAAGTTGGAAACTACCTGATTCAAGCGGTTAGGATCGCTGACAATGACACATTGCGGCAAGGTCGGCTCAAAAATAAGTTCCACTCCCGGTTTCACTCTCAACTGCATGGAGCGTGCAAGATCTCCGCACAAAGTATTGATGTCGAAATCCCTGAACTTAAAGTCAAAAGTTCCCGCCTCTATCTTCGACAGATCCAGAATATCTGAAATCAGCTGCAGCAGAAGTTCATTATTCTCTTCCACCATCTTTGAGTATTCCTGTTTTTCTCCCTGATCTTCCGTCTCCACCAGTAAACTTGAAAAGCCTACGATGGCGTTCAGCGGTGTACGTATCTCGTGGCTCATATTTGCCAGGAAAGCACTCTTCAGGCGGTCTGCCTCTTCGGCTTTCTCTTTGGCTTCAATCAGCTTTCGTTCCGTTTCCTTCAACTCGGTGATATCATAATTGACGCCGATTAGCTCGATCAGACCGTTCTCTGGATCATACCGATTGAGCACTACATTCATACGTACCCAATTCCATTGATTCAATGTTCCGGGTTTGAGCACGCGCATCTCACTCTTGAAACTCGTAGCTTCCCCTCGTTTGGCCTTCTCAAAGAAAGCCAGTACACGTGCCCTGTCTTGTGGGTACATTTTATTATAAATTCCTACCACTTCAACCAATGGCGTATCTTCATCTTCACCCATATTCTTATACCATTGTTTGATGGCATATCCATCACGGGTAAGCAGGTTCAGCTTGGCATAGCCTACCTTGGCATATTCTGAAATCAGCAGGAAGAAGTTCTCAAAATCATGTATCCGGTTGATGGAATTGATACGTTCCGTATTGTCTATATTGATAAGTACAAAACCATTATTATCCCCCTGGTTATCGTATATCTTACTTACTTTCGTATAAAGTTCTATTCCGCCTTTCTTCTCCGATTCATAATAATCGCTCACATTGGAGAATTCATAGTCCTGCGAAAAGTCAAGTTCATCTTCCACTTTCACCCTTTCACGGATATCGGGCGGCACATTCGGATTCTCATAGAAATTCACTCCAAGCGTACTTGATTTGTCTTTGACCCCGAATATCTCCATATCTTTATTATTAAGATCTATCAGTATCCCATCCTTATTATAAATCTCCACACCGACAGGGATGTTAGAAAAGAGATTTCGCAATAGTTTCTCACTGTGATCCAAAGCCATATACGTACGGCGCATCTCGGTGACATCCATATAGAGACAAACCAACTCATCCGGTTCGGGAGAATAAATAATGCAATGACAAGTCTTCTTTGACTCTTCGAAATATTCATCCAGTTCCCTGTACAGGCCATGCTTATGTATATCTGTAAGAATCCGAAGCTTGATTGACAGTTTGTCCGGGGAATAGATTTCTGAAGCAAAACGCCCTTTATATCTTTCTAAAGGCGAACCGCACAAATCAGCACTGAACTGATTGGCATCTGTGATAAGATAGTCATAAGGTTCACCTTCTTCATCGCAAAGAATGGAAAGGCGTACATAGCCCATGGGCATATACTTATAGAGATTGCTCAGAAAATTACGTTCACGGTCGGCCTCATCTCTGGCAAGGCGCAGACTGATACAAATATTAATGATGTCAGCCAAAGAGGAAAACCATTGATAATCTTCATTCGTCCATTTATAGTATCTGTCTACCAAATCAATACCGATATATCCCCACACCCGTTCGGTATTCCGAAGAGGAACCACCATGAGTGACTTTATATTCTGCATAGCAAGTATCTCAGACTCCTGACGTGCTACCCGTGGCAAATCCGATAGAGTATTCAATAGGATAGGTTTACCTGCCAACATTTGTTTAAGCCACCACTCCATGCCATTGGTCGGAATCTTTTGCAGCATATCTATTTCAGGACTAACCCCGTCAGCCACTACCTCGTAAGTACAACTTTGAATACGATAGCCGGTATCGTATTCCACTATATAGACACGTCCGCCATGAAAGAGTTCGAGGACATCTTTCAATACTCCCGAAATAACTTCACTCAGGCTCTTATCCTTCAGAAAACTACGTAAGGACTGGGACACAGAATGCTGTCGGAACAACAATTCATTAAACTGTTTCAGTATATCACCGGATTGCGCGTCCGTAGGAATATCGACCAGTTGAAGGATACCAAATGCCTTTGGATGCCCATCTTCTGTCAGCCACTTTTCGCCCAGACGGGAACGAACCCACACAATGCCTTGTGAAGAGTAGACAGGAAAAGTTTGCTCATATACCTCGATTTCCTCTATCGAAAGGAATTCACGTGTGATGCGGCAACGGTAATCTTCACGAATCAGTTGGCCGAACTGGCGAAAAGTCAAAGTGTCTCCCTCCAAGCCTAACAAATTACAAACATATTCGGAACAAAGATATTCCCCCGTAGCGAAGTCTGCTTCCCACCAGCCTATTTGTCCAACAGACGAAAGGAGCTGAAAACGTTTTGCCTCATGGGATTGGTTGCCACTCATACTATTTGTGCTTTTAATATTCGTAAATAACGCAAAGATAATGCTTACTTATTAATTTCCGCTCTATTCACACCAACAAAAAAAGAAAATTTGGAACGGGCGGCAGTAATGAGTTAAAATAATCATTGGGTTCATTATTATAGGGTTATGAAGCAAATATCAGTACACAACATAGTGCCTCCATCATCAGTCCACGATGTCACTTAATTGTAACCTAATTGAGAATCAATTGTATGACATGTGTATTACGGTTGTAATTCCGTTGCCGCATCTTTGCACCGGAAACAAGAAACGATAAAAGATGAGCATGAAACTGGATTTTGGAAAAGTATTTTTCTTCATTTTATTACTGGTGCTTTCCACCATGACCGCCCTGGCTGGAAACATCAAAGGAACCGTCCTCGACAAGCAGACGAAAGAGCCACTGACCGGAGCTACCATACAGATAACCGGGACAACCCAAGGTGTAGTAGCAGATATCGACGGCAACTATACACTAAATGTAAATGACGGCACATACACCATAACCGTGAGATATATAGGATACAAAGACATCCTGCTCAATAGCATAAAAGTCAAGGCCGAAACTTTGCTGAACTTTGAAATGGAGAGTGATGCACAAGCGTTAGGCGAAGTCTCCGTAGTGGCCAGAAAGAATCTGGAAGGTGAACGAGCCCTGCAGATGGAACGGCAGAAAGCTACCCTTGCAATCGAAAATCTCGGTGCCAAAGAAATGAGTATCAAAGGAATCAGCAATGTGGAAGAAGGTGTAAAAAAGATAACCGGTATCTCCATCGCCAGTGCTGGACAGTTGATTGTGCGCGGTCTGGGCGACCGGTACAGCACCACCACTCTGAACGGACTTCCCATCGCCTCTCCTAATCCGGACAATAAACTGATTCCTCTGGATATCTTCCCTGCATCTACCGTACAGAATATTACCGTGAGCAAAGTATATGATGCCAGTGCATTCGCCGACTACTCAGGAGCACACATCGACATCAGTACCAAAGAGAATGTAGGCAGTGATTTTCTGTCCATCAGCTTCAATGCAGGTGGCAAGTTCAATACGCTAGGCAAAGATTTCTACCGGATGGACCGCGACGGCTCTCTGTTCAAAACTCCTTCTCTGGATCAGAAACTGATAGCCATGTCATTAACAGACTTTGAAGAGTATGCACGCCACAACCGCCTCTTCAACACCAGTTTTCAGGTTAGTAAAAAGACTGCCCTACCTGAATTTGGCGGAAATATCGGCTTCGGCAAACGTTTCACCCTGAGTGGAAATGAAGTCAGCGTTCTGGGCTCCATAGGAGTAAGCAACGACCTGCAAACCATGGACAATGCCTCCATACGCACCTTAGAAGCTACAGGAAATACCCTGAATGAATTCAACTACGACAGCTACAGCAACGAGTTAAAGATTGCCGCACTGGGTAATCTCGGCTACAGTTTCCGCACTTCCGACCACATCGGATATACCTTCTTCTACGCTCGCAATGCCATCGACACTTATATGAGGCGCGAAGGTGTGGACTACGAAGACCACCATCTGATAGGCAGCAACAACGTGACACACATCTACAGTCTGCAAAACCATCAAGTAAACGGCAAGCACCACTTCGGCAAACAGTGGGACCTCAACTGGAGCGGCTC
>OHNO01001375.1_pt1 | contig 10416 bp, 7 predicted proteins | sample 1569521 | NCBI WGS metagenome assembly OHNO01 (sample SAMEA3879604, study PRJEB24766) | human gut metagenome | biome: human-associated habitat; feature: feces | place: USA | collected 1985/1987
GCCGAAAAGAAAATAGGTCTAATTACTAATAATATTAATAGTTATAAAGAAAGTAAAGAAGGTTTAGCCATTGAAGGTTTAGTTCAAGAATGGTTAAATCAAACACTTATACAAGCGAAAGCACAAGCTGATTTGAAGGTTCTAAACGAGCGCAAGAATGATTTTGCAGATCAATACAAGAATTATTCTCCTATTGGTACACGAATAAATCAACAAGAACGTGAGATTCATGTAACCGAGCAATCTTATCTTGAAGTACTTCATGCTTTAAATATGGCAAAGATGAAGCAGAAGAATCTTCAATTAACCTCTTCAAACTTAAATACGATCTCGGATGCCTCCTATCCTTTATTCAGTGATAAAGGAAAGCGGTTTCTATTAGTTATTGCCGCATTTATTGGTAGCATTATCTTTATTATCGGATTAAACCTAGTTATCGAGTTGCTAGATCGTACGCTCCGGGATGCCGAACGGGCCAGACGTCTTACTGGCATGAATATATTAGGGGCTTTCACAGGACGTAATTCCCAATTAAAATATCGTGGATTCGTAAAAACTTGTAACCGTATCTCTGCGGCTTATGCTTGTAACCGGTTAACACCTTACATCAAAAAGGGCGATACACTTTGTATCAATATACTAAGTCTAGAGGAAAAAGAAGGAAAAACGTTTATCTCACGATATTTCCAGGAATCTTGGGAAGAGCTTGGCTTCAACGTAAAATACCTAAGAGTCGGTCAAGATATCCCAATCGATGCCTCCTTATTCATGGCTGAACATATAGACAAACATATCCAGCTTGAAAGCAGGCCGGATATATTAATCGTTGAGTATCCTTCTATCCAACAGTATGGTGTTCCATCCCATTTGCTAGGGTCAAGCCAAGTCAATTTGTTAGTAGCTAACGCTTGCCGGGTTTGGAAAAATAGCGATACGGAGTTAGTTAAATATCTGCGTGACATTACAGAAGGCACGGCATTGTACTTATATCTAAACAATGCCACGAGAGAGGCCGTGGAAGATTTCACGGGGCAATTACCCCCTCAAACATCTATGCGATCTTTCGCAAACCGGATGATGTATATGGGATTAACGGCGACTAATACCGCTGTAAAATAACGAAAACACATGGAAACATCAAGATACATACAAGAGGACAATACTTCGTTCAAAATATCTCAGCTCTTTCTTGTCTTAGGGTTGGGAGGTATTGGCATATCCTTGCTGTATAACTCAATTCCAGTATTCATACTAATAACTTTGATTCCATTATTCTGTGTAGGAGGTATCCTTTTATTAAGATATCCATGGCTTATATTATTCGTTATATTCACGACCAATTACTTCATATTAGGCATCACCCGATACATTCCCATAGAAGGGATCAGTGTTATTATGGAAATCCTATATATGATAGCTTTGGTACTGATCTTTATTCAAGCTGCCCTTTTCCAAAACATAGAATGGCGTAGAGCATTTAATATCCTAAGTATCGCATTATGTATCTGGATGGGTTATTGCATTTTAGAAATAATCAATCCAACCAGCTCATTAGAAGGTTGGATATTATCAAGAGGATTAATATTCAATGGATTGATTATAGTCATTATTACATCTCTATTATGTACACGCTATTCCATACTCAAAGCTATCATATTTTGTTTATCCATATTCACGTTATTTGCGATAATTAAGACATTAATGCAAAAGTTTATTGGATTTGATAGTTTTGAGACAAAATGGCTTAATGCCGGAGGAGCCACAACGCATATTATTTGGTCTGGAATCCGCTATTTCTCATTCTTTACGGATGCCAGTAATATGGGTGCCAATATGGGTGCCGCCATCATGTTTTTCGGTATAGCCTCGCTCTACATGCGATCTGCATTATGCAAGATATATTATTCATGTATAGCGATTCTAGCACTTTATGCTTTGTTCCTTTCCGGGACAAGAGGAGCTATAATCGTACCATTAGCAGGGCTAGCACTTTACACACTGATCAGCAAACAAACTAAAATGGTCATTGGGGGAGCAAGTATGTTATTGTTTATCTATATCTTTTTCGCTTTTACGACTATAGGAGAAAGCAACTCATCTATCAGAAGAATGAGAACCGCTTTTAACCCAACCAAAGATGCCTCATATATCGTACGCAAAGAAAATCAAAAAAAATTAGCCACATATCTCAAATATAAGCCCTTTGGAGAAGGGCTTGGACTATCTGGAGATGGATTAGGAGTAAAAATATCCACTCGTTTTACCACTTCTATTCCAACTGATTCTTGGTACGTGAAAATTTGGGTAGAAACAGGCATAGTTGGATTGATTCTTTATCTTAGTATGATTTTTTTTACTATAGGATGGGGAGGGTGGATCATTGCCACACAGATCAAGGATCTTGAACTAAAAGGATTATTGTCCGGATTACTTTGTGGTATATTCGGTATGTTCATTAACGCATACGCAAACTCGTTTTGGGGTCAATTTCCAACAATGATAATCGCATTTATGGGGCTAACATTTGTGTTAAACGGTCCTTACTTTGACAAAGAGATACGAATAAAAAAAATTAACTGTTTCAAATAAATAACGCTATGATTGAACAATTCTTTCAAATAGGAGAAAACTGGATTGATAAGGAACAATATGCCTTTCAATTAGGAGATGCCATCTTATTCCTTTGTTTTCTGATATTTGTACTATATTTATTCGTGTTTGCCATCTATTCAAAACGGAAACCACAGTATAATTATCCAACTGCCAAGAAGAAGTATCGTTTCGCTGTCTTGTTCCCCGCTTATCAAGAAGACGAAGTTATCATAGACTCCGTAAAAAATTTTCTCGTTCAAGAATATCCAAGAGAACGATACGACATTATCGTTATATCTAATCAGATGCGACAAGATACGATAGATAACTTAAAAGCATTATCGGCGAAAGTCGTTAAAATGGATAGTCCCCAAAGCACAAAAATCGAGGCTCTCAAAGAAGCCATACATTATATTGAGAAAGGAGATATAAAGTATGATAATGTCGTTATCCTCGATGCGGATAATATCGTAAAACCAAGTTATCTCGAGAAAATAAACGATGCCCTTTATGCGGGCTGTTCCGCATTGCAAACACACAGAGTCGCTAAAAACCGTGATAGCAATATCGCTGTGCTCGATTCTGTCAGCGAAGAAATTAACAACTCTATCTTTCGTAAAGGCCATACCCGTCTCGGATTCTCTTCCGCCCTTAGCGGCTCCGGCATGGCTTTCGAATACGAGCTTTTCAAGGATATCATACAAGAATGTCACGATATAGGAGAAGATAAATACATGGAAAGAAAGCTTTTGTTGCAAAATGTTTATATCGAGTATTTGGAAGAAGTATATACCTATGACGAGAAAGTTCGAGGTAAGAGGGATTTCTATAACCAGCGCCGTCGTTGGTTGACAACTCAAATCAGCAACTTATTCTCGGGTCTTTTCCAAATGCCGGCAGCCATATTTAATGGAAATTGGGACTATTGCGACAAATTATTTCAATGGATGATGCCTCCTCGCATATTACTGCTAGGTTTTATTATATTAATAGCCTCATTTTTGACTGTTCTCGATTTTATAACATCCATCAAGTGGTGGCTCTTATTGGTCTTGTTAGGTATTACATTCAGTATAGCGGTACCAGACTATCTTGTCGACAGGAAATTCAAGAAAGCGATAGCGAGCGTTCCTGTCTTATTCATACTTATGTTCCTCAATATTTTCCGTATAGGAGGACACAAATTTAATCCAACTAAACATTCTTTAAAACCATGAGAATAGCAATTGAGGCACAACGTATATTCCGGACCAACAAACATGGGATGGACTTTGTCGCTCTTGAGAGTATTCGAGAGTTACAAAAAATCGACAAGGAAAATGAATATTTTATATTTGTCAGTCCAGGTGAAGATCATTGCCTAGAAGAGACAGACAATGTACATATTATTGAGGTAAAATGCCCTACCTACCCTCTTTGGGAACAAGTTGCGCTTCCACGAAATGTAAGCAAGATAAAGCCAGACCTCTTGCATTGTACCAGTAATACCGCCCCACTAAATTGCCCTGTCCCGTTAGTGTTGACATTACATGATATTATTTTCCTAGAACCCCGTCAGGGAGGAAATAAATCTTGGTATCAAAACATGGGTTGGTATTATCGCCGCATGGTGGTTCCTCGCATACTCCCCCAATGTAGGAAGATCATCACAGTCTCTCGTTTTGAATGCGACCGCATACGTGAGGCATTGCGATTACCCAAGGATAAAATCACAGCTATCTATAATGGATATAGTGAGCACTTTCATCCCCTGCCAGAGATATCATCTATTACCCATAAGTATATTAATAATGACGATTATATTTTTTTCCTAGGCAATACAGATCCTAAAAAAAACGTCGCCCGCACGTTAAAGGCATATAGCCTTTATTTGAAGCACTCAGAAAAGAAACGACCTCTACTTATCGCAGACTTAAGCGAGGATAAACTAGACGCTATCCTACGAGAGCAACGGATAGAAGAGATCAAGCCCTTTCTCTCATACCCGGGATACATCCCTAATACAGACCTAGCTTATCTATATAACGGCGCTTTCGCTTTTTTATATACTTCCCTAAGGGAAAGTTTCGGTATTCCCTTGCTAGAAGCCATGGCTTGCGGCACACCTGTAATTACGGGGAACACATCCGCAATGCCAGAGATAGCTGGAGAAGGCGGAATACTAGTTGACCCGTTGAGTGAAAAAGAAATCGCAGACAAGATACTATATTTAGAGCGAGATCAAATATTCTATCAAAATCAAATAGAATATGGTTTAAACAGAGTCAAAAGATTCTCTTGGTCACAAACAGCGGAAAATCTTTTGACCCTATATAAAACGATTTAAACCTGATAAGTCATGGATATAGGCCAAATCAAACAGAAAATCAAGAAACATTGCGTCTCCAAGAAGAAAATGAGTTTTTGAAGAAAATAGTATTCTATTCAATAACCTCTCCTAAAAATCCTAAACCTCGTTGTTGGGTAAAATGGTTTGTCAATCCTTGGATCCATAAGAAAGGAAAAGGAGCTATCATTCGAAGGAGAAGATCCCGTATTGATGTATTCCCTTGGAATCAGTTCACGGTAGGTAAAAATTCCCTCATTGAGGATTTCACGACCATCAACAATGGGGCAGGCGATGTTATCATAGGCGACAACGCCCGTATTGGAATCGGTTCGGTGGTGATTGGTCCCGTACGATTCGGAAATAAAGTCGGATTAGGTCAGCACGTTTTCATCTCCGGTTTTAATCATGGATATGAGGATGGAAATGTGGATTCCAATGAACAACCTTTAGTAAAGAAAACTGTAGTAATAGATGAAGACTCCCATATTGGAGCAAACTGTGTAGTCGTAGCAGGTGTCCATATTGGTAAGAGATGCCAGATCGGAGCTGGAAGCGTAGTAACTAAGGACATTCCAGATTACTCCGTTGCTATAGGTAATCCCGCTAGAGTTATCAAACGTTATGATATTAACAAACAAAAATGGATAAGAATCTAGTTAGCGTAATCATACCCCTATATAATACCGAGGAGTTCGTAGAAGAGGCGGTAAGATCTATCATGTGCCAGACTTTACGAGAAATAGAGATCATTGTTATAAATGACGGCTCAACAGATAACAGTCTATCTATCATAAAACGCCTAGCTGATGAAGATAAACGTATCCGAATTTATACACAGTATAACCAAGGGCCATCAGTCACCCGAAACAAAGGCTACGAATATACCCAAGGTAAATACGTTTATTTTATGGATAGTGATGATTATCTGGAGCCAGAAGCCTTAGAAACATGCTATATTAAATGTGAACGACAGGCTTTAGATTTCGTTTTTTTTGATGCGGACATATTAAACAAGGAAAAACATAAAAACATATCTTTAAACTATCAACGAAAAGATTGTACAAATCCGGAGTTAGTATATCAAGGCCCATATATCTTAAAACTCCTAATAGATCATAAGGCATATTCTCCATCCCCATGTCTTAATTTCATAAGAAGAGAATACCTAACAGAGATCCAACTCGATTTTCTTCCCGGAATCATCCATGAAGATCAATTATTCACATGCTTGTTATATTTACAGGCCCAAAGAGTATCCTCCATACACAAGGATTTCTTCAAACGTAGGCTACGGGAAGACTCAATCATGACCAGTAAGTTCTCAATGCGAAACATGGAAAGTTACTTTACGATAACTGCCCATTTAAGCAAATTCGCGGACTCACACCCAATGTTCCGTGAAATAATCGACTTATATTTATCAAGAATGCTCAACGCCGCAGTATGGCTATCCTATAAAATACCCTTTAAAGATCGCTTGAAAATAGCCAGACGATGTCTAAAAGAATATAGGCAATACGTGACAACAAAAAATCTAATAGTTTTATTATTCAAATCATTCCTATAAAAACAAAAGAAACTATGGCATCCATAAAAAAAGAATTAATATCAGGAGTATTATATACGGCCATATCCAAATATTCCGGAATAATTATTTCTCTGGTTGTCACCGGAATATTAGCACGCTTAATTGCCCCCGAAGAATTTGGTATAGTAGCAATAGCAACTGTAATTATTTCTTTTTTTGGTATTTTCAGTGACCTAGGTATTGCGCCCGCTATTATTCAAAATAAGGATTTAACAGGCAAAGATCTTAACAGAATATTCTCTTTTACCTTATGGTTGGGAATCATGATATCTATTCTTTTTTTCCTATGCTCTTGGCCCATTTCTTTTTTTTATAAACAAAAGACATTACTGACAATATGCCAACTACTATCCATCAATTTATTTTTTGCTTCGGCAAACATCGTTCCTAACGCACTCCTATTCAAGAATAAGGAGTTTAAGTTTATCGCATATCGTAGCTTAACTATCCAATTTATTGGAGGAAGCATAGCCATCAGTGCCGCCATCGCAGGTGCCGGACTATATGCATTAGTCATTAATCCTATTTTCTCCAGCATTCTCTTATTTATCATATCATATCGGAAAAACCCTCAAAAGTTACAATATACATTCGGTCTGGATTCGGTCCAAAAGATATTCAGTTTCTCAGCCTATCAATTTTTATTTAATGTAATTAATTATTTCAGCAGAAACCTTGATAAATTATTAATCGGAAAATACATGAATATGAATGCCCTAGGGTATTACGAAAAATCATATCGGCTAATGATGCTTCCTTTGCAAAATATAACCCATGTGATCTCTCCTGTCATGCATCCAATCTTTTCCGGTTTTCAAGATGACTTGCATAAGCTAGCGGATTCATACGAGAAGGTTATTCATATTCTAGCCTTTATTGGTTTACCCCTGTCTGCGTTATTATGGTTTTCCGCAAGGGAAATCACTCTCATTTTGTTTGGGGATCAATGGATGCCCTCCGTTCCGGTATTCCAGATATTATCTATATCTGTTGGTATACAAATAATATTATCAACATCCGGCTCTATTTTCCAAGCGGCCAACGACACTAAAAGTTTATTCATTTGCGGCGTATTCTCCACTTTATTAAACGTATCTGGCATTGTAATAGGGATATTTGTATTTAAAACGCTCGAAGCGATCGCATGGTGCATTACTATCACATTTACGATCAATTTCATCCAATGCTATATATGGATGTATAAAGTGACATTAAAGCGTAATGTGAAAATCTTTATCCGACAATTTTTATCACCTATTGTATTAACAAGTATTTTGATACTCTTACTATGGCCTATATATGAGATATCATACAAGATGACTGAGCTAGGAAGCTTATCCGTTAAGATTCTGTTAGCTATATCTTTTTCTTCCATATATATACAATTAAGTGGAACTTATGATATTATTAACCTACTTAAATCCAAGATACAGAAATGAAAGCTTTATTCCTGATATTTCACGGTCTTAATCCTGCTAATGGGATCAGCAAGAAGATCTACTACCAAGTCAATGCCTTAAGAGCATGTGGCATTGATACGAGACTCTGTTACCTAAATGAGTCTAACGGCAGGAAATTGAGAATGATAGACTCCGAGGTACTACAAGATTATGGAGCAGGGTTCAAGGGTAAAATACTGAAAAGGATAGAATATTCTTCAATCGTTGAATATGCGAAGAAAGAAAATATTAGTTTTATTTATATGCGATCTGATCATAACGCTAATCCATTCACGATTCATATGGTTCATCAAATGCGTAAAGCGGGGATAAAGGTTGTAATGGAAATACCAACTTATCCTTATGACCAAGAATATATAGGTTTCTCTCGCCGAAAATTACTATTTATAGATCAATGTTTCCGTCGTGTCTTGGCCAAACAATTATGCGGTATCGTGACTTTTTCCGACTATAAAACCATATTCGGTGTTCCTACCATACAAATATCCAATGGCATTGACTTCTCGCAAATTAAATTGAAACAACAGGTCAACGATACAAACAAGGAACTTCACCTAATAGGAGTAGCGGAGATTCATTACTGGCATGGATTTGACCGTCTGGTTAAAGGTCTGGCTGATTATTATGATTCACATCCCAATTACAAAGTCTTTTTCCATATTGTAGGAGATTTCTTCGGGCAACGAGAAAAAGATGATATCCTTCCAATCATCAAACAGCATAAATTAGAGAACTACGTAACCCTTCACGGCGCTAAGCACGGCGAAGAGCTTGACCGGCTTTTTGAGAAAGCAGACATGGCCATCGGTAGTCTTGCACGGCATCGTAGCGGTATCACCCATATTAAAACATTAAAGAACAGGGAATATGCCGCCCGGGGCCTTTCTTTTATTTACTCTGAGACAGATAGCGACTTTGAGAATAAACCGTATATACTTAAAGTGCCCGCAGATGAAACCGCCATCGATATAAACTCATTAATACATTTTTATGAAAAGCAATCTCTTTCTCCCCTTGAGATCAGGGAATCAATTCGATCTCTCTCATGGGAAACTCAAATGAACAAAATAATTAACTCAATAAAAATCTCATAAGAAAAAAACATGGTTATTCCTTTGCAAAAAGGTAAGACGCCTTCTTTTTCCCACGATATTTGTAGGGAGCACTTACTATACATAAATAATATTTACATGGCTAGAATTCACGAGTTATAGGCCATTATCTACAAATATATTTTAGGGTCTAGAATCAGCCTCAAGGCTGCACAATCACTCATAGTTTATTAAAATAATCAATTCCTAAAAAAATATTTATTTCCCAATTAACATAACATAATAATCCTCCATAAATTTAGCTATTACTATCCAAATAAAGCGTATTATAATACATGTTTATAAACATTCAATATCTTCATATATATTTTGTTTTATTGCAATTTTATTCCGATCTTTGCAGAGATTTAAACAACAATTATAAATTCTCACGATCTTCATAAAAAAGAGTGGAATATTCATTCATGATTTACGGCCATTGTGAAAAAACGATCTAAATGAAATGGTTCTTCAAAAAAGACGGAAACGACACGTTTCCTATTTAAATCTTTTAATAACTCCCTTGTATATTTATATATAGCGGTGCGAAATCGTGGCGAAAAAAAGCAACGATTCCAAGCTTATCCGCTAAGGATTAAGAAGTTCAGAGTTTGATCTAGAATGCGATTCAGAGTACGATATTTATTAACACGCCCTAAAGGGGTATAATTCAAAACATTATGTATAAACTATTCAACACGGATGAGCTACGGAAGAACGGCTACATCCGCTATCCCAGAGTTTTCTTGGATATGCTCATAAGAAATTGTTGCAAGGGAAAGCGGATCCCGGCGCAAATAGGGATCATGCTGTACCTGTACAGCAAAGTCGCCTATAGCCCTTACCAATGTCCATGGAAAAATGACACGTACACCATCCAGAAAGGGCAATGTATCGTGAAAATACCCGAGCTGGCCGCTTATCTTGGCTGTATAATCCGCAAAACGAAATGTTTCGACTTTTGGGAACGAAACGTTCTTTTTCCCAAAACGAAACGTTCTTTTTTTCGCCCCCCTACCCTGCCCTTTTCCACTTAATTTCTCACTTCTAATTATTACTAAGAAATTTGGTAATCTCGCCAAAAATCGCTACATTTGTATAGTATAAATTGGTGTGTTGTGCACTCTCTCACACATACTAAAGCACTATCAAATTTCATTTTCTTAAAACATTTTCGACCGGCTTACGCCGGTATTTATAATAACACGAACGGTGTTCGGAAATCATCCGAACACCGTTCTTTCGTTTTAGTCGCTTCGCTCCACGCTTTGGCGCTTTGCGCTTACAACACTTCGCGAATCGCTTTATACGCTTCCACGCTTTCCGCCCGAACGAGTTTGCCGCGGAAGGCCAGAC
>OHNO01001379.1_pt1 | contig 10403 bp, 8 predicted proteins | sample 1569521 | NCBI WGS metagenome assembly OHNO01 (sample SAMEA3879604, study PRJEB24766) | human gut metagenome | biome: human-associated habitat; feature: feces | place: USA | collected 1985/1987
CCACTATTCAGGAGAACAGGCACTGGTAAATCCGGGAAAAGCGTCGGAAATGTTAATGAAACTGAGCCAGATACTCCGTTATCAGTTGTATGACTGTAACCGGGAGAAAGTGCTGCTAAATACGGAAATCAAATTCCTTTCCAATTATCTGGAACTGGAACAACTTGTTTCGAATAAATTTGATTTCCACATGAGTGCCTCGGGAGAGACAGGGCGTACATTTGTATTCCCATTGCTCTTTATACCTTTTATCCAGTACACAGTAAAGCAAATAGAAATTCAGGAAGAACAATCCGCATCCATTGAAATTCATTTGCAAGCGGAAGATGAGACCATTCTGTTCAACTGTCAGGTATCCATGCCTTGCCTGGAACCGGAGCAGGAATTGAATAAAATCCGACAACGCCTCGATTTGCAATACGGTGAGAATTACCGGTTGGAATTAACCGGCCAGAACATCCAGCTTGAATTGAAAGGAGGTGGAAAATGATTAATAACCGTTTTACCAGTTTCCTGCTTGCTCCACGTTACCGTACGGCAAGACATTTGTTTCTGCAATTCGTAGTGTTTATGATTACAGTGAACATACTCTGGAATGTCCCCATGCGTCCCCTCAGTTTCCCTCAAAGGTTATTGGGATGGGCCATCTATTTCATTTCCATTGATGCAGTTTTCTATATCAATCTTTACTGGCTATTCCCTCGCTTCCTGCTGAAAAACCGCCTGTTGATATATGCGCTCGGTGTGTCCGGAGTAAGTCTGATAGTCATTATAGCTGTAGCTATATTCCAAATTTTCACCATCGACATTTCTGTTCCCTCATCCGATAACGGTCTATTGCCTATCGTGGTAAATGCCATATCAGGAGTATTAGCCATGGGATTTACCGTAGCCGGAATGTCCGCCATACTCCTACTCCGCCACTGGATACTCTATAACCAGCGTGTAGATGAGATCCAATCTGCCACTCTGCATTCTGAATTGAAGTTTCTCAAAAACCAGATAAATCCTCACTTCTTATTCAATATGCTGAATAATGCCAATGTACTCATTCGAAAGAATCCCGCAGAAGCATCTAAAGTATTATTCAAGCTTGAAGATTTATTGCGTTACCAGATGAATGATAACTTCCGCGAACATGTACCTCTCCGCTCCGATATCCATTTCCTGAACGACTATCTGAATCTGGAAAAGGTACGGCGCGATCACTTTGATTACAATATCACAGAGGAAGGTAATATCAATGGCATACAATTGCCGGCCTTGCTATTCATTCCTTTTGTAGAGAATGCAGTGAAGCATAATTTCGATAGTGAACATCCGTCATACGTTCACCTTTTCTTCAAGGTTGATGATAATCAATTGGAATTCCAGTGTGAAAATTCCAAGCCTGCCGTAGCAACAGGCAAGAGCCGTGTAGGCGGAATCGGACTAACAAACATCCGACGTCGGCTCGAACTCTTATATGTCGGTCGCTATTTACTGGAAGTGTCCGAGACAGAAAACAAATATGTAGTAAATTTAAAGCTGAACTTATGAATTGTATTATAATAGATGATGAACCCCTGGCACGCGAGGCTATGGAAATGCTGGTAGAAGAAAATAAAGAGCTTTGCTTACTGAGCATGTTCAACAATGCAGTGTCCGCCGCACGGTTTATGGAAGAACATTCTGTCGACCTAATCTTTCTGGATATCCAGATGCCCGGTATCACCGGCATAGAGTTCGCGCATACTGTCTCCAAACGAACACTTATCATCTTCACCACTGCCTATACGGAATATGCACTGGATAGCTATGAAGTCGATGCCATCGACTATCTGGTCAAGCCGATAGAAACAGAACGTTTCCAGAAAGCTGTACAGAAGGCTCTCTCCTATCATTCATTATTGATGAAAGAAGAAAAAGAGGCCATCGAAGCCAATGTATCTTCCGAGTATTTCTTTGTCAAGTCCGAACGGAAATATTTCAAAGTAAACTATGCCGATATTCTCTTCATCGAAGGATTGAAAGACTATGTAATCCTTCAATTACCGGAGCAGCGCATCATAACCCGTATGAATATGAAAGGCATCTCCGAGCTCCTGCCCCAGGATCTGTTCCTCCGTGTAAACAAGTCCTATATCGTCAATACCCGTCACATCGATTCATTTGATAACAATGACATCTATATAGGCAATTATGAGATTGCCATAGGCAACAGCTACCGCGATACATTCTTTGAAGAATTTCTAATGAAAGGAAAAAGAAAAGAGTGATAAAGTGGTGAGGTGATAAAGTGTAAATTATCATTTTTCAAAATAATCACGTACTTTTGTATTCCGGAATAAGCAACTTAACAGGTTTACAGATATGATACAAATTCGTCCCAGCCAACTTTCTGACTTAGACCGCCTGATGGAGATATTCGATCATGCCCGCAAGTTTATGGCATCCGTAGGAAACGGAAACCAGTGGATCAACGGCTACCCGCAGCGTGAACTGATTGCCAAAGAAATCACCGACGGACATTGCTATGCATGTGAAAATGAGCACGGAAAAATCATCGGAACATTTTGTTTTGTTCCGAGTCCCGACCCCTTTTATGCCATTATCGAAGATGGAGCCTGGCTGAATGATGATCCCTATTATGTGATTCACCGTATCGCTTCCGACGGAAGTCATAAAGGCATTGGCGATATCTGTTTAAATTGGTGCGCCAAGCAATATCCAAGCTTACGTGCGGACACACATAAAGACAATATCATCATGCAAAACCTCCTTGTGCGAAACGAATTTATCCGTTGTGGGACGGTTTATGTCTCAAATGGGACGCCCAGAATTGCATACCAAAAAATATCACGATAATGACCGCCTAACTGCTATGGATGCAGGATGCAACGAGTATCTTGTTAAACCCATAGACCGGGCTAAATTAATGGCTGTATTGAAAAAATACAGCTAATATATAATCTTTTAAACAGATATTTTATCAAGAATGAAGAATAGTAAAAGCCAGAGCCCTACACAGTGGTTCGTCTTTTTCAAAGACCAACTGTTGCTGAAAAAAGAGAAAACAGAAAAAGGAGAGATTAAATACAGTGTACCTTATGGTACAGAATCACCGTTGGCCCCCGGCTCAGGTAGTACGATCCATGAAGTCTTTCTGCCCACGGATGAAATAGTACATGCATTCGCCATTGAACAGCTCGTTACTGAAACTGAAGAATGGGTTATGGTCAACCTCCGGGGTTCCTACGAATACATCACTCTGGACGAATATAAAGCTGCCGGAAAAGCATATCAGATACTGTATTGGGATCAGCATAGCCGTTTTTGTCCTGCGTGTGGTATGCCTACGGAACATAAGACCCCTATCATGAAAAAATGCCCTTCGTGTGCTTACGAAATATATCCACCTATTTCTACAGCTATCATTGTACTAATACGCCGCGGGGAAGAAATCTTGCTGGTGCATGCCCGCAATTTCCGCGGAACATTCTATGGTTTGGTAGCCGGTTTCCTCGAAGCAGGAGAAACTCTGGAACAATGCGTACAACGCGAAGTGATGGAAGAAACCGGATTGCGAGTGAAGAATATCACTTATTTCGGCAACCAGCCCTGGCCCTATCCCAGCGGACTGATGGTAGGCTTCATTGCTGATTATGAAAGTGGGGAAATCAAGTTACAGAAAGACGAGCTCAGTGCCGGAGCATTCTATTCAAAAGAAAATATGCCGGAAATTCCACGAAAACTGAGCATAGCACGAAAGATGATAGACTGGTGGCTAAGCAATAATTAAAAGACGGAAATCATTCAAATAAAAACAGATTGCGGAGGACATGCATTCAACAAACGAACAACTACGAATGAAACGACTCTCATTCACATCAACCAATTAGCATGCAACCGCAATCTGTATATTTTCTCATCTCCCGGTCATTCGACCTTCATCAAGTAATTCTAAAATATATCCATCAGAAAAAAGAGGATAGTAGCAATTTATCTCAACCGATGCTTTCACTATTGAAAACGCTCTTACGCCACTAATTGCCAAAATCCCCTTTTATCATCCTGATGGATATTACTAAGGTTTAGGTTAGGTTTATACGTTGCATATAAAACGGCATTTAACAGAGAATGATTTCAGAGTTGACTTAAAGAAAGCAAAAGAACCTTAAAACGGGAAGAATGTCCACGCTAACGGATAAAAAACAAAAAAGGTGCAACCCTTCGCAGGATTACACCTTTCCTTCTGCCTTACAGCAGTTTATCTTTCTCAGATACCAAGTGACTTACGTACTGCCACCACTTTCTCTTCTGCTTCAGCATCAGCACTGGCGTAGCATTTCGGGCAACCCATTTCGCCCTTCACCTCGATATAGAACTTGATTTTCGGTTCTGTGCCCGACGGACGAACAGAAATCTTTGTACCATCTTCCGTGAAATACTGAAGAACATTTGAAGTCTCCGGCATATCCAGATCAACAGCATTTCCCTGAGCATCAATCATCTTCAATGTCTTATAATCCTTGATTAATTTGACAGGTGAACCTCCGATTTCCTTCGGCGGGTTAGCACGGAAGTTATCCATCATGGCTTTGATTTCATCCGCACCGCTCTTACCGGGTTTCACTACGTTTACAGTCGTTTCTTTAGAGAAACCATACTCTACATAGATATCCATCAGCACATCATACAGCGTCTTGCCCTGATCCTTAGCCCAGGCACAGATCTCAGCCAACAATGAACAGGCAGAAACGGCATCTTTATCCCGAACAAAATCTTCTGCCAGGAAGCCGTAACTTTCTTCACCACCACCAATATATTGCTGCTTGCCTTCGCTCAAACGGATTTCACGTGCAATCCATTTGAAACCGGTGTAGCAATCACGCATTTCAATCTTATTCTTATCAGCGACAGCCTTAATCAGTTCAGTCGTTACAATGGTCTTCACGATGAAGTCGTTGGGCTGCATCTTGCCCATTGCAATACGGTTCTTGATGATGTAATACAAGAAGATCAGACAAGTCTGGTTACCGTTGATAAGTACCCACTCACCTTTATCATCTTTACAAGCCATACCTACACGGTCAGCATCCGGATCGCTCGCCATTACGATGTCGGCATCGAGTTTCTTCGCCAATGCGATAGCCATAGAGAGAGCTTCGGCATTTTCAGGGTTCGGAGATACCACAGTCGGGAAATTACCGTCCTTCACCATCTGTTCGGATACGCAATTCACATTCTCAAATCCCCATTCTTTCAGAGAAGAAGGAATCAGCACACGACCTGCACCATGCAAAGGAGTATAAACTATGCTGAGATCTTTCTGACGTTTGATAACTTCCGGATCTATAGAAATAGAATGAACCATGTCCAGATAAATCTTATCTACATCAGCACCAATGATCTGAATCAGGTCTTTGTTACCTTCAAATTTGATGTCGGCAACAGTCACCTTATTTACTTCGTCGATGATAGCGGTATCGTGCGGAGCAAGTACCTGAGCTCCATCATCCCAATAAGCCTTGTAACCGTTATATTCTCTCGGATTGTGGCTGGCAGTGATATTGATACCGCTCTGGCATCCGAAGTGACGGATAGCGAATGAAACTTCCGGCGTGGGACGCAAATCATCGAAAAGATATACTTTGATGCCGTTTGCAGAGAAGATGTCGGCAGAGATTTTAGCGAATTTGTCGCTATTGTTACGGCAGTCATAACCTACCACTACGGAAATCTGCTCTTTGTCCTTGAAACACTTATTCAGATAGTTGGAAAGACCCTGTGTTGCAGCGCCTACGGTATAGATATTCATGCGATTGGTTCCAGCACCCATGATGCCGCGCAGGCCACCCGTACCGAATTCCAAATCCTTATAGAAACAATCTATCAACTCAGTTTTATCTTCGTTTTCCAACATGCGTTTTACTTCAGCCTGAGTTTCGGCATCGTATGCCGGGGTGAGCCACATCTGGGCTTTCTCAGTTACCTGCTTGATAAGTTCCTGATTTTCCATACAATTATTGTTATTTTAGAGGTTAAAATATATCTATTAGTTGTAAGACACAAATGTAGGCGAATAAGTTCAAATATCCTACTTTTCCATTAAAGATTTACACTGCTTTGTACAGATTTCACAGGCTTCTTATTGTTCCTGCGAAACCTACAAAGCCTGCAACAGGGTGTTACTCCGGCATCTTATAGCGATCACCGGTTTGTTTCACGTATTCTTCCAGAAATTCTTTCGGATATCCGGGACGTATCACACCAGCCGGCTGACCAATGGAATTACGTTCAAACTTACCGTCTTTCATACGTTTTACCACACCATCATTGTATTTTACGATAAGGAATTCGCCCAAACGTTTCCAGGTATCAAGAGTGCTTTGTGCAGTCATATTTGTATAGTTAGTCAGGAATGCTTTTGCCTGGGCAGGATCTTTGGAATAGAGTTTGGATGCAGCCGATTCGATTCCTTCCTGTGCATCATTGAAAGTAGTTTCCATCTCCGACTGGCTTGCACGTACATCGCCAATCATCAGGTCGTAGCGGGGATAAACCATGTTCGCCACCCAATTGAAAATCCAGAAAGAAGAATTCCAGGAGAAGGTGATATAGTCGGCACCATCTACACGAGAGTAGCATACAGGCACTTTATCAGTACAGCAATATACAGGGGTGAAAACAGTCATGTTGGCATCATCCGTACCGAACCACAGCACGCCACCGATAGCATCGGGCATGGTAGAGCGCATCTGAGATACGAAAACGAAACCTGACTGCTGGGTAGAGATGGGACGTTCGTTGAAATATTCCTGGTCGTTCACCTTGAAGGACAGCGGAGAAAGACGGTAAGGGGTGTGATAAGGACCGGCACCAAAATCTTTACTGATATCCAGCGGAGTACCTTCGTAATGATCGCGCATGGCATTCTTCACATCCTGTACGGAGATTTTGCGGTTGGCTTTCAGGTAGAGAGGCATGGGCTGATTGGTTTTACCTTCTATATAAGGAAGGAATTCCTCACCACGGTCGGTAAACATATTGAAGTAACTCCATACGCGGGCTTCGCAGTAACGGCGTGCACCGAAATCCAGAGGAGCGTATGCATCAGCAAAGCTGAAATCTTTGTTCACACCGTTGAAGTAACCTTTTTCGCGGGCAAAGGAGATGACATCGGAAGAATACATACAGTTGTTCTTATCATTCATATCGAACTGGTGGATGCGCGACTGGTTGGCATGTGCCGAGATGCAATCATCGGGGATGCGTACAGCCACCCACACGGCACCACGCACACCGGGGCCTTTGCCAATCATTTCCATAATCCAGATTTCGTTAGGATCGGCAATTGTGAAAGATTCCCCACTGCTGTAATAACCATATTCCTGTACAAGGTCAGTCATCACCTTGATAGCCTCGCGGGCCGTACGGGCACGTTGCAGTCCCAGATAAATCAGACTACCATAGTCAATAATACCGGTAGTATCTACCAATTCCGGACGACCACCGAAAGTGGTCTCGGCAATGGTGAGCTGGAATTCGTTGATGTTACCAATAACATTGTAAGTCTGGCGGGCTTGCTCTATCCGACCCAGATATTTGCCGGTATCCCACTCATGTACATCCATCAGAGTGCCTTTCTTATGTACACCGGCAGGGTAATGATATAACTCACCGAACAACCCGTAGGAGTCGGCAGAATAAGAAACGATGGTAGAACCGTCTGTAGAGGCATTTTTACCTACAATAAGATTGGTACAAGCCAACGCATGCGCTACGGCTGTCACCATACATAAGACGGAAAGAGTCAGTCTTTTACTTTTCATACTTCAGTTATTTTAATTATCGATTAATATATTCCATTACCAGACAAACTCAAACCGCTCTGTCGTCTGATTGCCGCAGCCATCCGTCACGGTCATCTCTACAATATGTCGTCCGCCTTTCTTCACATGTCGCGGATCGAGTTCACAAACCAGATTTCCACTGATGGAATTGGGCTTGCCAAACAGAGCATATTTTCCGTCTATGGTTCCCCGGTAGCTACTGATACCGGTTTCTCCATCTTTTGCCTTGAAAGTGATGCGTCCCGCGCTCCCCCATTGTTTTGGATTGAGCGGAGTGATTTGGGGCGGTACGGTGTCAATGGCAACAGTATAAGTGCCCAGTTCGCGGATCGTCGTCTTCATTAATCCGTCTTCATACTTGCCACCTATACTATATTTCTTTCCACGATTACCCACACTTGCTACATAATATTTCGTCATATCTTCCAATGGACGGCGGCGCAATCCGACAGTTAATTCGCAACGTCCATGCAAAGGTATACGGGTATCATTCAACTGATAGGTGAAAGCAATGTCTCCACTGTCAGCCCGCACGGCATAATTCAGATATGCGTCATCATAGAGCATCCCTCGGGGGATAACCAGATTCAAACCGGGCTCTTGCAGGATATTTACTTTATTCCAGTGAAAAATGTACTTCTCCCGGTGCTCCACAGGTTTTATTTCCGCACGCTTTCCATGTATCGTAAAACGTACTTTGGAAGTATTTCCCAGCGCATCTTTCAGCGTATAAACGAAGTGGTAGGGACGCTCTTCATTAATATCAACCAGTCCCCGGTTTCCATTGGGAGCATGCAGCATACGTAATGTATTTCCCGGCTCGATGAATGACTTCATGTATTGCCCGTACGTCCACGAATTAATCATCCGGTTCTCATATTCCGAGAAACGATCTACCACACTACGGAACACTTCCACACTATCTACTTCCAGAATGACAGTATGTACTCCGTAACGATTGCTCACCCCGTCCATATAATCATAGGCACGAATAGCTGAACCTATCAGTCCCCAGGCAGTAATCGGCTGTTTGGGATTAAGTGGAAAAGCCTGATGCTTCTGATTTCCTCCCACTACTCCCCTGCCCGGCTGTGGAAAGAGCATAATGCCTTCGGCACGAGGAGCCGTATTGTCTTTCACTTTCTTCTTAAAGAAGGGCAACGGGTCGATATAATCGTCCGTATCCGCCTCAAACATATCCAAGTGCAGGTGCGGACCGAAAGAATAACCGGTATTGCCACTCAGAGCGATAACCTGCCCTGTCTTTACCGGATATTCACCCGGTTCGGGAGTAATCTCCACTTCCCACGATTCTTTTTCATATTGCAGGTCTTCCACACGGCGGGCCACATCACCCACAAAAGCACTGAGATGCCGGTTGATGGTTTTATATCCGTTATTATAAGCTACATCGAGCACATATCCCGAACCATGCGTGACGCGAATACGCGAAATATATCCTTCGGCTAGGGCATGTACCGGTTTGCCGATGGTTCCTCCGGTTTTGAAATCCAATCCGCCATGAAAGTGGTTAGCACGTATCTCACCGAAGTTCCCGGAGAAGGTGATGGGGAAATCAAAAGGAGGGGTAAAAGTAGCATCGGAAGGCACATTCTCCGTTGTTTGCGGATAAGCCTGCGCTCCCCATGCCAGAAGTATAAGGGATAATATAGTATGTTTCATATAGGTCGATAAATAATTTGTCGGGCAAATGTACATTATTCCGGGTAGATTATAAAGAAATGCAAGCAAATATTACCCGATAAATATTTATCTTCGCCGTTATGCCCATATCTACCGAGGACTGAAGAAACCCGTTCTTACCGATGCTTACCAATTGCACGCCATAGCCCCACTAGCGGGTTTCAACAGCCGTAGCGCATACTATACAACTTTCAGCCGGGTATTCGGCATGACGCCGATGCAGTATCGGGAAACACTGAAAGAAGAAGAAGTTTAACACACCAAATGACAGACATTTAAGGTTTCTACATCACCACCCTTCGCAGCCAAGCCGAACGCTAAGCACAAATCGTCAACTTACGGCTATTAAGAGGTACTCCCTGCCTTAATTGAGTTGGATATGGAACGTGTCCGCCAAACCTATCGTTGCCTGCATTTCGAAACTTACAACCGTGACTGGCTCGACTTTATTGTACACAGCCGCAAAGGACTGAGATCTTGGCAAGAATATGACTTTGTGGAAGGAGGCGTAGCAAACGACCGCGTAATAGAACGGTAGAAAGCTATATAGCGGGAACTATACCCGCCGAAATAGCCCTTGAACAGTTGGCGTAACATCAGCCCAATAACCAAATGTGCCTGCTCAACCAGCGCCTCATCAACGAATACCTACACTTCAAAGCAAGCATTGTCTTAGTAGTACTTATTATTTTAGGCGTCGTATTTACGATTATTACTATGCACCGTTTGCACAGTACACAAAAACAGTTGCAAAAACAGGATAAAGCAAGTACCAAAGAGAAAAAATACGACTGGTATGGACACTAATCATTTCATATTCATACAAGAATTACCTCCTGAACAAAATATTGAAATTCAAGGGCA
>OHNO01001387.1_pt1 | contig 10384 bp, 10 predicted proteins | sample 1569521 | NCBI WGS metagenome assembly OHNO01 (sample SAMEA3879604, study PRJEB24766) | human gut metagenome | biome: human-associated habitat; feature: feces | place: USA | collected 1985/1987
ATCTCTCCGGCTGCGATTGCCTGGCAGAACTCCACGGCCTCCTCCCAGGTGAGGCAGCCCTTCATCTTAAAGTCCACGGTGATGATGTTGCGCAGGAACGGCAGGCGGCGGCAGGCGAGAGGCTTGCCGGGCGTCGCCGTCTCCAGCTCGGGGCAGAGTTCCCTCATAATATCGTCGTAATGCGAGTCGCGGAAGCCCTTTATCATCACGAGCGTGTGGGTATCCGACTGGCGCAGCAGATACTCGGCCTCGTGGATCTTATAGGCGGTATTGACGGTGACGAGCACCGCGCCGATCTTCGTCGTCGCCCAGAATGTCAGATACCACTGGGGCAGGTTCGTCGCCCAGATCGCGACGTGGCTTCCGGGACCGACGCCGAGCGATATCAGCGCGCGCGCGAATTCGTCGACGTCGTCGCGGAATTCGGCGTATGTGCGGGTATAGTTCAGCGTCGTATATTTGAAGGCGTACTGGTCTGGGAACTCCTCGACGATGCGGTCAAGCACCTGCGGGAAGGTCATTTCAATCAGCTTGTCCCTCTGCCACGGATAGAACCCGGTGCCGCGCTTGTTCTCATAGAGACGCTTCGACTTTACCATACGCGCGGGGCTGCCAAAACGGTTCATCGTGTTTACGAAGTGCAGGGAGATCAGCTCGATACTCTCGATGTCGGGCATCCACTGCGGGTCCCACTCCATTGAGATGAAGCCGTCATAGTTCAGCGAATAGAGGGCGCGCATCATCGCGTCGATCGGCAGGCTGCCCTCGCAGACGAGGCGGTATTCCATCACGCCGTCCGTGACGACGGAGTCCTTCAGGTGCACATGCTTGATGTAGGCGCCGAGATTCTTCACCGTCTTCTCCGGCGCTTCGCCGGCGTCGCGGAAGGTGTGCTGCATGTCCCAGAGCGCCGCTAGATTGTCGCAGGAGAAAGAATTGAGCACATCGCAGAGCTTGTCGGTATCGGAGAAGGGGCCGATCGTCTCGATCAGCAGCGTCACGCCGGCCTCCTGCGCCGCGGGCAGCATCCTCTCCAGCACCGCCATTACCGCGGCGCGCTCATCCTCGTACGAACCGCCAGTCTCCTTCGCCCCGAGACGCACGTAGGGGATGCGCAGGCTCTTCGCGGTGTTGATATAATCCGTTATCTCCGCGCAGTTTTCTTCAAACATCGTCTTGTCGGCAATGTTGTGCCAGGTATCAATGCAGGGTATCGAAAGCCCGGCCTCGGTCATCTCGCGGTGCGCCGCGTTCGCCCGCGCGGGGTCGAAGATGCTGTTCTTCTCCGAGAGCTTCGGCTCGTGTATATTATGGACCTCTATGCCCGCGAAGCCGCCGTCCTTGGCGACGGTGCAGAAATCTTCCCATGTATGGTCATGCCATCCGAAAGTCGAAAATGAGAGCTTCATTATCTGTGATTCTCCTCGTATGAAATCTTATTCAGAGCGTTGAAATAGGCCCTGATGCTGGAACCGATGATATCCGTCGAAATTCCGTTGCCGGAATAGAGCTTGCCGTTCGAGCGGAGCTTGACGAGCGTCGAACCCATCGCCTCGCGCCCCTCGGTAACCGCCTGGATCTGAAAATCGTCAAGATCATAGTGGTGGCCCGTTATCTGCTCTATCGCGAGGAAGGCGGCGTCGATCGGACCGTCGCCGACCGCGAGGCCGAAGAGGTCCTGCCCGTTGTGGCGGCAGTGGATGTTCGCCGTCGCGCTGATGACATTGCCGCTGTTGATGACGAAACTCACCAGCTCGTAGGATGGCGGCACCTGCAGGGCGCTCGTAGCGATGATCGCCTCCAGCTCCTTCGTGCCGACGGACTTCTTCTCTGCGACATTGCTGAAGGTGTCGTAAACCTTCACCAGATCCTCCTCCGAGAGATCGTAGCCGAGACGCTCGACGGCCTTGCCGACCGCCGCGATATCGTCGTTCGCGTCCAGCCTGATATCCGAGCCGTCGGATATGGACAGCCCAGTGTCAAAGGCGCTCGTCTTGCTGCGCTCCGAGCGGGAGATCCAGTTCATCTGCGCGATCGAACGGTTCAGCTCCGTATACTTTATGCCGCTGAAAAAGCCGCAGTCGTCGCCGCGCATGCGGATGATGTGCGACGCCGTCTCCAGCTTCGGCGCGCAGCCGCCGCTGACGACCACGTCCACCTCCGAGGCCCCGGCCTTCACGGCGGAGACGGCGCAGGCCGCCGCCATCGAGAGCTCGTCCGAACACTTGACGGCGAGCGCCGCCTCTTTGAGCTCCGGCACATTGGCATATATCTCTTTGACAAAATTATTAAACTCATAGGGCATCATCGTACCGGCGGAATCACATATCGTAACGGTAGAAGCGCCGGCGGCTACCGCAGTGCGCAGCGCCTTATAGAGGAACTCCGGCTCGCTGCGCGTCGCGTCGACGGCGGCAAACTCCACGTCGGAGCAATACTCGCGGCTCTTGCGCACGAGCTTGCCGATCATCTCAATGATCCCCCCCGGCTTCTTGTTGCAGACAAACTCCATCTGTACCGCCGAAAGCGGCGCCTCCACATAGAGGCGCGGATGGGCGGCCTCCGCAACGGCGCTCCACGCCGTATCCACACCGGCCTCCGTGCTGCCGACGGGAATAGAGAGCGTGCTCTTCTTTACCGCGGCGGCGACCGTGCGTACCAGCAGCGAATCTATCTTTACATTGGTGATCGGCGCAAGGCTGATAACGTCTAGATTGAGCTTGTCAAGGATCTTCGCCATCTCTATGATCTCCTTGAAAGAGAGCGCCCCTTCAAGTCCGCGTGCCGCCTCGCGCAGCGTGATGTCCGTAAATTTGATTCTCTTCATCGCCAACACTCCTTTTTGTTGTTTCCAGGTTTAAATTCCTGCCAATGTCCGCCGCCCCCGCGGGCATAAAAAAAGCCCCTGAGGCATAGCATGCCTCAGGGACGAATATACAGATCATCGCGGTACCACCCTGATTGCCGCGAAATATCCGCGGCCACTCATTGGCGCCTATAACGGGGCCAGCCGTAATCCCTTAACAGCTTTCGCCTTAGGGGACTCCGCTCCGGAGCGAGACCGCTTCACTACCCTTCGGTTCCGGCTCTCACCTGCATGCCGGCTCTCTGTAAACCTATCTGTAATGACCGTAACTCCATCATCGCGTTTGCCGCTATTTAATTACCATAGTCCTGAGAAGTTATAAATCAAGACTGTATTTTCTTATGATATTACTACTCTGGATTTTTTGTCAAGCGGTTTTATGAAAATCACGGAAAAATACCTAAACACAAATATTCCCGGCGACACCATAAAAGGTGCCGTCGGGAATTACAGGCCGTGATTACTTTATATATCTAACTTTTATCTGTATTCCGTCTGCGCCAAATAAAGAGGCCGCAAAAAATAACCGACGCTGCTGCGGCCGCTCCCGCCGCCATCGCATTACAGCCGCTGGAGCTCCCACCGTTTACAGCGGATTGCACTGGAGGCCCCCACTCAAGCGGTGTCTCCGTCACCTTTTCCAGATTGCTCTTGTCAATGGCCGCATAATCCGTGAGCGATTTTAACACCGGATAAACCCGGCTTGCCTTTCTGCCGGCTATTCCCGTGTCAAAATAGTTCCAGCTCGCAAGACCGTCGTTAGATTCGGGCTCAAGAAGGACGGCGGCCAGCATGCCGTTGCGCTGCGAAGTAGTAACCACATAGGTTCCAGCAGGAATCGTCTTCTCTGACTCCACCCAGTCTCCGCTGGTAAGAAGACGTCTGGTATGCCCCTCATATCCGGGTTTGAAGAAATTCCCGTATGGACGAGTGGTCCTGCCGTATCTGACATCGAGCAATGTACCTTATTTTTTGCACATTGTATAAATTATGGACATATTTATTGCAATGTTTTAATGTCATGATATTTCAATGTCTTGACTCTAGTTATATTAATATTAAGACACTATGATGTCAAGAAATTACAGGAAAGAAGAGGCTCCTGCTTATGGTGCAATTAACAGTTCGTATACCCGATGAATTACATACAAAAATTAAGGTTATTGGCGTATATGAAAATACATCCATTAATACTATGGTGGTCGAAGCATTACAAAACAAAGCAGACGAATGGGAAAAGAAGCACGGAAAACTTCCGGTTCCTGAGGATTTTATGTAACTTTCCTTAAAATCCTATTGTTGGCACTGAAATTTTAGCGAAAATATTCCAGATAACACAAAAATACGGTTACACCTGTTTCAATATAGAATCTATGACAAATATAATTTACTATTTATCAGCATTTGATCTTTTTATTTTTTAATTACCCGCATAACTATAAAATATCAAATGACACGCAAATATCCGGTATTCATAAGCCAAAAAGAAAGTTGTTCCGATATTTTGCATGGGAAACTTTATACTTTATATCTGTATTCAGGCTCTCTTTTACCCCGGGTAATAAATGACCATGCTCAGCCGGCAGATCTCATCACCGGTGTTTTTGTAGCTGTGGGGGCCGTCGGATTTGAAGCGCAGGGAGGAGCCGCGTGTGATGGCGAAGGTCTCCCCGTTGACGGAGACGCTGAGTTCGCCGGAGAAGGCGGTGATGAATTCCTGCGTGCCAGCCGGATGCGGTTCGGCCTCCAGGCGGCCGCCGGGGTCTATTTCGATGTAGAGCATCTCGAAACGGCGCGCGGCGTCAAAGGGGAAGACCGGAAAGTCGCGGTAGAGGCCGCCGTCCTCAAGTAAAGGCTCCACGCGTTTTATGTCGACCACCTCATAATCTTTTTCCGGGCGCGTCATCAGGTCGGTGAATGATACCTTCAGGCCGTTGGCGATCTTCCAGACGGTCGATACGGTGGGGTTGGCCTCTCCGCGTTCTATCTGGCCCAACATACTTTTGCTGACGCCGGAGAGCTTCGCCATCGCCTCCAGGCTCAGCTTCCGCTCCTCGCGAAACCGCTTTAGGTTGTCGGCGACGACCGAATTGATATTTTCCATTGGAGCTACCTCCAGCTTATTGACAATATATCGCACGTTATGTATATTATATTCACCTAAGGACAGTATAACGTCCAACTACATTCATTATAACATACGAAATAGAGAGGCAGTGACCATTATGAATTTCACGGCGTTTTTATCATATGTAATCCTTACCGCCATTACTCCGGGGCCGAACAACATAATGTCGATGTCCAACGCGAGCCGGTATGGTTTCAGAAGGTCCCTGCCCTTTAATTTCGGCGTCTTCGCGGGCTTTATCGCCGTGATGTCCGCCAGCGCGCTTTTCAGCTCGCTGCTCTATAATGTCATGCCCTCCGTCAAGCCCTTCATGCTCTGCGTCGGCGCGGCCTACATCCTCTGGCTCGCCTGGACGGTATGGCGCGACACGCCGCACGGGGAAGGGGAGAGACAGGTGAATACCAATACGTTTCTCTCCGGGATGACGCTGCAGTTCGTCAACGTGAAGGTCATCCTCTACTGTATAACGACGATGTCCTGCCGCATTATCACGGGCTGCCGGTCATCGCGGCCTTCGTCGTATTCCTCGCCTTCGTCGGCTTCGCCTGCACGCTCTGCTGGGCGGCCTTCGGCGCGCTCTTTGAGATACTTTTCAAGAGATACAGCCGACCGGTAAACGCCATCATGGCGCTGCTGCTCGTCTACTGCGCCGTTTCAATGCTGATCGATATTTAAAAATTAAGCAGGGAGGGCTGGCTGTCTGGCATAAATGAAAAATAAAGACGTCCTGTGCATCTGCGGCCAGCTGTTTTCATTTTTTAATGACGTTTACGAGACGCAGTACGGCTGTGTCTATCTTTCTTTAGGGTCTGTTCCTTCCGGAGGATCGAGATGTTCGAGAGAATACCTTAGACATTGAATGACGAGCTGGTTCAGGGACAGCCTGTTCTCCGAAGCCAGCGACTCCAGCACCTCCACCATCTCCTCGGGCAGCCTGAACGTACGGCTCACGCTTGTTGATCCCTTTTGAATTTTCCACATGAACATACACCTCTTGATCGTCTAGATAGCCGTCATGAAACATTCGCACGTTCTTATCCTTCCGCACGGCAATTACCGAAGCGAAAATTGGAAGCGTCCTTTCCCGTTTTCAATGACCTTTATTTTACCATGAGCTGCGAGGCAAAGACCGCCATTTAAAATGGCTTTCCCGACTCTTCGCTTTGCGCCAAACCTTACTTGCCACAACATATTTTTATCTTTTCTGCGTTTTCATCTGTTTTCCCGCACAGAATGTCTTGAATTTTGCAATTCATATAATATGTATACATGCAACCGTTATTACAATTATTTTGCACTTATTTTTAATTGCATTCTGCAAGAATTATTGATATACTCACCTACATGAGAAGATAAAGCCCAGATGGAATATCTCTTTGTTTACAGGATTCAGGCGGTGGCTGATGCGTTATTTTGGAAGCGTTGCATTTTTTAGGCATTTAATCATTTTGGCACTGCTGCTTATGGCTGTATTGTCCGGCAAATATCTTATAGATGTTTTTATACGGAAAGAACCGCCAGAAATAAAAAAGGAGCGCGTATCCGATTTGCAGTACGATAAAAAATCTCTTTCTGAAAGCGACGGCACGCCCCAAAACCGCCATCCATCTTTTAGCTATCAGAGCGCCTACAGTGAACTTTACGGCGCAGCTGGGCAGGAGAGGGAGCTTCAGGATGGCGTCGTGTACCTGACCTTCGACGACGGTCCCTCGAAATATACGCCGGCCTTTTTGGACCTCCTAAAAAAGCACGGCGTTCAGGCGACATTTTTTCTGGTTGGGACAAACGTACAAAGATACCCCTCAGTGGTAAGAAGGATAAAGAGCGAAGGACACGCCATCGGCGTCCATACGTACAGCCATAAATACCTCCAGATATATATGAATGTGGATTCATATCTCAAAGATTTTTCAATGGCCAAGGATGCGATATACCGCGCAACAGGCGACAGGTGCGCCATATTCCGCTTTCCCGGAGGCAGTATAAACGTCTTCAATTCCCGTATATACGGAGAGCTGACGGCTGAAATGCTGCGCCGCGGGTTCAAATTTTATGACTGGAACGTCTCCGCGGGAGATGCCGTCAAAAAGACGATAAAAAAGAACATCATCGACAACGTGGCGAACAACGTTAGGCGGGACCAGCCAAATATCGTCCTGATGCATGATACTTCGGAACTCTCGCTCACCTCGCTTGAACAGATCATTCTGCGCTTAAAAAAAGAGAATTACATTTTTAAAGCGCTCGGCAACGAAGACAGGCCCATCACGTTTACACACATAAAATAAGAGATAGGGAGAAAGAATTCATGGATTATCGCCAGAATTTCAAAACCGCCTTAAAAGAGATATTCCTGTTGCATAAAAACCAGAATAGGGAAGAGAGACCGACGGAGAAACAGGACATCGCCGCGCTTGTCACAGAGGCGGAGACTGCGGCGCCTAAGCTGGTACTTACACAGCCAAGGAAGAATGACCGCAAAAAATCTGATCCCTCTGTCATCTCCGAAGATACTGCCATCAACGGCGAGGTCGTTTCGAAAGGAAGTTTGGATATACGCGGCAGCATCATTGGAAATGTCATCACCAAAGGCGACATCGTCATATCAGGCAGCGTTGAAGGGAATATCTCGGGAGAAAATATCGACCTCAAGGCATGCAAGATCACCGGGGACCTCGCCGCGGAGGGCACGATAAAGATAGGCAAAGACACGGAGATCGTCGGCTCGATGATATCCAAGGAGATATTTGTGGACGGCAAGGTATCGGGGAACATCTCGTCGTCTGCGGACGCCTATTTCAGACAGGGAGCTTTCGTCATCGGCAGCGTCACGACGAACATGATAGCGATTGAAAGAGGCGGCGTTATCTGCGGCGAGGTAACCATCGGCAGCGCAGCGCTGAACGGCGACCCGCAGAACAGATCGGAAGAAACCAGGATGAGAATCCAGGCGGGGGAATAGCGGGACGCCGGGAATAGGCGTCGCTGTATAGTCATGTCGGACATTTTTTGCCGGGATAATTTTTTTTCGCTGTTCAACAAAACTATCAAAAGAGAGGGGCTCACAGCAAAGTTAGCCGTGGAATTTTTTTGCATACTCGCCGGGATCGCGGGACCGCGCAGAGACATCGCCAGACGTAACCTGGAGTTCGTCTTTCCCTCAAAGCCGAAGTTCAAGAGAGAGCAAATAATGAAGGAATCGTATAAAAACCTCTTATGGAGCTTTTTCGAATACGCCGCATGGCAGAAGGACCCCGCTTACGTGAACAGGGTCGCCGCTGAGGTCAGGGGATTCGAACACATTGAGAAGGCTATTTCAAACGGCAGACGGGTCATTGCCGTATCGGCTTGCCTGGGCAACTGGCCGCTCATCGCCGCCTGGATGGAGGGACAGATGCGTTTTTCGTGCCTCTTCGGCAGGCATGATGAAATATCCGCTTTAAATGACAAATCGCTGTCAGAACTACTCGCTTTCGAGTTTCAGAAGAGCGACGTCATTTGCGTCGCGGGAGACCGGCACGGAGGGAGCAGCGGCTCCCAACTGCCCTTTCTCGGGCAAATGGCGAATACCGGTACGCTTGCCGCCCGCTGCGCGCTGCTGAGTGAAGCTGCGGTACTGGTCGTCACCTGCACCCGGATATCTCCCTACCGATGCAGGATAAATATCGGCTTTCCTCCCGAAGACGGCGCGCAGGGGGATATGACCGAGGTCGACTTTTTGACGCTGCAGATAAACAGGGAGCTGGAAAGGCGCATACTGCAGTTTCCGGAACAATGCGCCGCCGGTCGACGCCGCTGACGGTCCGCTGTTTCCGTCAAAAGACTTGACGCGTTTGTCGGGATGGCGCTTTTTTATCTTGACTTTTGCACCCCGCGAAGGTATTTTTGAGGAATTATAGAGGGAGGTGGCGCTGTCATGAGGGAATGTATGGAGTCAAAGAACCTGCATCTGCGGCTGAGGAAGGTCGCCGGACAGGTGAACGCCGTCGAGCGGATGATCGACGAGGACGTACCCTGCGAGGATGTCCTCATCCAGATCAACGCGGCGAAGAACGCGCTGCATAAGATCGGGCAGATAGTACTCGAGGGACACCTCAGGCACTGTGTGCGCCGCGGCATAGAGAACGGCGACGCCGAAAATACGATCAGCGATTTCATTAAGACACTCGAACATTTTTCACGCATGTCATAAAAAATCCCCTCCGCTGTCTTGACAATCTCTATTTTTCTGATATACATATACCTATACGGGTATATGTATATCAGAAAGGAGTTCTTGATATGAAAGAGCGGCACAAAATAGAGCGGGAAAACAGTGATAACAATGAGCACGGGCATCGCTGCCGGAACGAACATGAGCATGACCACGGCCATGAAGACGAAGAGATGGGCTGCGGCTGCGGCCACTCTCACGGAGAGGGCGGCGGCATTAAGGGGACGCTGATACAGTTATGCGCCGCCTTTGCGATAGCGGCGATAGCGGCCTTTGCGCCGCTTCCGCAGTATGTCAGAGCCGCGGGGTTCGCCGCGGCCTATCTGCTCGCGGGAGGGCGGGTGCTTCTCGCGTCGCTGCGCAATATTTCGCGCGGCGAGATATTTGACGAAAATTTCCTGATGTCCGTCGCCTCGCTGGGAGCCTTTGCCATCGGAGACATGGCGGAGGCGGTGGCGGTAATGATCTTTTACGGCATCGGCGAGATGCTCCAGGACTCCGCGGTGGCGAAGTCAAAGCGCAGTATCGAAAGCCTGATGGATCTGCGCAGCGACTACGCCAGCGTACTGCGCGGCGGCCAACTGGTACGGGTCGCTCCAGAGGAGGTCATGGTCGGTGAGACGGTCTCCGTCCGCCCGGGGGAGAAGATCCCGCTCGACGGCACCGTGGTCTCCGGCACCTCTTTTCTTGACACGAGGGCGCTCACCGGCGAATCAGTCCCCCGCCGCGCCGCGCTGAACGACGAGGTGCTTTCCGGTTCCGTCAGCACCGACGGAGCGCTGGAGATACGCGTGACAAAGCCCTTTTCGGAGTCCGCCGTCTCAAAGATTCTGGAGCTGGTGCGCGGCGCGGCGGCCAAAAAGTCCGCAACAGAAAAGTTTATCACAAAGTTCGCGCGCTGGTATACGCCAACCGTCGTCGCCCTCGCGGTGATGGTGGCGCTGCTGCCGCCGCTCGCGGGCTACGGAAGCTATTCGGTATGGTTCTATAAGGCGCTCTCTTTCCTCATCATCTCGTGCCCCTGCGCCCTCGTCCTCTCAATCCCGCTCAGCTTTTTCGGCGGTATTGGCGGCGCGGCGAGGAACGGAATTCTCGTAAAGGGAAGCACATATCTTGAGACGATGAGCAAACTTGGCACTATCGCCTTCGACAAGACGGGAACGCTGACGCGGGGCGT
>OHNO01001389.1_pt1 | contig 10369 bp, 8 predicted proteins | sample 1569521 | NCBI WGS metagenome assembly OHNO01 (sample SAMEA3879604, study PRJEB24766) | human gut metagenome | biome: human-associated habitat; feature: feces | place: USA | collected 1985/1987
GAGCCTCTTACACCGCTGACGCGGGAAAGGGGCTCCGTTTATCCGAAATGTGCAAGCCAAGCATATGATTACGTAAAGAAGATGCAGTCATACGCAAAAGAGCTCTACAATAAGAATTATCGTTAATGACGTGCAGCGGCCGGAAGCCTTCTCCAGCCGCTGTTTTTCTCACTTTTCTTATCGTTATAAGGTGAACCCAGAGGGTTCATTTTTCCTTGTAATCTATCCCCTAGTGTCAACCCTGCATTATGGGTCAATTCCCATAAAGCCATTTTCAAGCATAAAAAGAAAGGCTTTCCAGCAGCTAATCGTACTCATTAACGATAGCTCTCTGAAAAGCCTTTTATTTACTACATTATTTTTACTTCTTAGGGTTCACTTTTGACATCAAACAGACCGTCTCAACGGTACTTTCATTGTCCCAACAAATATCTGTCGTCTCCCCGTTATTGAAATACACCGGGAAGCGAAACTTGATGTGCTTCAGAAATCTGCCATCCGCCTGCTCCTGCTCATAAATATCCACCTGTTCTACAAAGCTGTTTAAAAATTCTTTTTTCTCCACATCGGTGAACTTATCATATAGTTTATCAAAATACAATAAGAATTGATAGACGTTCTCTTCTGATATTTTTTTCTGTTTGATATTCAGCAGACGGTTCTTGACTTCATTGGTGCTGTTCTCTACACCTTCGATTTCATCATACAGCCGATACAGACGGGTTTCCATATCCTGATATTTTTTCTCATAGAATCTATCCGTAATATCCAGGCTGTCCATCTGCTGACCAAGTCTCGATTTTGCTCCTGTCAGCTGTCTGTGCTGTTTTTCCAAATTTTCGATTTCTTTTTCAATTTCAGCTGTATCAATCCTTGAACCGATCTTTTTTCGGATTGCTTCTTCAAATTTAGGATTCTGTACCAGCTTTCGGATAACCTCTTCAACCGCATTGTTAATCTTATCCTCATTCCATTGCTTGTGGTAACCGCATTTATGACCATCTACCAGGCGGCGATGTTTACACGCATAATAAAAATAGTCCTTATATAAAGTCCCGTCTTTCCTTTTCTTTCGATTCACGTTTCCGTACATCCCACTGCCACACATCGGACATTTCAGGATTCCAGATAAAATATGTTCATGATCCAGGCTGTGTATCTTCTCATATTTCACTCCGGTTTTTTCTCTTTTCTGATGTGCCAGCTCCCAGTCTGTTTCTGAAATAATCCCTTCATGGATACCATCGTGCAGCATATAATTTGCCAGCTTTCCACAGTAAACCGGATTATCCAGAACACCTTTTACAAAAGAAGCAGCAAACGCATCCAGTGTATTATTCTGTCTCTTTTTCTTTTTATATCCGTGTTGATTTAACCATGTGGCAATCGCAGCGATTCCCATATTGGTATGAATGAATTTATCATAGATCAGGCGGATAATCTCTGCTTCATCCTCTGCGATCTGCAATTCTCCATTGATCAGTTCATAACCATAGGGAGCAAATCCACCATTCCATTTTCCCTCTCTGGCTTTCTGCTTACGTCCTTCCATTGTCTGAACAAGGATATTCTCCCGTTCAATCTCAGCTACGGCAGACAATACCGAAATCATCAGTTTCCCGCTGTCTTTGGAACTGTCAATACCATCCTCCACACAGATCAGATTTACGCCAAAATCCTGCATCCGCTGCAGAGAACTCAAAACATCTGCCGCATTACGACCGAATCTGGAAAGTTTGAATACCAGTACAAACTGTACATCATCTATACCATTTTCAATATTGTCTAACATCCGTTGAAATTCCGGTCTGCCTTCCACACTTTTACCGGATTTTCCTTCATCCGAAAACTCCTGAATAATCTCCATGTTCTGATACTCAGCATATTTTCTCAGTTTCTCTCTCTGGGCATCCAGACTGTAACCATCCACCTGCATGGTGGTGGAGACTCGTATATATACATAACATCTGATTTTTTTATTTTTCATTGGTATTCACCTCATTGTTTAGAGCATTTCATTGTCCCAACTACATTTTACTATTCGTTCCAACTGTATTCAATATCTGATCTCCATAAATTTTTAAATCTCATTGACATATTTCCCCCTAAAACATATAATAATGATAGAGACAGGATTTCTGTCATCGAAAATATTGTTCGCCCACCGTTGGCGGCTTATAAGTAAACGGCTCGAAAATATGGTTCGCTCACCGGAAGCGTCTAATAAATGTCCGGCTTGAAAATTCTCAGCCCTGTCGCATGGCAGGGCTGATTTTTATAGGTGATGAAATGATTTATCAGGAAGGTTACGTCTACCACATAAAAGATGAATATTTTGAAAAAGTACAGGATGGGCATCTCATGCAGAATAAGGAAAACGGAACATACCGTCCTACTTTTTATTGCCTTCGGGATGAAAAGACCTCCTTACTGTGGATGGTTCCATTAAGCTCACGGGTACAAAAATATAAAACCATTTACGATAAACAAACACAAAAATATGGACGCTGCCTAACCATCGTCCTTGGTGAATTTGATGGAAAAGAAGCGGCATTCCTTCTTCAGAATATGTTTCCTGTCAGAGATTATTATCTCGATCATATACATACACGGAACAACAATCCTGTTCCAGTAAAACACATACTCCACAAAGAAATCAGCACTAATATGAAACGTCTCCGTCAGCTCCATGCCAGAGGGAAAAAGGTTGTATTCCCTGACATCGACCGTCTGGAGCAACTCATGCTTACAGAAATACAGATTCAAGATGCAGAATGATATTTTTTATAAAAGAAAGCGGTAGCCCTGAATTTTTCATCTCAGGAAGCTACCGCTTCTTTCTCCTTTTCATTTTCTTCCTTCTCCTGTCCATTGTTTTCCTTATCTTCCTCCAGTTCCCGGAGCAGCTCTTCGCCATATTTATCTATCATCCGCACAAGAAAATCAATGCACCGTTCAAATTCTATATTCTGTTTCACAAGCTTCTCCTTCCCTGTTTTTTAGCTATAGTCATCTTACAAGAAAGTTTCTAGATTCTCATTGAACAGAAATTGAGTGCTGATTGACTGTTGTTATGCCATTGTCGTTCACAATTCGGAAAGTCCATTGTGCAGAACATATGTTTGTGATAAAATATAGAAAATCTAGTACCAGATACAAACAGAAATGATAGGTAAAGGTGGGATTGTGATTGAATCGTTGTGATTTTAGTTCCATAATGACATGCTTAAAGGATCATATCAGCGAAAGTAACCAGATGAGTCAGCCTGAGTTTTTATACGAAATATTTGAAGATTTTATGGACAGTTCGGAAGGCAGTGATTTTTCATTGGATAATGGACTGGTCTGTCGTTGGATGACGGGACAGGCGAAGATCAGTCCCAAAATTTCTTCTTACTATGCCAAACCAAAGAGCCAGGAGAGACTTGCCGAGACAATTCAGAAAAATCTTCTGCCCCTGATGGCCGACTGCAATAAAGCATTGCAGGATGTTTACAACCTGTCTATGCAGGATGCTTCCATCTCGGAAGCAAAAAAGAAAAAACTGGCAAGCCTGTACAGACCTACGGATACACGGCTCCTTTTTCTCGCAAAGCTGATTTCCTTTGGTATGGAGCGCCCATTTGTCAAGAGGAATACCAAAAACCAGAAGCTGATCGCAGGCGGTGACCTTTCCCCGGCTGTCCTTGATTATATCATGGACAGCGAAGTGCCAAGACCATGCCGGCATTTTGTCGGAAGGGAAGAAGAACTGGAAGAATTACATACTATGCTGGAAGAAAACAGTAAGGTATTTCTCTATGGGATTGCCGGGATCGGAAAAAGTGAACTGGCAAAAGCGTATGCGAAACAATACAAAAAATATTACACAAATATCCTTTATGCGGAATATACCGGTGATTTATATCAATCGGTTACTGACCTGGATTTTACGGATGATCTGCCGGAAGACAGCGAAGAAGAACGTTTTCGGAAACACAACCGTTTTCTCCGTTCGCTGAAAGATGATACCTTGCTCATTATAGACAATTTCAATGCTACGGCTACACAGGACAGTTTTCTGCCTGTGATGCTGAAATACCGGTGCCGGATCCTTTTTACAACAAGGAGTAAATTAGACGGCCACTGTATCCTGCAGTTAAAAGAGATCCGAGAAACCTCAGCCCTTTTTCAGTTAGTATCCGCATTTTATACAGAATCTGAAGAACACCGGGTTCTTGTGAAAGAGATTATTGAAACAGTTCACCGCCACACCTTTGCGGTAGAACTTGCAGCCAAACTTCTGGAAAATGGGATCCTGCATCCGGAGCAATTACTGACCAAACTCCGTGACGAGAAAGCATCCCTCGAAAACGAAGATAAGATCAGTGCCATCAAAGACGGGCAGAACAGCAAAGCAACTTACTATCACCATATCCATACGCTGTTTTCCCTTTATTCCCTCTCTCAGGAACAGCAGGATATCCTGCGGGATCTGTGTTTCCTGCCCCTCACCGGCATCTCTGCCCGTATCTTTGCTGACTGGCTCGGGTTCACTACTTTAAACGAGATAAACGATCTGATCGAGACCGGTTTTGTCCAGGCAAATACCCGGCATACCATCTCCCTGCATCCGATGATCCAGGAGATCACGCTTTCTGAAACCCGGCCTTCGGTCACGAGCTGCCACTCTTTACTGGATTCTATCCAAAAAAGATGCCTGATGCATGGTACCGAAGTCAGCTATCATAAAAAAATGTTTCAGACTGTGGAAAATATCATGCACCTGATCGAAAAAGATGATGTTCCCAGATACCTGGTTTTTTTGGAAGATATTTTTCCGTATATGGAAAAATTCCACTACCAGAAGGGGATGAAAGAGATCCTCCGAGAATTAAAACAGCTTTTAAAAGGAGGCCATCATGGTACCGCTGCTGACCAGGCACTGCTGCTGGATTATCAGGCAGCCATGGAAGAAAAAACAGAAAAAGCGATCCGACTGGAAAAGGAAGCCCTTATGCAGATCAAAGAGATCACTGCAGAGAATGCCCACCTTGTCTCCAATCTCCATGCAAATCTCGGAGGTCTTTACCGTATGAACGGTCAGGCAGCGCTTGCAAAAGAACACATGGAAAAAGGACTGCTCCTGCTGGAACAATATCAGCTGCTTCCTTCCAATGACAGCCTCCCGCAGATCAACAATTATGCCGCCCTGTTGACAGAAATGCAGGAACCTGACCGGGCAATGTCGGTCCTACAGAAACTGGTACGTATCATCAAGGACTATAATTCCGATCACTGTCTGGATTATGCGCAGGTTCAGGAATCCATGGGAAATATCTGTCTGATCACAGCGGATGTTTCAAGGGCAAAAACTCATTTTAAAAAAGCCATGAAGATCTACGAAGATGTCTGGGCTGACGAACCGGAGCTGATTGAACAAAAATATAAAGAAATCCAGGAATTATATCCTCAGATCGGTATTGCACTGGCAAAAGGAATTCTGACTTCCCAAAATAAGCAAGTATAATTTTACGGCGGACAATTTACCCGCCGTAATTTATTATTCGAACTCCACTTTTATATTTGTACGCTTACAATTAATGTGAATTATCAGTTCGTTTTTTGTATTATTTTTATCATTTTATATGCACTATCCATTTCGTCTATAATATTTATGTAGCCAAAATGTAGCCACCGTTTTTTATTCACCTCATTTATCTGTTAACGAATTTTCTATTCACAATAAATTTCATCTGATGGCTTACGCGGCTTTTTCTATCAATATAATGCTACTTTACTTTTCAGTGTCCCAAGCGCTTTCCACCCTTATGTATGGATTCACGCCGGTATTTACTTCAATTACATCAGTTATTTTGCTTTACTGATTTTCTGTTGCCAAAATGTTGCCACAAAATCAATTACAATACTTACTCTAAATACGCCCTCATATTTATTCGAACTCGCAGAGTCTGGTTTGATTCAGATTATTTCAATACAGTTATCTATACTATTGTGTATTGATAAACCACACCTTTTCCACACATTATTTTTCGTTTCACATATTTTTAGTACCAATCCAGTACCATTCCATTTTTTCATTATTGTGTGTAGTTCCGATGGCTTGCAGGTTCGTTTGCCATTCACAGAATAAATTTCTGTCGGTTTGCAAGTCCACCTATGGAAATTATAATCTCCAAGCGATATTTCTGCAAGGAAAAATTTTGTGGTACTAATCGTTAGTACCACGATTGTTTTCTATGTACTGAGCGAAATCAATTACCTTTGCTGGCTTTCTCTTAGCAGCAATCCCTAGTCGTTCCATGTCTAATTTAAAAAGTTCACTCGGATATCCATACGCATCAAATCCCTCTGGCTGGCAGATATCTCTGTTCAGATACTCACTAAGTTCCCACTGATACTTTGCTTCTTTCTCCAGCTTCTTACCAAAATACTGTGCATCCATTACCATTCTGTTAATGCCACCAACCGATTTCCTACCATGAGTTTTTGTTACAGTTGTATCGCCTGACATTTTAAAATACAGCCCTATCTGATCCTCGGAATATCCCATTTCCTGCATCACGCCATGAATCACACGGCTGATATACATTGTATAGTAATTCCAGTTTCTTGGTTCAATATCTGTCATTGCTATTGTATAACGATTACTGGCATTCACAATAAACAAGACATTTCTTCCTTTTATTTTCGTCAAATGTGTGTCCCAGCAGAACACAAGTGAAGCACCTTTGCTTTCTTCAATCTTTGTTGTTTTTAGTCGATCTTGAACTGCTTTTGTTGCACCAATCTCCATATGTATCACCTGCTCATCTCAAGTATTCTTTTTACTTCATTCTGTAATTCATCACTAAAGTCTGATAAATCATTATATGTAATTACTTTCAGTCTAATAAGACGAACAATATCCCATATTACCTCTGATTTACTCATCTCCATGATAACACCCGGATGGCGCTTATCTTCTTTTATCCGTTTTTCAAGTTCCCAGAATTTCTCTGATGCAGGCTTTTTATCATCATTCAGAAAATTTGCATACTCTTTAACAAGACCTTCCATATAATTTTCCTGCCAACCTGATAATTTTTCTCGAAATAGTTTCCAATCCTTTTTACTTATGTCCATGATTTTGAACCTCCTCAGTCTCATGTTAGTCTCAACAAACAATTTCAAAAATGAGACTACAACATTATAATTTACCTGCAAATCCCGGTTTTATCGCATTTTGCTATATCATAGAGTCTCACTCAGTCTCAAATCTAGTGAGACTTCGTTGAGACTAACTTCGGAATCACATTAGGTGTTATCATCTTGAATACTATTTCTCTTACTCATTTTCTAAGATATAGTGATAACATCTAAAATTAACACTATATATTTCTCAACAAAATGTCTATTTTATCTTTAATCTTACAATTACAATTTAAATATCCATCTATTTTATCCCATATTTAAATATCAATACAGCAAATAGCTTTTCCAAAATCACTATTTTTTCTCTTGTGTTTTTTATCTCCTCTATAGACATAGTGTTATCAAATGATATTCCGTGTGCAACATTATGTCTCGCCTTTAATGTCTGATTCAAAAAAGTTTTCCACAGACAATCATCTGAAACCTTATTATTCGATAAATTCAATTCAATTGAAGATATATCAATATTATAAGGAAATTCTCTAACTCCTCTAGTTAAAATATCGCTCAATTGCGTTGTTATTTCTAATACAAATTCATTGTCATTTTCAAAAACTTTTTCTATTCTACAATCAGTTATGTACCCCCAAAAATTTCTACCTACAATTTCTTCAAAATACTTTTCTATAACAGATGCTTTAGGGTTCTTGTTGTTCTCATAAAAGAAAGGAGCTATAGTATATTTGATATTTGCCTGTTCAAACAAATCCACCATTTTGGTAATCTTTTTTTCATATCCTTTGTTATCTGTGTCAATAAACTGACTACAAAATGTTCTCTTCATTCTATTTGATGATACTGAAAAGGCATTGTTAATATTTATGTCATCTATTAGACATCTTATAATTTCTTGTAAACACCCTTCTAAATTTGCGACAACTAAAACAATTGCTGCTCTACACAATACATTATATTTATCATCGTCAGTACCTATTTGTTCTGCCATTTGTATAAGAACATTCACTTCATCCCATCTAGCATCAAATTTATCCATAAAATCCGATGCAAATGTACTCATTATTTTAGTACTCCCTTCACAATTTTAATCCTTTTTAGTATTTTTGACTTATCATTCGTGCTTCCATTTATGCTATCTATAAAATCATCATTAAAAAACAATTGTTTTAACCTTTGTTTCATTTGTGTTGTAATGGTAAATGTTTCATCTTCCATTATCTTATCTGAAATAGCAATAGAAATAGCATCATATACGGCTGCATTAAAATGTGATTGCAACTTCAATTTTTCATTTTCCACCTTATACTTTGCAAAAGCATCCGTTCCCAATTGAATAATTATAAAGCTCATAACTTTTTCAAAATGTTTTTTTAATCTTTCTAAATCATTAGAGTCAAATTTATTATACTTATCCATCTGTTCAGAAAGAAAATCTTTAAAAGATTTTTTCATATTTTCTCCTTCTCCATCTATATATGAATAAAATCTTAATACATATTCAACATCTTGCATTTTTTTAACTTTATTATTTTCTTCTGGATTTTTCAAATCAATTCCAAGTAGTTTTCTAAAATCTTCATTTTTAGCCAATTCTTTTATAATATCATTAAATTTTCCTCTATAAATTGCATTTCTTAATTCTTGTGACTCAAGCTGAACTGCCCCTGAATTCAGTCTTTCAAAAATATCAAATTTAACTTGTGGATCAACTGTCGAATCAATGCGCAAACACTTTATCGTTCTTTCTTCCAATCTTCTTATTAAAAAAGGTGGTAAATCTTTATAATATGATCCATTTAAAAGTTCCAATACCTCCAATCCCTCCAACTTATATGCATTTGTCATAAATCCATATATTGCAGTAAGACGCTGTTGACCATCTATCACGGAATATCTTGCCACATCATCATCTACTTCTTCATCAACATCAACATCTTGTGACAAATACACTGTCGGAATAGGAATATTTAGAATTAAACTTTCCATTAATCGAGATGATTCTGAATCATTCCATCTATGGTTCCTTTGATAATCGGGATTTAATTTTATAATTCCTTTTTTTATTTTTTTTACAAGAGTTTCTAAATCATATTCTATATTTTGGGTTTTTACGGTTCTTTCCTTTGCAACTATCTGTAATTTTTCTAAATTATCTTTTAAATTTGAGCTAGCCATTTTACCATTCCTTTCTTTATAAATTCTATTATATAATTTTCCATTCTCCACCATTATCTGGACCTTTTCGTTCTATGATACCTTTATCCTTTAATTCTGATATATATCTAGCAATTGTTCTATCTGTGACATCTAAGGCTATTCTTAATTCATCAATAGAAATATTCGGATTTTCCGAAATCATTTTCAAAATTTTACACGCTTTAGAAAGCTTCTTCTTAGAATATTTAGGCATTAACTGTTTGATTTTTTCTTCCGAAATTTCTATGACATTTTCTATGACATTTTCTATGACATTTTCATCAGATTCCTTTTCCATCTTCATCACAAGTGTCACCTGATCAAGATTTGTATCTTCTATCAATTCAGGTTTTATCCATCCTTCTGACTTCCACACATCAAGAATTGTCGGAAATCCAGAGCCAGCATTATCGCCAAATCCAACCAATCTAAGCATAGTCTGCATATGAGGATTTCTTGACTTTGAATTACCTCCACGATAAATATCCTCTAGCGGAAGTTTCAAAATTCCCGGATTTGTAAATTCGAACGAATCAGATCTCTTAATTACTTTCAATACTCCTGCATCCATTAAGTAATCCGCGTGAATAATCATATTTACAAAGCCTTCACGAACTGCTTTGTGAACCGGAGTATCATCTATACGCTGAACGCCACCTTCCAATTTAAATGGCTTTTTTAAGTCCTCCGTTAATTTAGGTGTTACTTTGGTAAAGAAATTAAACAGGTTATTTTCCCATGTGCCATCATAGGTAATTCTGTCATTCCAGCGAATATCTGCTGTCACTTGACTCTCATTACGATAGTCCATAAAAACATTATCAAAGCGTTCTCTGATAGCCTGTCCTGTACCAAACATCAAAAGTCCTGCTAATGTCAAGCCTTCTACTCCAGTTTTTCTATCTTTCCTATAGCCACCCAACTTTTCAAGAAAAGACTTGTCATCTAAAGCATTCCATACATGACCATCATTTCTGATTTCAAAAATCTGACGATATTTTCTTAATGTTTCTTTATCAAT
>OHNO01001391.1_pt1 | contig 10363 bp, 5 predicted proteins | sample 1569521 | NCBI WGS metagenome assembly OHNO01 (sample SAMEA3879604, study PRJEB24766) | human gut metagenome | biome: human-associated habitat; feature: feces | place: USA | collected 1985/1987
TTTCACAAAAAGACAGGCCTTTCAAACTCTCCTGACCAAAACACAAATCCACAGTCACCCGCCATATCCCCCCTTCCATGACAACGCTACCACGCCAGCCCCTCCCATAAAAACAACGGCCGCTGCGGAAAACCGCAACGGCCGAATCAAACGGGAATATGCTCCGCCTTTTAGCGGCGAAGGCCAAGACGCTGGATCAGACTCTGGTACTGAGCCAGATCTTCACGCTTGACGTAATCAAGAAGCTTGCGGCGCAGAGCCACCATCTTCAACAACCCGCGGCGGGAAGAAACATCATGTTTATTCGTGCTCAGGTGTTCGGTCAGGTGGGCGATGCGCTGGGTCAGGCGGGCAATCTGGTAGCTGGAACTACCGGAATCCTTTTCATGCATCTTGAATTCCTGCAAATTGATTTCGTTACTCATAAGTGTTTTCCTTGAATGTATTTAGCTCGTGGCAGCGGCTAATCGACACTGTGAGGGCGCCAACTATGCATCATCCAGCCCCAAAAGCAATTCAAATTTCGTCATCCCGGGGAATTTGCCTTCGGTCCCTGGGAAAGCGGCCCCTCTCCATTTTCCCCGGTGTCCCAGACTTCGCGGTCCTTTTCCGTCACGGAGCGAACCACACGGCAGGGATTACCCACGGCCACTACATTGGCGGGGATGTCCTTCGTCACCACGCTGCCCGCGCCTATCACGGAATTTCTCCCAATACGCACGCCCGGGGCAATCACCGCATGACCGCCTATCCATACTCCATCCTCAATGGTAATGGGCAGAGCAAATTCCAGCCCCTGCCGTCTCAGCCCCGGGTCTACGGGATGCCCGGCAGTATAAATGCCCACGTTGGGACCTATCAGCACGTCATTGCCGATGGTAACGGCAGCGCAGTCCAGCACCACGAGATTGAAATTGGCATACACGCGGTCCCCCAACCGTATATTGGAGCCGTAATCACAACGCAGCGGAGGTTCCAGATAACACCCCTCTCCCATTTGGCCGAAAAGCTCCCGAGCCAATTCCCGGCGCAGGCTTTCATTTTCCGGAGCGGACTGGTTATAACGGAAAACAAGCCGGCGCGCCCTGAGCCGGGCGGCAGCCAATTCAGAATCCTGGGCATGATATAAACGCCCGGACAGCATGTTATTCCAGTCCTTCGAGGCCATTGGATGAAGAGGGGGTCACAGCGTCCGCCTCAGAAAAAGGCAGCCGCCCGTTTTTCTGTTCTCCAACAGACGGTATGGCGGCGGCATCTTTTTTTACGGACGTTTCCGATTTTACAAGTTCCTTCTTTCCGGAGGAAGCTGAATTTGCGCCAGCCACCGGGGCAGCGGGCTTGTGCACCGTCCGGAATATTCCGGACGGCTTTTGTTGAAGCTCGTGAATATTCCAGTTTCCATCCCTGACAACCACACGGGTTCCTACGGGAGCTATTTCAAAGAGATTTTTCGCAATCAAGTGGGGAACACGGATACATCCATGGGAGGATGGATGACCGGGCAAGTACCCTTCATGAATTCCTACAGCCCCGTTCACTCTCATGAAATAGGGCATCTTGGCAGGTTCAAACCTCTCGCCGGGGCGGGGGGAATCCCTTCGTATATCCCCATCCCGCAATTCTCCGTCCGCGTTAATAAACGCACCGTAATAGGAATGATGGTCTTCCTCCTTGGAAGCAATGAGGAAGTAGCCGGAGGGAGTCATGCCGGAACTTCTTCCGGAACTAATGGGGGCATACGCAATGCGGTGCGTCCCCCGGTAGATATACATCATCTGCTTTTTCTTATCCACTACGACCAGCAGCTTTCCGGGCAGCGACGGATCATCTTCCCACTTGAGCAGGTGCCCCGGAATAGTTCCCGTTTCTTCAAAATACCCCGTCATTTCTTCTACCGGAATATGGGAAGAGGGGACAGGGGAAGGCTCCCTTCCCGTGGTACCGCAGGACGAAAACAAAAACGGAACACACAGGCAGGAAACCAACGGATGGAAAAGGGATAATTTCATCTCAATAAGTCGCATCACTGCGTTAGACAGCTGGAGGCCGGAAAAAAGAACCGCTTTTTGACAAAACTGTCAACTATCAATCAAAAAAATCTCTTTTCCTTTACTCCTGCCCTCCGTTACCACATCCGGGCGCGCCTGCCGCGCTCCCGGCCGTTCCCGGTTCCGCGGAGCAGGCCATGGGACCAAGCCTCCGCAAAGGTTCGTGCGGCATCCGCCGTATGGGAATGCCCGTCATGCACAGGGCTTTCCGCAATGGCTCCGCCTACGCCGGGAGGCCTGGACCTGTACAACTCCAGATGCTCCACGCCTCCCGGTTCCTCTTCCCCACAGAAGCCTCGCGCCTTTTCCTGGGTGCGGGCATGGAAAAAACTGCGCTCCAGCAATTCCCTCAGCGTATTAATGCCACGCCAGACATCCGTGGTTCTGGGGACGACGCGCACATTCACCAATCCCAGCCTCCCCATATTCTCCACATAAGAAATGCCGTGCGCATCCCTCCGTGCAGCATCATGAGGCAAAAGATGGAATGTTACCGCCACACCATGATTTTTCTCCCATTCCTTCATTTTTTCAACGTAATGGGCCAGGGGCTGCTGGCTGGCGGCATAATGGTCCAGCCAGTGGAAACTGTCTCCCATGATCTGCACAAGCCAAATGGCCGTATGGTCACTCAGCCCCAGATCCCATGCCGTGAAAGTGGGAGCGTCCGGATCAGCCTCAAACTCCACCCCTACCTGCCCCCGCTCCCGCAGGGCCATGATACGGCTGCCGTAAATACTGCCTTCTTCCCCTGTAGCAAAAGCCTCCTGCGGCGTTCCCGGATACTCCTGCTTCATGGAGGCGCCCATCACCCGGGCCATCCGGGCATACCATCTCTTCTGCCCCGCATCCAGAACCACTCCGGTCTCCCGTTCCAGAGAAAGGAAATACTCATCCAGTTCCCTGCTCCATCTGCCGCGCCCCGGCAAAGTGTACTCATCCTGGTCAAACCAGCTGAAAAAAAAGAATCTGAAATCCAAGGGGGAAAGCTCGCTTTTGCCCATGTTTTCCATGGCCTGGCGCGTCAGTTCATAATTCACTCCGTACCGTCCGCCCTCATGAGTGCTTTCCTTCAGAATAAAACCTCCGGGGGGAACTGTATTGATTGCCCCCGTACGGATTTCCCTGGCTCTCCACGGAGCATGCACGGAAACATACGCCAGCTCGGAAACATGGAGAAACTGCATGGTTCCCCCTCGCAGATTAGTCCCCACCCGCACATCGCTCCCATTGGAGAAAGCCAGGCGGCTGCGCGCCAACGTACGGGGTTGCCATTCCCCCTTTTTTTCCACGCCGGACAGGCTCTTGATTCTCTCTCCCAGCCGGGCCAGGGCCACATCCATCGCAGAGGGGTTGGGCGGCACGTAATCCAGATGGTCCCAGGCAAAATGCAGCTTGGCCAGTTTCTGCTGGGCGTCCGGCAGGCTTTTATCAATGATTCCGCAATGGAAATTGGACCGGAACAGGCTCATATCCAGCATCAGCATGGCCACATACGTAGAAATGCCCAACTGGCGCGCCTTCAGGATGTCATTCCTGTACCACAGCCGCTCATGCAGCCGCCGCTGCGCCCTGTTCAGGGAAAAACGCTGGAGCTGACCGGCTTTATTTTCTATCCAGTACAGGTGTTCCAGCCTCCAAAGCTGGCTGGACAGGACGGACTGCCACGGCAGGCTCCATGATTCCGTCAAATGATTAGAATTTTCCATACTCCTCTATTAATTCTTTCAACAGGGCTCCTTCCCTGGTCATCCCCTTCTGGGCCTCCGTCCCCTTGTCCAGGGGAAGGCGGTATGCCAGTGGATCGTTCAGCACGTGGGAAACGAACCGGAGTGCCTGCACCATCACGGGATCAAGCAGATCAAGTTTTCCTTTCAAATAACTCTCACGCACGCCCAGTTCTTCATACATCCTGATTACATCCTCCATGAAGCATCCCACAGCCTGTCTTCTGTTCCACCACCATCGTTCCTGAGCATCCGCATCCCCCAGCGTTTCCAAAATCCGGCCCAGGAACCGGGTACGGCTCGCCCGTGAATCTTCCGGGGAAGGTTCCTCTCCGGCTCCCGTAAAACACTCCAGCGGAATATAGGAATCCCGTTCGGACACCGCAGGCGCTCCCCGGCTGTCCAGATAAACGCCGTTCCATGCATGTACCACGTAGGGCGCGCGTGCCTGCCGTACGGGACTTTCCGGAATGCCCGGCATCAGGCGCACGGTATGCCCCGGGTCGTCCGGGTCACGGTAAATCACGCAGTTGGCATACATCGCGCGCGCTTCCTCCGGCTCAGGAAGAAAGGGAAGCATGCCGCCTCTCAGTTCCTCCTGCCTGCGGTCCAGAACACCAATCAGGGAAATGGCCTCATCCAACGGGAGTTCCCGGTTCCAGGCAGACGTCACCCCCCCGGGAGCCGCTCCGGAATCAATCCGGTAAATCTTCCCTTTCCAACTAACCCCGGATTCCGTAGCTTCCGGTCGGCCTGCAAAATCCCGCCTCACCGCATCCAGCGTCTCCACAGCCCGGACCACATCCGGACGGCTGCGCCAGGCGGCAGGGGCGGGAACGCCACGCCTGACGGAAAAATCTTCTTCCACATACAGGGGCGCTTCCAGAATGGGTTCCGGAAGATGTTCTCCCAAAGCCTCCAGGGAAACATCCTTCGCGCGCAGAGGTCCCAATCCGGTCCGGAACGGCTTTTTCACCAAATGCAGGTACAGGCCGGGATGTTCCGGATCCGGACGCCAGGAATTCAGCTGGGGGAACTCCTGAAGCGCCCGGGACAGTTCCCTCATGCGGCTTTCCGCCAGCCGCTCCATCCTGCGTACGGAACCGCCCGCGTATCCGTCCAGCGCGGACAGGGAACGCACCAGTCCCTCTTTCACGTGATCCGGAACGGTAAACAACAGCCGTCCGGACATCAGGCTGTGAGAGTACCGCTCCACCATGGGGAGGCGGACCTCCCCTCCAGCCGGATCCCAGGCGCGCTCCGCCCGTATGCGTTCATTCATACCAACCGTCTCTCGGAGCATTCCCATAAACTCGGCAGTGTCCGCATCCTCCCTCAGCGTTTTCTTCAGCAATCCGGCCCGGCGCACCAATTCCTCAAGAGGTTCCGGAACCCTGTCAGGCATTGCGGCCCCGTAACGCGCCCAGGAAGCCACCGTTTCCGGTACGGTGTCATGATCCAGATGGGCAAAAAAATACTCCTTGGACAGCTGGGACAACTCTTCAATCAGTTCCGTTTCCCCTGGAAGCTTCCTGCGGCGCGGCACACGTTCCAAATGTTTCAACATCTCCCAAGCGCCTTCCGGGGAAAGCTGATCCGTGCGCATCAGCCGGTCCCATACGACTTCCGCCTTGTCTTCGATCAAAGCCAGGGGATTGGCCGTATTGTGAAGCCTCAGCCGGTGCATTACCAACCCCTTGGCTGAGGAAACGGGCAAATTATCCGCATCCACGCCCAGCCTCTGTACGGAACCCACATACTTTTCGTGAATATTCATGCGCTCCAACAGGGCATCACGGCTCATCAGCGTTTCAGCGGCAAGGCGCCCCCGGCCCGTCACCTCCAGACGATCCCCGGACCCCACCGCTCCGCGCACGCCGTAACCAGCTTTCAGCATATCCGCCACCGCCATGGCCGTCAGGCTGTCATACAGGCACGGGAGTCGCCCCCCCTGCACGTTTTCCAACCCGGTGGTCAGCCTCAGATAATTGGTATCCCATTCCGGCCGCCCGTTGCGGGCATGCCATTCCCAGCTACGGATCAAATCCCTCTTAGCCGAGCAGGCGGTAGAAAACATCATGGAAACATTGGCCATCAGGTCCGCTTCCGCCGCCTCCCGAGAAGGATGCCAGTCCGACCACCTTCCGTTGGGATACTTTACTCTCCACAGCCTTTCCGCACCTTCCCCTCCGGGTGAGGACTGGAACAAGCGCGGGGTCAGCAGGAGAAGGCTCTCCACCGCTTTCTGCGTCCCCGGATAAATACGCGGCGAAACCTGTTCCGGACCGGCATGCAGCCGCAGAGCATCCAGCACAGAGGCATAACGGGCCACGTTCTCCGGCGCCACCTCCAGAAACCGGGCCAGCAACCGCCCGTAACTCTCCACGGGCGTATAGCCGCGCCCCACATGCACGTCAAATTCCTTCATGTTGGGAAGTACGTGGTACAGGCTGTTCACATCCGCCTGGGTTCCCCATACCATGCGGTTCATCTCCCGCAGCTCAGGGCTTACCCCATGGCGTTCCTCTCCGCCAAGAGAAGCCATCATGCCGCTCATCCTGGCCAGGGCGGAGGGAAGGCCGTCCGGATTAAAAGATTCAGACAACAAATCCGGAGCATTCAGCAATGCACTCCCTTCCTCCAGCCACCGGCGCGCCCTGCCGCAGGCGCCTTCATCCCGGCAAAACAACTTCCATAAACGAAAAGCCACATGCCCGGACGCCTCTTCATGCGGCACTCCGTGCACCCGTTCCATCACTCCTTCATAAACATTGGCTCGTGTCCGCAGATCCATATCCTCCGTAACGGCGTCCCAGTCCCTGCCGGAAAAACCCGCACGGCGTCCCGCCTCTTCCGGATAAGCCAGCAGCAACATCCTGTACGGCCGATAGGAGCGCTTCTTCAGCCTGTCCGCCACAAACGCTCGGCGCAAAGCATCCGCATGAATATCATATTCCTCCGCATTCCTTAAACGCCATGGGATTTCCCGTCCGTTCCTGTTCCGGACCAGACCCAAATCTTCCTCTTCCATACGGCCCAGAGTCTCATACCAGGAAGAAAGAGCCTCCTCTACGGAAGGCCTGCCCTGCGTTCGCTTCATCTCCACACCGGGAGCCGGTTCCGCCGCATAAACAAGCTGCCCGTCCGCTGCGGCGGCTTCACCCACGCGGGGCAGACCGGCACGCAACAGCCACTTGGTTCTGGCCGTAACATAGTCCGGATGAGGAAAAAGCTTTTTCAACACCGCTTCCGATTCGGGGAAATCCCGCATCTTCCAAGGCTTTGTACGTACAGGAGAAGGCAAATCCAAAAAATCTCTTACATCCTGTTCCGTCTTCAAAAAAGGCTCTCCGGCTTCATCCAGGGCGCGAGACCACTCCAAAGCCTTCCTGGAAATATACAAAGACCCCCACAGCGGAGAATTACGCAGGGACTTCTGCAACAATTCCCCGGCACGGTTTACATCCTTCTCCTGCAAAATCCGGGAAACCGTTTCATCCGGAATGCCGAATACTTTTAGAGGGGAACCGTCTCCAAGCAGCATTCCGGCATGGCGGAAATGGTTCAGAGCGACCTTTCCCGCGCCTATCAGCAGGAAAGGCATCATCATGACGGCCTCCCTCAACTGGTCATCCGCGGAAGCCTGTCTGGCCTTCCATCCCTCCCAGTCCACGCCGGACGCCTTATTCGTAAGAACTCCCACGCCTTCCTGAACGACCATGGGCGTCAACTCCATCAATTTATTTTCCGCCTCCATCTTCACGGCATCCGCCGCAACGGCTCCCATTCCGGAAAAAAATGCACCAGGATTCCCTGATGCGGGCCTCATGGCCCGGAACGCCCGCATTCCCTGCCCCAGCATCTTTTGGCCCAGTTTCGTCATTCCGAAGGAAAGCAAGGTATTCACCCCGCCGGAGACGACAGCTCCCCCCATCTGGGCATCAAACACGCCGTCCGGGTTCACGCTCCGGGCCTCCGCCATATGGCGCCCCGTCTCCCCCGCCATCAACATGCCAAGCCCGGCAAGGCCGCAAAACGCCAAAGCCGTGGACGCTCCCTGCTGGGCCATGTCCACCAGCATCTCCCGGAACCAGGGGGAATCCTTTCCCCCACGCAGCGGGGCAAACTCCATCCTGGCAAAATTCCTCAGTTCTTCAAAACTCCGGGAATAATTGTCCAGCGCCTCCTTTTCCCGTCCCTCCGGCAGGAGCCATGCTGCGCCGTTTACGGCCAGCTGGGCCGCATTCTCCGCAACTTCTGCCGCACCGCGTTTAAGCGCCCCCCCCAGGGCATCCCGAAAGGCGGGACGGGAACGCAAATAGGGAGCCATCATGCGGAACACCTTCTGACGGTCTCCATCCCCCAGGGAAGCCAGGCAATCCACGGCGCGTATGACGTCCGGAACTCCGGCAACGGCTTTCCGGTTCAGCTGTATGGCGGGAAAACCTTCCTTCACCGGCTCCTCACTGGCTACCAGCCCCTCCAATCCCTTGCGGATGATCCCGGCGGCATCCGCCAGACGGTTCCTGTCATCCAGAGCATCGGATACGGCCCTGCCCTTCAATTGTCGCGCCACAGCCTGCAAATCTTCCGGCCATGCGGAAATGGCTTCCCTTCCCCGTTCGTCAGGAACCGTCCCGCCACCGGACAGAGTACGTTCATACGCTTCCTGGTATAATTCAAATAAAGCCTCCCTCCGGGAAAGGCGTACCTGATTGTGCATGGAAACTGCCACGAACAATTCGTCATCAGACTTGCCGGACGCTCCATACTGCCGCGCCACCTGTTCCCGGATACTCTTCCAGTCCCTCCGGATGCGTTCACGGGGAATCGCCCCAGAATCCGCCACCCAGGACTGCATGACACACGCGGCAATTCTTTCCCGGTCCGCCGTCCCTTCCGGATACATCGCCTCCGCTTTCAGCCTCACTTCCCGCGGAATGGTCATCACATCCCCCGTCAATACGCTATTCCAATATTCTTCCCTTTCCGACTCCCGTTCCGGGAATTTTTCCGTGCCGGAAGGTACGGAAAACACTGCGTTCCCTTTCCGAATATGGCTTTCCCCCACAGTTCCGGGAACCGCTTCCGGAAAACTCCCTTCCAGCGGGAGCGCCCCTGTCTGTTCCCTGGTTCCATTATCTTCCATCATCACTTTCCTTCTTTTCCGTTATTCATATCTGAAAACCCCACCCAGCCGGCATCCTGGAGGCGTTTCTCTTTCTCAAAAACCTTTTCCATCTCCGCAGCCGGCTGCTCCGGGGCCCTCTTCACCGCCTCTGCCAATTCCGTCTGGACACGCTTCCATTCCTCTGCCGCACGGGCATCCTCAGGCGGCCCCCATGCGCCATTCCGGAACATGGCGGACAGGCGACGGGAAGCAGCGCGGCGCAATTCGCGGGGTATGCCCAACATCACCTCGCGTCGCCGGAGAAGCCTTTCCACCTGAACGGCAGGCAAACCTGAAGTGGCCACTTCTATCAGGGCGTCAGCATCTTCCTCCCCTCCGCAATCCTCATCAATCAGCGAGGTCATGCGGCACAACAGCATATCGTCCTCCGGAATGCTGATACCGGAAAATTCCGCCGTCTGCCTCCGGTCACGGGAAGCCGTATAACGCCTTAGCTGCTCGGAACTGATCAAGCCATGCTTTTCAGCATTCGCCAATCCGTCATCCCGCAGCAACCCGCCGCCGGACACGGTGGCCGCCAGAGCATCCGCATAACGCCGCTTCAACTCCCCATACGCTGCCGCAGCCTCTTCCGCCACCTTCTTTTCCTCCGGAGTTTCCGGCATCTTCTCCTGCCGGGAAACGATGCTTACAGCGGCCGCCGGATCACGGCGGACCTCCTCCACCGCCCGGTTCAGCGCTGCGCGGGAATGCGCTTCCTCCGCCATGCGGGAAGCCTCCTCTCCCGTTACAAATATTCCGCTGCCCTCCTTAATCCTGCGTTCGGCCAGAGCGGCCTCTCCCTGCTCCACGGCAGACTCCACCCCCCCGGCCCAATACCGGCGCGCCTCCTCCAACTGCCCCAGATGGGACATCTTCTGCAAATAAATGCTCCCGGCAGTCTCCAGATTCTCTCTCGCCATGGCCACGCGCTCCCTAACCGGGCCGGACATACGGGCAGGCAGATAGGAAGGAAGCCGTTCTGACAGCGCCTTCTTCCATCTCTCCTGAAGGTGTTCCGAATCCCCTCCGGCTTCCAGCTCCCGCATCACGTCCTGTTCAAAACGATACATCCCGTCACGGGCCTGCGCCCATTGGCCGGCATCCCTCACCTCCTGCATTTCCTTCAGCGCGGTTCCCGCCACTCCGGACACATCCATCACGCCCGCCGCCAGATCCCACACACTGGCGGCCTGTGCTTCAAAAGCATTCAACGGAATCACGCCGGACAAATCCGGAGCCACATGCAACATTCCAAAATCCTGTATTCGTATAGCCATCTTTAACGGCTTCCAAGCTAAAGAGCGGATGGAACGCACGGCATCCATTCCAAACCGTCACCGTCCGGCACTTGCCGCTTGCCAAAACCGGGCCGTTCCAACACAATCACCCCTATGACCCGCATTCGTTTCACCGCC
>OHNO01001407.1_pt1 | contig 10282 bp, 8 predicted proteins | sample 1569521 | NCBI WGS metagenome assembly OHNO01 (sample SAMEA3879604, study PRJEB24766) | human gut metagenome | biome: human-associated habitat; feature: feces | place: USA | collected 1985/1987
TAGTGTTGGTTGTAGCTTTTTGCCCTATTCAGTAAGGAGCAGCCCGCCAGTATGCAAGGGAGGAGAAGTAGGGCGAGGAAGGCTTTGGAACCACGCATCTCAGGCAGTTTTGGGGCGGGGTAGGGCTTTGCAAAGCAGAAAGACCACGGAGAGTAGGATCACCGAGAGCACGCCTGTGGGGAGATTGAGGTAGTAGCTAGCAAAGAGGGCGATGAGCACGGTGACGGTGCTGAGGAGGGTGCTTCCGATGATGAGCCGCTTGAAGCTATGGGTGTAGCGGCTGATGGTCATTTGTGGTAGGGTGAGCATACTCATCACCATCATGATACCCATCACGCGGATGCTGAGGACGATGCCGATACAGATCCACACCATCATGCCGTACTGGTACAAGCGGTGGCGCAGACGGCGTATCTGCATAAATTCGGGGTCGAACGAGGTGTAGAGTAGTGGCCAGTAAAAGAAGCCGAGTAGCAGTGCCGTGACGACTACATAGATGCCAAGTAGCCAAAGTTCTAGTGGAGTAACGAGTAGGATATTGCCAAAGAGGAAGCTACTGAGGCTGGGGGTATACCCTGGGGTGAGGAAGGTGAAGAGGATGCCGAGGGCCATCCCGAGCGACCAGATGGCGGCAATGGCGGAATCTTCGCGGACGGCTCCTTTGCGGCTCAGCCACTCTACCCCTAGCGCGCTGAGGATAGCGGCACCAATGGCGTAGAGGAGTGGGTTTTGCCCCAGAAAGAAGCCTAGCCCGAGCCCCGCAAAGGAGCTGTGGGTGATGCCACCCGAGATGAAGACCATTCGGCGGACTACTACAAAGCTGCCCACGATGCCAGTGATCAACCCAGTGAGTAGCACGGCAATGGCAGAGTGGGTGAAAAAGCTGTAGTTGAATAGTTCTAGCATCGTTTACGCCTCTCTATTGAGTTGTTGCTCTAGCTGAGTGAGGATGGTCTTGGGAATCGGTAGGCGACGCAGTCGGATGCTCCTTGACCATGCCGAGACCTCCTCTGGGCGGAGGGTTTGGAGTACCTCTTGCCACTCTTGTAGCTCGCCGGGGGTGTAGTCCTCTCCATTGCGCTGGCGGAAGCGGTCTAGCTCCTGATCTTCGAAGTAGACGATGTGGGGCTTCTGCTTTAGCTTGGCATGGAAGCATTCTGTACCGCCACAGCAACCGCTGCAGCTATGCTCTGGTGTGTGGCAAGGCTCTTGTGGTACCTTTCCATCGTTGGCCTTGAGCATCTTCCGTAGGTAGTAGATTCCCAGCACTGCTAAGGCAATGAGGAGAACCACTACTAATATCGTTATTCCATTCATATCTCCTTTATTTATATAGTGCAAAGTTACAGATATTTTTCCAAGGCGTGGCACCACAGTTTTTGGCATCGTTTGGGGGTCTATAGATAAGGACCCCTCTGCCGAGGTCCTTCTGCCCTATCTGAAAGGAGCTAAATGCGTCTGTTTGTTGGCGTTGCTTTACCCCCACCCCTCTACTTGCAAAACACGAGGAGACTCAACCGCCTTGAGCTGCGATTGAGTCTCCTTTTTCTAGAACTCGTCCAAGATAGACGAACTTATAAACCCTACTTTGGCAGGTCAAGTGGAGGCTGTCCGACGGCTTGGCGTAGCGTATTAACCAGTAAGGCTAAGTCCACACCGCCCATCTGTGCTGCGAGCTTGAGCGGAGTACGAGGTGCTACAGTCTTGCGCAGTATCGGATTGGTCAGATTTCTATACCGATCCGAGAGCGATACAAGCGTATCGATGAGCTCCGGGTAGCGGTCTAGCATCGCCCCCACTTTGGTCTCAGGGGTGATGAGGAGAGGTGTCGTATCAGTCATAATTCAGAAGCGTCCTAGAGCCTTCTAGTTGCCGTAGCTCAGTAATATCTTGAGAGCACTCAACGACCCCTAGATAGTTACCCTCGGGGTCACGCACAGCTGTGTACTCTATATAGATAAATCGCCCACGGAAGTTGCCAATCCAAAACTTAGCACAGCTCTGGCGACCACTCTTGAAGTCGGCAAGGATAGTCTCTACGACATGGACACTTTCGGGCGGATGACACATACGTACATCTCTACCGATGATGGATCTATTGCGAGCGAAGACTCGCTTGGGGCTGTGAGAGTAGAAGCGTACCTTATCGTCTTTGTCCACAAAGGTGATGTCTATTGGGAGGTGGATGAGTAGAGCCTCTAGCTCAGCGACACTAAAAGCTCCCGTGGAGAGCCGTATAGCATCATGGCTCTCGTACTGAAAGTGCAGGTTGTCCGCCTCCACGTCTGGTTGCCATACAGTCTGCGGGTCATATAGGCAGTATCCAAACTCTGGTGTCTCCTTATAGATGTGATACCACTCAGCCTCTGTCAGTAGGTCCAGTGTCATTGGGAAGAGGATCATCTCCTCTTTGGTGATCATGCTGTCCAGCATCTCCACTGCAGGGTCAAAGGTCTCTACGATGTGATCTCTCAGAGATGCCGTATCTGAGATCTCTCCAGAGAGTACTGCTATGGCACTCTTGAGTAGCTTCCTAATCTCATCGTGCTTGCCCCACATGACTACAGGAGGTCCAGTCACTCCATGCTGCTCTAAGTATGGGAAGAGCAGGTACTCCTTGCGCAGATAGTGCTTGTCTACATCCATCAGTCGGTTGAAGATAGATCTCAGACTTAGCAAGAGCTCCGAGAGCGGACGCTCGCAGTGCTGCTCTTTGATCTCCTTTGCCAAAGCATAGTACTCGGAGACTACTTCTCCTAGGGCTACATTCTCTGCTCTAAAGGTGTCAATGGGATGCCCCGCAGGCACCTCTTTAGCTCCACTCACATCTATAGCTCCCTCTAGGATCTCTGAGTGGTGGTCGCAAAAGATCTGTATCTCATCTGTCGATAGTAGTCCCTGATCTATTAGCTCCTGCTCCACAGCGACGACCTCTTGGTAGGGGATAGTGTGGAGGAGTGTGGAGAGTTGCCGCTTGAGAGCTTCGGGCTGCTCTCCTTGATGTAAGCGCAGGAGTATCTCTTTGAGCATCGTCTTGCGCTCATCTGGCGTGTTATGTAAGAATTCGCTCATATTTCACTGATCGTTTAACGTGAATTTATATTAGTCTAGCAAAGACATGATGGCTATCCCTTAGGCTAGTTGACCACTAGCAAATATACATATTTTGGTCAGATTATAAGAAATATATCCCCCGTAATTTCCGTTTGCTTCGTGAAGCTTTCCGATCTCCTTGGGAGAGATTGAAATCTGCGGAGATCTAAGAGTCGCTATGAAGTGCGGTTGTAGCACCATATTATGATGATTTATTCGTACATTTGTCTTTAACCGCGAGTAATGAATTCACCTTAAAGGAGGCAATACATAATGAATGAATTGAGATGCAAGCGAATCTATGAAATTCCAGTTGAAACAGATGGGTTTCGCATTCTTGTGGACAAACTATGGCCACGAGGGATGAAAAAGGAAAATGCTAAAATAGATTTATGGGCTAAGGAGATCACACCATCAGATGGACTTCGAAGATGGTTTTCCCATACTCCTGAAAAATATGATGAGTTTAAAAAGAGATACAGACAGGAATTGTCAGAGAACTCGGCATCACAGGAGTTTAAAGATTTGTGTGTGCAGAAGTTGCAAGATCACAACGTGACCCTTCTGTATGGTGCAAAAAGCGAGAAATGCAATCATGCTGTTGTTTTGAAAGAGTGGTTGGAAGAACATATGCACCAGTAAGAAAAAGTTGATATGTTTGAGACTGCAGGGGCGATTGACTCGCTTGACTTGTTTGACGGCTATCTTACACCCTCCAAAAACGTTTAGGACACTATTGATGAAATAACTATTTTGCGGTGAACCCTTTGTACTTATGGGGATAATTCTCTATCTTTGTAATGAATTATATAGACTATCCAACCAAATTCAATACTGACAGTTTATGAAAGATGTAGCTACTATCCTGAAAGAGACCAAAAAGGCGATGAGCGAGACCATCGACTTCCTAGATGACAAATTGGCTAAGATCCGTGCCGGCAAAGCGAATCCCAAATTGCTTGATGATATCCGTGTCAATTATTATGGCAATCCTACGCCACTCAATAATGTGGCGAATGTATCGGTGCCAGATGCGAAGACGATCATCATCACCCCTTGGGAGAAGAATATTATCCGTGATATAGAGAAGGCGATCATTGATTCCGACCTCGGCATTATGCCTGAGAATAATGGCGACTTGATCCGAATTGGAATGCCACCACTCACCGAGGAGCGTCGTCGCGACCTGGCAAAGCAAGTGAAGGGTGAGGCGGAGCAGGCCAAGGTGAGTGTACGCAATGCACGCCGTGATGCGATTGATACGCTCAAGAAGCAGGTGAAAGATGGCATGCCTGAGGATGTCTCTAAGTCTGCTGAGGGTGATATCCAGAAGATGCACGACGACTTTATCAAGAAGATTGATCAACTCTTTGCCGCTAAGGAGAAGGAGATAATGACCGTATAACTACGATGCCATGACCGGCTTAGTTATCCAAAATAGAGGGAGTCTGTACCAAGTAAAGGTAGCAGATGGTGAGAGCTATAGCTGCAAGCTGAAGGGGAGTTTCAAGGTGAATGATATCCAGACCACCAACCCTGTGGCGGTGGGTGATGTCGTTGACTTTGAGCTACCCGAAACAATGGAAGAGGCGAAGGGGCAAGAGCATATGGGGTGGATCACTAAGATTCATCCGCGTACCAATTATATTATCCGTCGCTCCTCCAACCTCTCCAAGCAAGCACATATATTAGGTGCCAACCTCAGCCGAGCCCTCCTTTTGGTTACGGTCAATTATCCAGTTACCTCCACCACATTCATTGATCGGTTTTTAGCTACAGCCGAGGCGTATCGGGTGGAGGCAGCCCTTGTCTTTAATAAAGCGGATCGCTACAATGACCACGAAGAGCGTAAGCTTAATGAATTATTGAGGCTCTACGAGGGATTGGGCTACCGTTGTTTCAAGATATCGGCGAAGCATGAGCAGGGAATGGAGTCACTGAAGGAATATATCTCCACAGGGATCACCCTACTTAGCGGGCATTCGGGAGTGGGGAAGTCTACCTTTATCAATGCCCTTGTGCCGGGGGCTAATCTCCGCACTCAGGATATCTCCGAGGCACACAATATGGGGGTGCACACCACCACCTTCTCCGAGATGATCCCCTATGGTACTGAGTCAGATACCTATCTCATTGATACTCCTGGCATCAAGGGATTTGGCACGATAGAGTTTGAGCGCGAAGGGGTGAGCCACTACTTCCGAGAGATCTTTGAGCTGGGGAAGCAGTGCCATTTCCATAATTGCACCCACACGCACGAACCTAAGTGTGCCGTCTGTGAGGGGCTCAATAGAGGCACCATCGCACGCTCTAGATACAAGAGCTACCTCAGTATCTTGCAGGATGAGGATGAAGGGAAGTACCGTCTGTAGAGGGGTATAAACTCCTCTTCCGAACAAACCTTCTCCAAATAGTCACGTCTAAGAGTTATGAATAAGTATATTTGGAGTTTACTGGCTCTTGCCTGCTTCTATCTGGGAGCTGTGGCACAAGAACCGATAAAGGACGATAGCTACGAGGCACTGGTGATGCGCTACTACGATTACTACGAGGCTCAGAAGCCAGATAGTGCAGAACTGGTGCTCCGCGAAGCACTCACTCGCTATCCCGATAAGGAGAGCAACTTTGTGCTCCACGGCAATCTTGCCGAACTTCTTGTGGCAAGGCAAGACACTTTAGCTGCTATTTCCGAACTCACAGAGGCCCTTCGGCTACAGCCCGAGGTGACGCAGCTCCGCTCTCGCCGTGCTGAGTTGTACGAAGGAGTGGCACGGTATCAAGATGCCCTCCTCGACCTCGACCAACTCATTCAGCAGAAGCCGGAGTGGGAGATTCCTTTATATAATAGAGCAAGGGTTCGCTCCGAGCTAGGACTTCACAATGGTGCTATCCACGACCTTGAGCAGATACTAAAGCTCAATACCGAGGCCTATCTCCCTCGCATAGCACTCGCCAAGGAGTATCAGCTTTCTGGTGACCCGCTTTCGGCGGAGAAGCTACTGACGCACCTGATAGATAAGTTCCCCAAGATTCCCAACGCTTACCGAGCATTGGGCTGGTTGCTATTGGAGCAAGACCGAAAGGCGGAGGCCCTCGACAGGGTACGGCACGTGATACAAGAGCTGAAGGTACCGACAAAGGAGGATTACCTCTTGCGAGGAGCGATCTGGAGCAAGTATGGAGAGGAGAAGGAGGCGGAGGCCGACTTTGAACGAGCAAAGGCACTTGGTGCTACGGACTATGAAATAAAAAAGGTAAGACAATGAAGAGATTAATTAAGTGGTTACTGATCCCCGCACTACTCGTTAGTGCCATCGCAGCGTGGGGCAAGATAGAGAAGAGTATGAAACCGACCGAGATAAATATTACCGCTGAGGTACGAGCCCTTAATAGGCTATACACCAATTACGGGCGTGCACTGACGGAGTACGATAGCTCCAACGACGCCTCTACCGACACCCTCCTTTGGAGTCCCGAGAAGACAAGGGCGGAGAGCCGTAAGTTGCTCACCCAGTTGCTCCAGCAAAGAGAGCTCCTTCGGCTACTTCCTAGCGAAGAGCTTAGCCGTCAGCAGCGTGTAGAGCGGTGGGGCTTTTATCTCGATTCCTCTAAAAATCAATACTACAACCTACTGGAGATACTCAATCAGTTTGTCTCTAGTGACAAGGAGCTAAAGCCTTTGCTCACGAGTGAGCTAGAGGTAGCTCTGCAGAAGGAGTTCTACCCAGAGGCACTGCAGATAGTGCGGTATTTCAATCTCCAACTTGATGAGGTGAAGCTCAAGGAGTGTCGCCCACGGTTTGCCGAGACTGATGAGGGGCATTTGATAGATATGTGGCTCCTTCGCTACCGATTGATACACGAACTAAGGGAGCTGGAGATAAAGCTTTCGGATGATCACGCCACCGAGCTAGATGAGCAGTGGGCGACTATGGTAGTTCCTTTTGAAAGGGAGGGAGAGCGACTGTTCACTCAGCTCAAAGGGAGTGCCTACGAGTCGGAAGCCGAGCAAATCTATCAGGAGTATCTAGGTGACCGCTTGGTTGCGATCCGACCCGAGGTGTTGAATACCGCTACTGGCGAGGTGCGTATCAAGGTTTTTGGGATTCTTTCTAAGCCGAATAAGTTACAGAGGAGTGGCGGTATCACCATTGGTGAGCTCCCTAAGGGGATTGTCCGTAAGACCTTCACCGACCAGCTCTCAAAGCCGGCTCTCTACGCTTATTCTCTTGAGGAGGAGCAATACCGCACCTATTTCACCTACGAACTTCTCAAGGTCTATACTTACAATCTGGAGAATTATTGCAAGCAGATAGAGGTGCTGGACCGTGCTACTGGTGCCCCTGTGTCCAACGTACGGATTGATCTAATGGATGGAGATCGCAAAGTATTTGCCACGATGGCGACCGATAGTGAAGGGCGAGCTTTACTCCAGAGCAAAACAAATTATTACTGGGCAGTGGTGAAGGATCCACGGCTGATGCGTGAGGAGGAAATCTATATTAATGAACTACCAAGAGCTCAAAAACAGAGAGAGATAAAGATTACACGATTCTACACCGACCGCCCTATCTACCGTCGTGGGCAGGAGGTTAAGGTGGGCACCGTCACCGCTAAGTACAACAAAGGTGATGACCGACACGTTTTGCCCTTTGAGCCTCTGACGATTAAGCTCCAAGCCTATCACAACTTCGACTTGGTTACCCTCGAGACAAAGAAGGTGACCACCAACCAGCACGGTGTGGCGGAGCTTACCTTCACCCTACCAGAGGATCAGGATCTCTCCAACTTCCAGCTCATCTCAAAGTGGGGCAATAAGGAGTTAGAGGTGCAGGACTACAAGCGTAGTTACCTCCAGGTCTCTATAGATAGCATCCCCACCGGTTATCTCTATGCCCATCCGATGAAGTTCTATGGGCAAACGACCGACCTCAATGGGCTACCTACGCCAGCTACCGTGGAGCTTCTCTATGGAGGTGATAAGAGGATAAAGGTGACTTCGGGTGTCGATGGTCACTTCCTCATCACCACGCCGGCACTCTCTGAGGAGGAGGATGACTATGGAGATAGAATTGAGCTATCTGCCTCAGACGCTCTCGGGAATACCGCACGAACCTCTCGTTACCTTGAACTACTCGATACCGATATGCCCCTGGATGCGGAGTCACTTATTAATGTGGACACATCCATTAATAAGGAAGAATTCACGCTCTCTACTACCCGCCAGCCTTATAATCATCGGTTGCTCGGGGATATCTCCGACCGCGTTATCTCTGCCTACTTGGTGAATGAGCAGGATACTATTCCGCTAGGCAACCTCCCAGTGAATGGCGAGCAACAGTGCTCCCTTCCTAACCTCCCCAGCGGTGGCTACCACCTACAGCTTCGCACGGTAGATGGGTATGGGCAGGAGCAGCGAGATGAAACCTACCAAAAGTACTATTTCTATAGCTCCAGCGATACTCAGCTACACGATAAGTACCCAATTTGGGCTGAGTTCCTTCCCGATGGGGCACTTCTCTTTGGTTCGAGTAACGATCAGCTCATCATCCTTTCTCTTGAAAAGGATGGCACGACGCTCTACAAGGAGTACATCAAGGTGGCAGCCGGCACGCTCTACAAGCGCACGCTACCACAAGTGGGTGCCGAAAGGGTGATGCTACAGTCGCTCCGTAATATGGAGACGAGGGTAAAGCGATTGAACCTACCAAAGGAGGAGGTCGCAAAGGAGAAGGCGAAGCTCGAAGGCTTTGCTTTCGATGAAAGCATTCGCCCAGGTAGTGAGGTGGAAAAACGGATCAGGGTGATCGGCAAGTCGGGAAAACCGCTCGCCAACACCCCAGTCTTTGCCACTGTTTATGATAAAGCAGTCAATGATGCTGCTTTGAGTATAGGGGCTATGCCATGGCTTCCTACTGTGAGTGTACTACTGATCGAGAATAACTTAGAGGGAGCCCTCTACGGGGCTCGTGCTCCACTCCGCCTGAGGGGGTTGGGGGTAGCCGAAGCTGCACCAATGGAGATGAGTAAGCAGGTAGCCCTAGATGAAGTGGTGGTTACCTCAGCACCTGAGGAGCCGGCTCTCCGCACCAACTTTGCCGAGACAGCCTACTTCTCGGCACTCCTTGAGACCGATCAAGAGGGTGAGCTACTTCTGAAGTTCAAAGCCCCCGACACGCAGACTAAGTATGTCGCTTACCTCTATGCCTTCAACGACAATCTCACCGAAGAGGTACTGGAAAATACCACCCTAGAAGTCTACTCGCCACTCAGCATAGAGCTTTCCACCCCACGTTACCTTGTGTGGGGCGACCGCCTCGACGGCTCTGCTCAGATACGCAATACTGGTGACCAAAGCTGCGCTACCACCTATGTGATTACCTCTGGTGCCGAATTATTGGCTGAGGGAACGATAGAGGTGCCAGCCCACGAAACGGTTAGCGTCCCCTTTAGCACCACCGCTCCACAAGCAGCAGAACTCCAATTGCAGGCAAAGATCACTTCGGGCGAACTGAGTGACGGACTAGAGCGGGTGATTCCGCTGATCAGTAACCTCTCCACCTACACGGTGGCGCTCCCCATTTCACTCTACAAGGAGTCGCAAGTGACCCTTGCCCCACCTAAGCAAGAGCTCGCTAGCAGTGACCTGATGCTCCAGCTTTACTTTGATCCTATCCAATTGCTTCTAAGCAAATTGGCCATTAGCCATAGGGAGAGCCTCAAGAGCGACCTCTCACTCTTTGGAGAGCTCCACTTCTATAGCGTCTACAGCCGTCTCCATAGTTACCTGAAGTCGAATCCCGAGCTAGCAGTGCGGCTACAGAAGGATGCTAAGGAGCTGAGCTTGATTAAAGGGAAGCCAGCTCACTGGAGCGACCGAATAGCCGACCCTCAGACCTTAGCTAGTTTCTACCAATTCATTACCAATGAAAAGGCACTTACAGAGCGATTAGCCAAGATAGAGAAGAGCATTCAGAGCCACGCTGTTGCAGGCGGGGGCTTCCGATACAGTCTTAAGACGTTGCACGCCACTCCTTGGCTCACTCATTATATACTAGAGCAATTGGGTGGCTTGGAGGTGACCAATCCAGAGCTACAAAAGAGTCTACAAGCCTCTCTCCCTTACTTGGCTAAGGAGCTACAAAAGGAGGGTAGCTACTACCGAGACTTCGTTGCCTTTGCAATCGTT
>OHNO01001422.1_pt1 | contig 10214 bp, 12 predicted proteins | sample 1569521 | NCBI WGS metagenome assembly OHNO01 (sample SAMEA3879604, study PRJEB24766) | human gut metagenome | biome: human-associated habitat; feature: feces | place: USA | collected 1985/1987
GTATGAATGCCAGCCGTGCGTTGGCGATAGTCTCAGGATAGGCAAACAACTCCATCGGACGGGTGCAGACCCCGACACTCGCTATGATATGCGCACGCTTCAGCGAGAACCGCAACTTCGTCTCCACTCCCTATTGGCAGCTGCATATCACGCTGAAACAGGGAGGGGCGCACCGGCAGTTCATTCATTTGGAGGAGTTCAAGGACAAAGTAACGGCGGAGGCGGCATACCGGAAAATCACCTCCGGTTCCATTGTGACAGTTACCAAAGCGGAACGAAAAAGGACATTCCGGCAGGCCCCGCTTCTCTACGACCTGACAGCCCTTCAGAAGGACTGCAACATCCATTATGACCTGACGGCGGACAAGACCCTTTCCATCGCCCAGTCGTTGTACGAAAAGAAACTGATCTCCTACCCGAGAACGGGAAGCCGGCATATACCCGAAGATGTCATGGTGCATATCCCCGCCTTGCTGCAAAAGGTCGTGGCCATGCCCGAATTCAGGGAATACGGAAATACTTTTGACCTTTCCGACCTGAACACCCGGAGCGTGGACAACACAAAAGTGACCGATCACCACGCCTTGATTATCACAGGGATTGAGCCGCAAGACCTGTCCGAGACGGAATCGGCCGTCTATACCATGATAGCCGGCAGGATGCTGGAATCCTTTTCCTCTCCTTGTGAAAAAGAGTCGTTGCTCATGGAATGTACCTGCGAAGGGATGGATTTCCGTTCTCGCTCTTCCGTCATTGTCAATCCCGGCTGGCGCGGCGTGTTCCGCAGGAAAGAGGACCGGGACGAGGACGAGCCGGATGGCAACGGGGGAAGCGCGGTGTTTGCCGTCGGTGATGCCGTTCCCGTAACCGGGCACGGGATGGCGCAGAAGAAGACCATGCCCAAACCGCTTTACACGGAAGCGACATTATTGGGCGCGATGGAGTCCTGCGGAAAGAATATCACGGATGACGAGGCGAAAGAAGCCATGAAGGATTCCGGTATCGGCACGCCTGCCACCCGTGCCTCCATCATCACCACGCTGGTCGGCCGCGATTATATCGCACGCTCCGGCAAGAGCATCGTACCAACCGAAAAGGGAATGTGTCTCTACGAGGCGGTGAAGGATATGCGCGTGGCGGACGTGGAACTGACCGGCAGCTGGGAGAAGGCATTGGCGCAAATAGAAGGACATACACTTGACCCGGAAACATTCATGTGCTCCATCCGTGATTACACCCGCAAGGCGACCGACGAGATATTGCGGCTTAATTTCCAGACAATGCCCAGCAAAGTCTTCACCTGTCCCAAATGTAAGACAGGGAAGATCATCATCCGTTCCAAAGTGGCCAAATGCGACCATGACGGGTGCGGGCTGCTGGTGTTCCGGCGCATTCTGAACAAGGAACTGACCGACATCCATCTGGAACAGCTTTTCTCGTCAGGCAGTACCAGGGTCATCAAAGGTTTCAAGGGAAAGAAAGGCGTGTCTTTCGATGCGGCCGTCACCTTTGACACGGAGTATAACCCTGTATTCTCGTTCCCGAAACACAAGGGGGACAAGAAAAGATAACACCGTCATTCCAATTCGCGGGCAAAGGTAGCGTACCGCCCCGTTCCACCTGCAAGGTCAGGCCCTTTGGGTTTCGGGGAAAATCATCCTCGCGCGGCTCCGGTATTTTCCCCGAAAATCTTGCCTGTGGAGGCGGTACGCGCTCCGGCCCTTGAAATTGGAAATGACATGTTTCACCTATATAATAATGTAAGGTCATGAAAACAAGGGAATGTATCGAAAGGCTCAGGACAAGCAGACGGATACGGATTGCGGCATTGGCCGTTGTTGCCTTCATCGTGTTCAGCTATCTCCATTCAAGAGGCATATCACCGGTATGGACGGCGGTCGCCATCGTCTGTTTCAGGGGATTTTTCAGGTTCATCTACAGGATTGCCTGCTTCCTGCTGGCTGCGGCGATACTATTTTGCATCCTCAGTTATCTGGTCTTCTGACAATACCGGGATATGAAACGTATATACCATACAGATTTCTGTAAATCCTTACAGAACGGAGCTGTCCTGCCGGGCAGCTCTTTTTGTATTCCAAACCTAAGGATGACAACGACAAGAACACGGACAGAGAAGCAAATACAGCCATTGACAGACCGAAGAACTACCGGGCAAAGTTGGCAAACGCCTCTTTCGGACGGCAAGGTCGGGCCTTTCAGGTTTCGGGAAAAATCATCCTCACCGTTCCGGCTCCGGTATTTTCCCCGAAAACCTTGCCTTACCGGAAGCGTTCGCCGTAAAGCCCTTGTAGTTCAACGGGCTGCCAAAGCCCGAGTATTCACAATTAAAATAATAAAGTCATGAATCAAGCAATCATTTCAAGACCGCCGTCGGCGCCACCCTTACAGATACGCATGCCGATACCGGTAACGAGAAAGAAAAGGACAGTGGAGCCGGAACCGGCAGTCAAACTCCCGCCCCGCGGAACGACCAGACCGGTGCATATCTCCAAACTGCTCGAACCCTTGCAGCAGATCATTCAATTTTTCAAGGACGCGTGAAATCAATGTCTAACATTTAATACTTCAAGTTATGTTTTTTACTCAAATCAATCAATTGATGGCCCAGAGCGTGGATATCACGATGGTCATCCGCAAGTCAGCAACCGGCATGACGGTATCCGTGTTGCCGAAGTCGAACGGTCTCAAGGACGAGGCCCAGAACCACATCGTCCCGCTCACGCTGTCGGGGCTGCCCGGAGAACTCGACGCGGGATTCATGAACGCGATTGCAAATCCTGTCCGGAAGGTTTCCGGACTCCTGACCAACATGGCGGAGTTCGAGAAACAGGCGGACAAGGCGGCAGCCAATAGCAAGGCGTCGAAGGAACAGAAAGCCAAGGAGACGAAGGAAGAAAAAGAAAAGCGTGAGAAATACGAGAAGCACATGAAGAAGGCGGAGGAACTGATTGCCGCAAAGAACCACAAGGAGGCCGTCACCGCACTGGGACAAGCCCGGTTATACGCCACCGAGCAGAACCAGAAGACGGTGGACGAGAAAATCGAGGAGCAGAAAAGGGCGATGAACCAGGGCAGCCTGTTCGACCTTATGGAGCAGGCCGAGCAACAGCCCGGGCAACAGGCACCCCAACCCGTGGCGGAACAGAAGCCTATGGCACAACAACCGACCGGACAGATGCCTCCACAGCAACCCCGGCAGTATGTACAACAGCCGGCACCGCAGCCGATGCAGGGACAGCAACCGGCGTATCACCGGCCGGCACAACCGCAGATGCCGCCGCAACAGCCGTATCGGTATCCGCAACAGGGAACTTACCCCCAGGGAGCACAAGGCGGACAACATCCGCATTACGGGGAGGAAATGCCCCCTTACTACGTCGAACAGCAAACCGCGTACCGGAACCCGACATATCCGCCGCAGGATGAACCTGCTTATCGCCCGGAGGATTACGAGGAATACCTGGACTTCCCGGCAGACATGATTCAGACAACCAATTACCAACATCAAACAGCATAAGTTATGGCAATGACAGTAAACGGTCTCAATCGGACCTTCAAATTCAGGAAAGGAAGTGAAACAATCGTACTGGCCGACCCGATGCCGGGTGAGATGCCGGACGCGGTGATGAACTATTATGCCAACATGTATCCAGAGCTGACAACGGCGACGGTACACGGTCCGGTCATCGAGAACGACACGGCAGTGTACGAGTTCAAGACGACCATCGGAACCAAAGGTTAGGAGATATGGATAAAAAGAAAAGCAAAAGAAAGGAAAAGTCATGTACGCCCTTGAAAAAATATCAACTGGAACAGCTCGCGAGACTGGCCATCAGCCAGACGGAACGGAATATCCGGCATGGAGTGGACAGGACGGAAAGAATTACGGCTCCGAGCGGGGCTGTAATTCTTTTCTAAACGTATCATTCGTCCCGATAGCCCCGCAATCGGTCACAAGGGAAGGTCATGACGGGATATCGCACAATCTGATCACGCAGGAGAATTACGAGTTCCTGCGTGATTCTTATTTCCGCTATGCCGGACTGCTGAATGTCAATGCACCGCATGACCGGGGCAAAAGTATCGGGGAAGGCATTGCCAACCTCTACAATGAATTGTCGGCACTCTTGGATGAAACGGTGCATGTAAATTATGAAGAACGGAACGGCCGGCTGTATTTCAACCTATGGCAGGCCCATACGTGGGGAGAGTACACCCTGTATTATTTCCCCGTCAAATTCGTGGAGGCCCTGAATCCGAAATTGAGACGCATCGCGTTGTCCTTCCTGCATCACCTGATGAGTGCGAACGGTTTTTCCACCATAAACGACGAGGAGGACACGAACTGGGTGTTTGAAATGTTCTCGCAGGATGATGACGGTGAGGACAGGAAAGAACGTGCGGAACGGCACAGGTTGTTGCATTCATACAAGGAGGGCAGGATTTACAAACTGCTCGACAAGGTGTATCGCAAATCCTATTACAAGAATCTGCCGGAAGCCATTGACAAGTACGAGTGCCGGAACGGCTTGGAACAGGAACTCATCGCCCTCATGAGGCAAGGGCTGGAATTCGTCAATCCGGACAAATCCATCATGTCCTATGCCTATGACCCGTGGTTCGATGAAGAGCCGGAGTATTATCCCAAGGGACTGGAGCAACAAATCCGGGTGGTTTATGATTGTGAGGACATAATGACGGAATACCTGATTGATTTCTATAATTCGAGCAGGCAGGAGACGTATGACATAATTCCTATTACGACATTCGCATTGTCTCCGGAAACGGATAAGGTATTCTCCAGGGAAGACAACTATCCGGAACGTTTCTTCAGATGGGCGGACAAATTCATAAACTTCATTTACTGACAAGATGGAAACTAACAAACTTACCAAAGAAATCAACGACATACTGCATCCGCGTGTAGCGTTGATTGCCTACGCTTCCCGGGAGGGAGAATCCTTTTTCGTTGAAGCAAGGGAAATAGACGAAAAAGGTAAAATGGGCGAAGGTGTGCCCGTGACGGTAGAGTTCATGAACGAACTTGTACGGGGGTATTCCGAACATCACGGCAATACCCCTTACGGGAGAATCCCGTCCAACATGCTTTGGTGCGACTCCCGCAAAGGCAGCGAGAAGTACATCTGGTACAATTCTCCACGGAAAAGGATGATGTTCTTCCATGAATCGCTCAAGGTTGAGAACGCGGAATACAACCTGCCGGGAATCATTTACGAGACTCAAGGAAACGGACTGAATGTCTATGCCTATAAGGACAAGGAACCGACAGAGAAAACGGAACTTTATGCCGCGCCGTTCTTCAATGTTACAGGAGCGAACGTATGCCTGGGAAATGCCAAGATAGATATGCCGAAAAACCTGACCTATGAAAACCTGCTGGAATACTGGGAAAAGAAGTTCTGGCTGACGGAGTTCTCGCATCTGGGAGGCGGTGGAAATCCCACCAAGTCCAACCTGGTGCTGGTGACGAAGGCGGCAAAGGACAAACCATTCGACCTCGAAGAGTTGAAACCGTTAAGAAATTTGAAACTTAAAGACATACTGAAATGAAAAGAGTACATTATATCGACAACTACCTGATAAACCCGCAGCATCCGGTAACGGTAAACCTGATTGGTGCGGGAGGAACCGGCTCGCAGGTACTGACCGGCCTGGCACGCCTGGATGTGACACTCCGGGCACTCGGACATCCGGGACTGCACGTGACGGTCTTCGACCCCGATACCGTCACGGAAGCGAACATCGGACGCCAGCTGTTCAGCGGATCGGAACTCGGATTGAACAAGGCTGCGGCACTTGTGACCCGCATCAACCGTTTTTTCGGCTTCTCGTGGGAGGCAAAGGGGCAGCGTTATCCGCTGAAAGCCTCCGCAGACCGGGAAGAGCCCGCCCTGGCGAACATCATCGTCACCTGCACCGACAACATCCGCTCCCGGATGAACCTCTGGCGGTTCCTGAAGAAACACCGGGAACACACTTCCAACAACGAGCGGGCGCCCATATACTGGATGGACTTCGGCAATGCCCGGACCACCGGACAGGTCCTGATAGGGAACATCCGTGGCAAGATTCTCCAGCCCGTATCCAACGAATACCTGCCCGTTCCCCGCATGAATGTCATTACCGAAGAGGTACGCTACTCCACCATCAAGGAAAAGGATTCGGGGCCGAGCTGCTCGCTGGCGGAAGCCTTGCAGAAGCAGGACCTTTTCATCAATTCCATACTGGCACAAACCGGCTGCGACATCCTGTGGCGTATGCTCAGGGAAGGAAGGACATTCTACCGGGGTGCCTATCTCAATCTCGATACACTACGGATAAATCCCATCCCGGTATAGACAACGAACGTCAGTTTCCTTTATGCCATGGCAAGGATGCATAAAAGGAAACTGACGGTTCCTGATTATTCCCGCCGTGCGGTTCAGCCTTTCAGCCGCACGGCACTTGCCACTCCCTTGTCTGTCATGACCAGCTCGTACCGGTCCAGCCTTTCATAAAGTTTGCCCAATGTCTTGCATCCATATCTCCTGACCTTGAATTTGGGCATCATTTTTTTCAATGCGCCGCCGATCAGCGAAAGGGACACCTCCCCTTTGCCGTCAGCCGCTTGCTCAAAAGCCTTGTCAAAATACTCCATGTCCCTTCGGATAAAGAATTCGGGAGTATTGTCCGAAACCTTGTTTTCCTTCCGGTCGGCATACAGGAACACGGAACAGGACCGTACCAGCGATACGGGAGTCTTGCCCTCCCCATATCCCAGCACCTTCAATCCGGCTTCCCGTATCCGTTGGGCAAGCAGGCTGTAGTCACCGTCACTGGCTACCAGACAGAAACAGTCCGCCCGCCCGTCACGAAGGATATCCATCGCGTCTATGACCAGAGCAATATCGGTCGTGTTCTTTCCGGAAGCATGGGAGGAAGCCTGTACAAGCCTGAATCCATGCTCCCGGGCAGTTTCCTTCCACGCGGAAAGCGCTTTCCTCGTCCAATCTCCATAAATTCGTCTCACGACGGCATCCCCATAACGGGAAACAAAGCCCATTATATCCTCCATCTTCTCAAAGGAGGCGTTATCCCCGTCAATAAGGACCGCAACGGCATATCTGGAATTGGTATTTGTCTTCATAACAATCGTTTATAAGACAAAGTTAGCACAACTTCCGCATATTGATACCCCCACGCTCATTTTTTCTTTCCGCGTTTCAGCAAGAATTCCTGTATTTCCGAGCTTCTGTAGAAATTCTTGCCGTTCTCGTCCGTCTGGTAATAGCGGATCAGCCCCTTTTCCCGGTAACGGGCGACTGTCCGCAGCGACACGTTGAGCAGCCTGGCTATATCATAATTGTCCAGCAGCTCGTCCCCGTTCATGAAATCCTTCACACGCCCCATCCTGTCCAGCTTCTTTTCTATGCGGTCAAAACCTTCCACTATGGTCATTATCATTTTCTCAAGCACTTCATTGTCTATATACATCATGGCGTATCTCTCCTGTCTTTTAAAGGTTATTACTGAAATACCCTTTCTTGTGCGCACTTTCGAGAGTATATGCCATCTTTAATGAAAAATCTATGCCGGAGTGCCGGTATTAACTTAATTGCATATTACATCTTATTTATAATCAAGCAAATAGTTTTGCGTAATTTTTATCAGTGGATGGTAAGTGTAAATTTTTGAAGTGTAAAAACTGTAAAGTCCGTAATGTAAACTTTACAATTTACAGATACCACTCCGCCTATATTCTTAAAACCGGGTTAACTGACGACGTTTCCACACAAGGTATTCAACATATATGGTTGATAATATTTATTTCAGAGCATTTTCCTGAAGTTTGCCCCTGCAGCCCTCTGTTACATATGACGTTTAATGACATCTGATGTCATTTGACGACATCCTTTTGGACATGAATGTTCCCTTTCATATTTTCGTATCCGACAAAAAATGAAGTTTATGGAGTTTGTATGTATCGAGGCTAAAACATTCATGGAAATGAATGAGGCTCTGGAAGCCGTTGCCAAAAAAATGTGTGAAACATGCGAAAGTTGCGTATCCGGTATGGACGACTGGATTGACAACCAGGAGGCTTGCATGCTCATGGACGTCTCTCCAAGAAAGATGTTGCAGCTTCGCAGAAGCAGGGCCATCCCTTACAGTTATATAGACCGTAAGGTGTATTACAAGCGTCAGGATATTATCCGTTTTATGGAAAACAACATCCACCGTATAACCCCTTAAAAGCAAGATGATCCAATCCCTGTTGACCAAAGAAACCCCGGAAATCATTCGTTTTTTCCGGAGCATAGACAGCCTGTCCGAAATGCTGGACAAGCAGGAGGAGAAATTACGTCCGGTTCTGAACGGAGAACGTTACATTACGGATAGTGAACTTGCCGAACAGTTGAAACTGACACGCAGGACGCTGGCGGAGTACAGGATAAACGGCAAACTGCCTTACTACAAGATAGGAGGCAAATTACTATATAAGGAGAAGGACATCCTTGCTTTGCTGGAAAGAAACAGGATGGAGGCGTTTGATGACCGGTAATGTCCGTTTGGGGAATATCCGAACTTCAAGTGCTTCCTAAATGGACCAAGGAATCTTTTAAAAACAGATTTTCCTTGCCGGATTTTATTGGGTGGATATACAGGTTGGCGGGGCAAAGGTTTTCCACCTTGGAATCAAGCAGTGTTCCGCATTTCTGTTTCTTACCTGCAAAGGTAGCCTTTTGCCCCTGATTGAGCAAGGCGGTCCTTCGGACCGGTTGGCTGAAAAAATCATCCTCGCTTCGCTGCGGTATTTTTTCGCCAAGCCTTGCACAATCAGGGCAAAAGACAAACGGATGCATATAAGAAAAGAAATACCGGCTTTACCAAAGCCGGGCATGTTTAACCACAAAATAAAAAAGATCATGATTCAAACAAAAAACAAGTATTGCAAGGAAACATTCATCCGCCTGAACTACTGGTATGACCGGATACACGGGCTTGTCCAAAAAGACATAGAGAAAGTGAACGCAATGGTGGAACACATCGAAAAGACACGTTCCGACCGGTATCCCCGTACAGGTGACAGCCTGTTCTTTATTTCCGGATACGGTGAACGTTCCCGGCCGTTCTTCGTAGATGCCGTGTATGGAGATAACATCGTGCTCCGGAATTTCTCCCGTGTCCCGTTCGTGTCCCGGGATAAAAAGGGCATCAAATGCGATATGCATGGCGGTGAGTGCGTGTTGGTAAAGGCAGGCGATGTAAGGTTCAATACATGGACTACCGGCCGTTTCAAGCATTGGGGGCATTACGGGGCATGTGAAAACGGGGAGGTTTACTACGATGCGAAAATAGCCCTGTGGGAGTGTGGCGCACCTGAACAGCCGGAAAGCCGGGAATGGTTCAAAATCCATATCCGCAAAAACACCCGGCCGGGCGGGGACATGTACACCGGAGAAATATCCTGCAAGGATGAGGATGGACTCAGGCAGTTTGTCGACGACCATGAAGGTTTCATATTCGCAGAAGAGGATTCCCCGGAAATGGTCATGCTATGTTTCAGGCATTCCGACATGAGGATTTCCCCGGAAGAGTGGGAAAAGATGGACTGTCCGGTATCCGTGCGTGAGATATACGGACAGATGCAGGAAGTAAAGATTGTAAAAGACCATAAAACTCATCTGACCACATTCTACTATTAACACAGGATCGCCACATTAAAAATCACCTCGCTTCCTGCCACGTGCGGCAGGAAGGAAACAAGGGTATACCATCTGATAGTCTTTTCAATTCCTCCATTATATATGAAGCCGGTTGTTTTTCCCGCACAGATATTCATTCAGGTCCTTATATCCGGAATATTCATGCGAGAGATCGCATATACGGATTCCGTATTTCTCCTTTAATGCCTGCACCGCATTTTTTCCGGCGGTATCATTGTCCAGACAGCAACAGATGCCGTCATATCGTGTAAGGAAAGAAAAAGCCTTCTGTAAGTTGCTGACAGAATTCAACACTATATAATCCCCCTCTTCCAAGGATGGAAAAGCCCGCCTGAAAGACAGAAAATCCATAAACCCCTCAAAAATATAACAAATCCCGCTCTCCGGTGAGCTGATGATACAACTGATGTCCTTGGGAGCGATACAAGCCTTGAAATACCTGTTCCTGATTTCGTACCCTCCGGA